>WNGG01005593.1_pt1 | contig 13994 bp, 12 predicted proteins | sample 5400661 | NCBI WGS metagenome assembly WNGG01 (sample SAMN13153372, study PRJNA577476) | soil metagenome | isolation source: 100 cm soil or saprolite under Garry oak tree replicate 1 | place: USA:California | collected 2016-06-15
CGCCGGGTAGGTGTTGGCGGCGGGCAGTGCGGCCCGCGCGTACACCGCGGCGATGATCGGTGTGGAAACGCTCGTGCCGCCCGCCCGGTTCCAGCCGGGCTGGGGAAGCTGCGGATCGAGGACGGTGTCGTAAAACGCAACCGAGGTGTTCGGATCGGCGACCGCCGCGACGTCGGCGACGGTGCGTCGGGTGGGGCAGCCGCTCTTGGTGGGCTGCCAGCTCGGCTTGGCACTGTAGGCGGAGCAGCCGGAGCCCGTGCCTGCCCAGGCGCGCTCGGACCAGCCGCGGGCATTGGTCGCGCGGCGCAGTGAGGTCCCACCGACGGCGGTGACGTAGCGCGATGCGGCCGGGTAGTAGACGCCGTATCCCGTATCACCTGCGGCGAAAGTAACGGCAACGCCCGGATGGTTGAAGAAGTGGTTGAAGGTCGTGGCCTCGCCCTTTTGCTCGGGCGCGCCGTAGCTGTTGGAGACATACTTCGCGCCCAGGCTCACCGCCGTGTCCACGCTCGCGCCGAGGTCGGTGACCTGGTCCGAGTTGGCCTCGACGAGCAGGATGTGGCAGCTCGGGCAGATGGCGCTGACCATGTCGAGGTCGAGTGATATTTCAATGGCCCAGGCGGAGTCCGGCGCCGGCGGGGTGGTGCCACCGGTCTGGTTCACCTTGCGGAAGCAGCCATTGAGCGTTGTGCATGGCGAAAGGCCGTACACCGAGCGGTAGGTGGCGAGGTCGCTTTCCGCGTTTGGGTCGTCGAAGGCGTCCACGATGGCCACCGTCCGGCCGGAGCCCGCGGTGGCCGAGGTCAGGTTGTAGGCGCTGCGCAGGCCGGTTGGGCTGAATCCGGCTGGCAGTACCTGGGGGCTCAGCGCCTGCGGCGACGCCCCGGTATGGATGATCGAAAGACACGTGAAGTGGCCGGGCTTGGCCGCCGGGCAGACCGAGCGGTAAGCCGCCTGGGTGCTGCTCGCGGCGAGGCGTGTGGTCGCGCCGAAGCCGTTCAGCCACGTCAGGGCCAGCGCGGCGGCGGCTGCCAGTGCTCCGGCCGGCAGCAGCCAGCGCAGCGAGATTCGCATGTGTCCTCCGTTGACTCGACCGATCAGGGACCCTAGCCAACTTTGACCGTGCATGACGGGCATATCAAAGTTTGTAGCGGTATTTCCGGCATTAGTGGCAGCGCCGGGTGGCGGTGATCCGGCTTTGATCCGGCCTCCGCCAGCGACGCAAATGCCGCGCAATATCAGCGCGGCTAGCGCTCGATGCCCGCCGGTGGGCAGACAATCGGGTCATGGCCGTCGGACGCAGCCTGACAAGGCCGCAGCGGTATGCGGTTCTGGCCGCCGGGTCGTTGCCCGCGCTTGCATTCCCCGCGCCGGACCTTGCGGCGGTGGCCTGGTTCGCGCTCGTGCCTGGCATGCTGCTGATCCACCGCAGCGGCTCGCCGCGTGAGGCCGCGGTGCGCGGTGGCTGGCTCGGCGCGGGCTATCTGCTTGCCACGCTCTGGTGGCTGGTGCCGAACATCGGCCCTGCCCTGCTGCTTGTTGCCGTTGGGTTCGGCGCCCTGTGGGCGGGCGTGGGCCTTGCTCTTTGGGCGCTGCTCCGCCCGCCTGTCACGGTGAGCCGCGCGTTCGCCGCTGTGATCGTCGCCCCCAGCGCCTGGCTGGTGATCGAGCTGATCCGGTCCTGGCAGGCTCTCGGTGGCCCCTGGGCGCTGTTTGGTGCAAGCCAGTGGCAGCACCCCGCCGTGCTCGCGCTGGCAGCCACCGGCGGAGTATGGCTGGTCAGCGCCGTGCTTGTGGCCGCGAATACCGGCATTCTTGTCGCCTTGGTTTCATCCAGAACGGCTGCGCGGGCAGCCGGCGTCCTCGCCGCGGCGGCCTGCCTTGCGGCCGGTCCTGTCGCGTATGCGCTCACCACCCCGGCCGCGCCCGTCCGCCGGGTGACGCTGGCGCTCGTGCAGCCGGGCATAGTGCACGACCCCCGGATCCGGGTGAATGCCAGCCAGCGCATCACCGCCTCGCTCGCGACCCGTCGCCTGCCGGTCCACCCCGACCTCATCGTCTGGGGGGAGAGCAGCGTCGCCTACAACCTGAACACCCATCCGTGGCTGCTCGGTCAAATCCGCGCGCTCTCGGCCCGGATGGGCGCGGAAATCCTGCTCAACCAGGACGCGACGCGCGGCGCCGGGCATATCTCCAAGGTCGCCGTCCTGGTCAGCCCTGCGGGCATTCGGGGCAGCTACGTCAAGACCAGGCTTGTGCCGTTTGGCGAGTACATCCCGTTCCGGGGTGTACTCGGCTGGCTGACGAGCGTGAGCCGTGCGGCGAGCTCGAACCGGATACCAGGAAGCGGGGCGCACCTGCTGCAGGTGACAACGCTTGGCGGGCGCCCGCTGCCGATTGGCGTGCTGATCTGCTTCGAGTCCGCGTTCCCTGACATGTCACGTGTGGCTGCGGACAAGGGTGCCAAGCTGATCGTGTACCAGTCAGCGACTTCGACGTTTCAGGACAGCTGGGCTCCCGCGCAGCACGCCTCGCTCGGTGCGCTGCGGGCGGCGGAGACCGGCCGCCCGGTCGTGCAAGCGGCACTCACCGGCATTAGCGCCGCGTTCGACTCCCGTGGCCGTGACCTGGCATGGCTACCTACATCGCGGCACGGCGTCATCGTGGTGCGGCTGGCCCTGCCCTCGGGCGGCAGGCGTACCCTGTACGACCGGCTCGGCGACTACGTGCCGTTCACCGCGGTCGGAGTGTCGGCGATCGCAGCCGCCATCGGCCTGATCAGACTCCGCTGGCGGCCGGGGGGTCGGCCGCCGCGTGGCCGGCTGCCGCAGGGCGGGCCGCCTCGGGAACAAGACCGGGCGGGGCGGCTTGCAGGGCTGCTGAGATCGCCTCGGCGAGCGCCCTCGCAGACTCAGCTGTAAGCTCGACCGCCACTCGGGCCGACGGCCCCTCGCCCGGGTTGAGGAAGTCGATATTGAGCGTGTGATCAGCGGGCGCGTGCACCGGGTGATCAAAATAGACGCTCGCGTCGCTCAGCCGGAACCAGCCCTGCGGGCCCTTGCCGCTCCCCGAGATGGCGATCCTTTCTGTCTGGTATGTACACATGTGCACGTCTTTCTGGGCTCGCGGCTCTTTCTAGGCTTGCGAAGGCGGTGCTTGCGAAGGCGGTGGCGCTTCGGCGAGATAGCGGCCGAACCAATCCCAGACTCGCCGCCAGCCGTCTGCCGCGGCCTCGGGCCGGTAGGCGGGCCTGTCTACCGCGAAGAACGCGTGGCCTGCCCCTTCATAGGTGTGGAATTCACAAGTCTTGCCGTGCGAGGCAAGCACCTTCTCCAGCTCGGCGGTCTCATCCGGTGCCGGGTACGAATCGTCGGCGCCGAACAGGCCGAGCAGCGGACAGGACAGGTTGGCCGCGAGCCCGACGATCGGCTCAGCCTTCAGCGGTGCCCCTTCGGGTGGCTTGGCGATCACGAATGCGCCGTAACAGTCCACCGCGGCGTCGAGCTGGATGCTGCAAGCGGCCAGGAAGGCCTGGCGGCCACCGGAGCAGTAGCCGATGACGCCGACCTTTCCATTGGACGAGGTAAGCGACCGCAGGTACCGCGCTGCGCCGTCGACGTCACCGATCAGGCGCTCGTCCGGCACCCCGCCGGCGGCCCGCACCGCGGCTGCCGCGTCGTCCGGGCTCGCACCTGGTGCGTCACGCGAATAGAGGTTCGGGAGGATTGCGGCGTAGCCATGGAATGCGAACTTACTGGTGATCTCCTTATGGGATTCGTCATAGCCCGGCAGGTGGTGGATCACCACGACGCCGCCGTACGGGCCGGGGCCGAGCGGGCGCGCGAGGTAGGCCTCGATCTGGTCGCCACCATGGCCACCGATCGAGACGGTCTCAGCCAACATTGCGTCGAATTTCGCCATAGCGGAATCTTCCCACTCTGTCTGCATGACACGCGGCACGGGTTCTGGTGCCGCGAGCGGCCGGTGAGGCACAATGTGACGTGGACAGCCAGGTGGCTGGCGGTACTGGTGCGGATCTGGTCGGTGTATGCCGGTAGCGCATGCGTCATGTGGCTGTCAGTGGGATCTCCTCGCCCGGATCCGAGGTCGCTGGGGAAGGCGAACCTCGTCCGCAGCCAGGAGGTCCGGTGTCTGTACGTGGCGTTCTGTACGTCCATTCGGCGCCCCCGGCGCTGTGCCCGCACGTCGAGTGGGCGACGGCGGGGGTGCTTGGCGTGCCTGTGACAATGCCGTGGGTCAACCAGGCCGCCGCTCCCGCCATGTTGCGTGCCGAGCTGAGCTGGCAGGGGTCTCCCGGCACGGCGGGCGCGATCACGTCGGCGCTGGCCGGCTGGAACCGGCTGCGCTTTGAGGTCATCGAGGAAGCGAGCCAGGGCTGTGACGGCGTGCGCTACAGCTATACGCCGAGCCTCGGCACGTTCACCGCGGTGACCGGGGGCAACGGCGACATTTTGGTCCCCGAGCAACGGCTGCGGGCCGCGATGGCACAGCTTGCGGACGGCGGCGCGGGCCTTGCCGAGCAGTTGACGCGGCTGCTCGGCGATCCATGGGATGCCGAGCTTGAGCCGTTCCGCTATGCGGCGGAGGGCGCGCCGGTGCGCTGGCTGCACGCCACTGGGTGAGCCGCGAGGCGCCAGGGTGGTGCAGCTGCGGGTGCGCACCACCCTGGCTTTAGCCAGAATGTCACGGATCTAGTTCGACTGAATACATAACGTAGTAATCCATATACTACTGACGATGCCCGTCTTATGGCAAGATGTCAGAGTTTCGCTACTTTCCGTAGAGGTCGCAGGGAGACGCATGAACCGTGGGCTTCCAGAGCTGTCCACAACTGAGCGGACCCGGCTCAGGCGGATGCGCGAAAAGGGCCGCACGGACCGCAATGAGCTCTACGCGGTGCTGAGTGCCGCGTTCATCTGCCATCTCGGTGTCGTCGTCGACGGCGCGCCCATGGTCGTGCCTACCGTCTACGGTTTCGATGAGCAAAATCTCTACCTGCACGGCTCGGTCGCCAGCAGAAGCCTGCTCGCTGCGGCGGATGATAGCGTCGCCGCCTGCGTGACGGTGACGGTCGTGGATGGCCTGGTGCTCGCGCGATCAGTCTTCGAGCACGCGGTCAATTACCGCAGCGCCATGATCTACGGTCCTATGCGGCCGCTCACCGAGCCCGCGGCCAAGCTGGCCGCACTCCGCTGTGTCAGCGAGCACGCCGCCCCTGGTCAGTGGGATTACGCCCGCCGCCCGAACCGGCAGGAGCTCGCGGCCACCAGCCTGCTTACGCTTGCGTTGACTGAGGCATCGGTAAAGATCCGCTCCGGGCCGCCCGATGACGGGGATGGCCCGGACGCCGCGCTTGGCCTGTGGGCCGGGGAACTGCCGCTTGCGGCGGTTTGGGAGCGGCCGGCGCCAGATCCGGCGCTTCGCGGCGCCGTGCCCGTCCCGCCGCACATCGCCCGCCGCGCCGGCACCCGCATGCCCTAGCGGTAACGATCGGGTTGTCGGGCCAATGAGCCGAGCGCGGAACAGCGCTGGGCCACCCGACCCGGACCAGGGGGATCGATGGCCCATAGATGACATCCCAGGGGCATCGATGGCCCATAGATAACATCTCAGGGGCATCGATGGGCCACATGTTGGTTTTCGGCGGGTGCAGTCGGTGCTGTCAGAGCGGGATGTTGCCGTGGGCGCCGCGGGTGGGTGGGAGCTCGGCCAGCGTCTTCGCCAGTACCAGCCTGGTCTGGCTCGGCTCGATCACTTCGTCGACCACACCCAGGTCGCAGGCTCGCTGCAGACCGCCAGCAACCTTCTCGTGCTCGGCCGCGAGCTGGGCCTCGACCTCGTGCCTGTGCGCGTCTGGAACCGCGGCCAGCCGTCGCCGGTGCAGGATACGCACTGCGGCGATGGGTCCCATCACAGCGAGTTCCGCGGTCGGCCACGCGAAGACGCGCGTCGCGCCGAGTGCACGTGAGTTCATCGCTATGTAGGCGCCGCCGTACGCCTTTCTGGTCACAACCGTCACTCTTGGAACTCTCGCCTCTGTGAACGCGTGCAGGAGTTTTGCGCCGCGGCGAACAACGCCGTCCCACTCCTGGCCGACTCCTGGAAGGTAACCCGGCACGTCCACAAGGACCACCAGCGGGACGCCGAACGCATCACACATCCGCACGAACCGCGCCGCCTTCTCCGCCGACGTAGCGTCCAGGCAACCGCCGAGCCGTATCGGGTTGTTTGCGATGACACCCACGGTGCGCCCGGCCAGTCGGCCAAGTGAGGTGACCACGTTTGGCGCCCACTTCGCGTGCAGTTCAAGGCCTGGTTCGTCAAGCAGGCAATCCACCAGGGCATGCACGTCGTAGGCACGCCGTGGCGAGTCGGGCAGCAGCGCGCCGAGGTCGCCGCCATCGGCCTGCCCCGGATCGGGCACACCCTGGGTTCCGAGCAGCCACGCCAGCTTGCGCGCCTGTGCCAGTGCCTGCGCGTCGGTCTCTGTCACCACGTGAACCACGCCGGACTTGCGGCTGTGTGGCTCCGGGCCACCGAGCCGTGCCATGTCCACATCCTCGCCTGTCACGCTGCGAACGACGTCCGGGCCGGTGACGAAGATCCGGCCATGCGGAGCCAGGATCACCACGTCGGTGAGCGCTGGGCCATAGGCCGCACCACCTGCGGCAGGGCCGAGCACGACGGAGATCTGCGGCACCACGCCGGAGGCTTTCGTCATCGCAGCGAAGACTGTCCCCACGGCATGCAGGCTCTCCACTCCCTCGGCCAACCGGGCACCGCCGGAATGCCACAGCCCGATCACAGGGACACCCTGCGCCACCGCGGTCCGGTACGCGTGCACGATCGCGGCACAGCCGGCGGTGCCCATCGCGCCGCCCTGCACGCGCGGGTCACTTGCGAAGGCCACCACCTTGGTTCCATCGACCTGGCCGGTGGCGGCGAGCGCACCGCTGTCGTCTCGGGCGGTGATCTCCCGTAGCGTTCCCTCGTCGAGGAGCGCGGCAAGGCGCTCGCGCGGGTCCCGCGTGATGTGTCGCGCGCGGTTCGTGTCTGGCTGGGGTCGCCCAGCCGACGCGATCACGTCGGCCGTGACGCGAGCCGATTGATCGAGCACGATCACCGTGTCTCCTCTGCTAGTACTCATTCAGGCCCTGGGCCCGCCGCGGTGAAGACAAGCGCCACGTTGTGCCCGCCGAATCCGAACGAGTTGTTCAGCGCGGCTGGCCGGCCGTGCTCGCTTGCGCGCAGCGGGCGCGGCTCGGTCGCGATGTCGACACCGACGGAGGCGATGTCGTCGTCGAGATCATCCAAATTGATGGTGGGCGGCGCCACACCCTCGCGCAGCGCACAGATCGACGCCACGGACTCGAGCGCACCCGCGCCCCCGATCAGGTGCCCGGTCATCGACTTGGTTGCCGAGATGACCGCGTTGAGTGCGGCCGAGCCGAGCGCCTCCTTGATCGCCAGGACCTCTGGCACGTCTCCGGCCGGTGTCGAGGTCGCGTGCGCATTGATGTGTACTACCTGGTCCGGTGTCACGCCGGCGTCGGCGAGTGCTCGCCTTATCGCCAGCATGGCTCCGGTGCCGTCCGGGTCCGGCTGTGCGATGTGGTGCGCGTCCGCCGAGTAGCCGACTCCGGCGACAATCGCGAGCACCTGCGCACCGCGGCTCTCGGCATGCGCCGCGGATTCAAGCACGACGGCGCCTGCGCCCTCACCGAGCACAAAGCCGTCCCTGCCCTTGTCGCAGGGCCGTGAGGCTCGCTCGGGCTCATCGTTGCGGACAGAAAGCGCCCGCATCGAGGCGAAGGACGCGAGGTGCAGCGGGTGAATCGGTGCCTCCGTTCCGCCCGCCACTACCACGTCAGCGCGGCCGGACCGGATCATCTCCATGCCATAGGCGATGGCTTCCGCGCCGGATGAGCACGCACTGGCTGGCGAATGGGCGCCCGCTCGCGCACCAAGCTCCAGGCTGACCCAGCCCGCGGAGCCGTTCGGCATCAGCATGGGGACCGTGAACGGTGAGACCCGCTGCCAGCCCCGCTCCCTGAGCGTGTCGTAGGCGTTCAGCGTGGAGATCATGCCGCCCACCCCGCTCGAAAACGCCACGCCGATCCGCTCCGGCTCGACCTGCGGTGCGCCTGCGTGCTGCCACGCCTCGCGCGCCGCGACAAGCGCGAACTGCTCGCAGCGGTCCATGCGGCGAGACACGACGCGGCCGAGTACCGTCGCCGGGTCGACCGCGGCGTGCGCAGCGATCCTGACCGGCAGCTCTTCGGCCCAGCTTTCTGCGAGCCGCCGCACTCCCGACGTTCCTGAGAGCATCGCTGACCAGGTCGACGCGACGTCCCCGCCAAGTGGGGTGGTCGCGCCGAGTCCGGTGACTACGACGCTGACCTTGTCTGTTGACACTTGCTGATCGCTCCCTAAAGCTGTCGTCGTCTCGGCGCCACCAAGTGGCGGGCGCGCGGTCAGGCTGATACTCCCGCGCGCTGCACGAAGTCGACGACGTCCTGGACGGTCCTGAGATTCTTCAGCTCCTCGTCGGGGATCTCCACGCCAAACTTGTCCTGCGCGGCGACCGCTATCTCGACCATCGACAGCGAGTCGATGTCGAGGTCGTCGACAAAGTTCTTGCTGGGTTTAACCGCGTCTGCAGGTACCCCGGCGATCTCGTCGATTATCTCGCCAAGGCCCGCGAGGATCTCCTGCTCGGTCATGGCCATGGTGGTTGTTCTCCTTCTCGTGATAGGTGACTGCCAGCGTCTGCTGGTCTTATTTGCCTGGTTCTCGCCGGGCGGCCTGGCCCGGTGGGCTGCTATGGCGTCATGATCACCTGGGCAGCGTAGGTCAGCCCGGCGCCGAAACCGATGATCAGCACGGGCTGGCCGGAGCCGATGGCTCCCTTCTCGATCATCCGCGCGAGCGCGAGCGGTATCGATGCGGACGAGGTGTTTCCTGAGTCGACGATGTCGTCGGCCACGATCGCGTTCTTCGCTTTGAGCTGGCGTGCTATTGCCTCCACGATGCGCAGGTTCGCCTGGTGCGGTACGAACGCGGCCAGGTCGGCCGGGTCCACGCCCGCTCGCTCGCAGGCAGCCCTCGCGGTAGGCGCGAGCGCAGTAGTCGCCCAGCGGAAGACGGTCTGCCCCTCCTGGAATATGAACGACCTGCGGTCGGTAATGAAGATCTTGTCCGCGTGCTCGCCCGCACTGCCCCAGACCACCGGGCCGACGCCAACCTCATCGGCGGTCTGCGCCGCTGCGACTACGGCGGCGCCCGCACCATCGGCGAAGATGATGCATGTTGACCGATCCGTCCAGTCCACCCACGAGGAGAGCTTTTCCGCGCCGATGACCAGTGCCTGGTGGGCCGATCCGGCCCGAATGGCATCGCTTGCGCCCGCGAGCCCGTAGCAGAATCCCGCGCACGCTGCGTTGATGTCATACGCGCCGGGCGCACGGATGCCCAGCCGGTGCGCGACGACCGCGGACGCGTTCGGAATCTGCGCCTCCTGCGTGCACGTGGCCACGATCACCAGATCGATATCGGCTGCGGAGATGCCACTGGTGGCGAGGGCTTTCCCGCCCGCGGCCACCGCCATGTCGGCGACCGTCTCATCGGCTGCGGCGATCCGGCGGCGGGCGACTCCCACGCGGCTGCGGATCCACTGATCGCTTGTGTCGATCGTTGCGGCGAGGTCGTCGTTGGTGACCACCCTCGCAGGCTGGTAACCGCCGAACGCCAGGATGCGTGCGGCGGGTGCGCCAGCGGCCAGACGCATGGGCATGGGCCTGCCACCCCCTCTCATTCCGCCATTTTTGGCTCGAGCCTCGCGACGGGTTGGCCCGCGCTGACCGGGTCGGCGTCTTCGACCAGCCATTCCACGAGCTGCCCCGCGCACGGTGCGGTGACTGGGAACTTGGTGCCCCGCGCCTCGACGTAGCCGACTTCTGCTCCCACCGCTACTGGCACGCTCACCGTGGCTCCATTGCCAACAGTGTCATTGCCGACAGCGCCGCCACCAGCTTGGGAGCCGGCACGGAAGATGCCTGCCTGTGGTGCGACAAGCAGCCGCCACTCCGGCGTCCTCGAAGCCGCCGCCACGGCGTGGGTGGCAACGAGCTCGCGGGCGGCGTCCAGATCAGCGGGGGTCTTCAGGGCGAGCAACGCGATACCCGGCATTGCCCGCCGGGCGAGGCCCGTCAGCGTCCCGGCCGGCGGTAGCTCGATGATGGCGCTTGTGCCTAGGCCGGACATCGTCCGCTGGCACGCGTCCCAGCGTACCGGCTTGCTCACCTGGGCGATGATCCGGTCCAGCCATTCCTTGCCGCTGCGCACGGCGCGACCGTCACTGTTGGACAGCAGCGTGGTGCCCGGATCTCGTACGGTGATGCCCTCCGCCGCGCGGCGCAGCGCATCCACGGCTGTGGCCATGTGGTGGGTGTGAAAGGCGCCTGCCACCTGCAGCGGGCGCAGCCGCGTTGATGGCGGCGGATCGGCGGCGAGCGCGGCGAGCTGCGCCGTGGTTCCCGCCGCGACGATCTGGCCAGCGCTGTTCACGTTCGCGGGGGTGAGGCCCGCCGCGTCGATCGCGGCAAGCACCACCGTTTCGTCGCCGCCGAGTACCGCGGTCATCCCGGTCGGTTCGGCAGCCGCGGCGCGAGCCATCGCCTCGCCACGCACCCGGACCAGGCGCATCGCGTCGTCGGGGCGCAGCACGCCAGCGAGGACGCCGGCGGCAAGCTCTCCAACGCTGTGGCCTGCGACCGCCCCGCACAGCCGTGACGCCTCCTCGATATGGCCGAACAGCACGCCCGATGCGGCCATTGCCGCCGCGAGCAGCAGCGGCTGCGCGGTCGCGGTATCACGAATCTCGTCTTTACCTGCAGCCACACCGTAGTGCGCTAGATCGCGGCCCGCGAGCTCGGACCACGCGGCGAGCTGCTCTGGCACTCCAGGCAGCTCGAGCCATGGTGAAAGGAAGCCAGGTACCTGAGCGCCCTGGCCTGGGGCAACGATTACAAGCACCCTCCCACCTTGCCCTGTAGGAGTCCACTACACCGATGCAGAACAGCACGAAGTTAACCGCGCATGGTTTGTAGATACCCTACAAACCATGTGTTCTTGTGATCGGCGTCGGCGGTGTGGTGACAATGTCGCCGTGCCCCGCTGGGCGGGCTGCTTGCTGGCCAGGATGCAGCCGCCGCACCGCGAGCCTGCCAGCAATGATCGCGATTTGCAGCGCCAGTATGCCGCGGCCTTCCCCGGGCACATGGCCGGTCAGCTCCGCTATTCGCCTCAGCCGGTAGCGGACGGTGTTCGGGTGGACAAACAGCAGCCGGGCCGTGGCCTCAAGGGACAGGTTCTGTTCCAGGTAGGCGGTGAGGGTGTCAAGAAGCGGTGAGCCGCCGCGCAGTAGCGGTTCGTAGACCTGCTTGATCAGTTGCCCGCGCGCCTCGTCGTCGCCGTCGAGTGTGCGCTCGGGCAGCAGGTCGTCGGCGAGCACGGGACGTGGAGCATCCGGCCAGGCCGGTGCGGCCCGCAGGCCGGCAAGCGCGACCCGGGCGGAGTGCGAGGCGGACTGCAGGTCAGGCACGGCCGGGCCGACGACGACCGGGCCGCGGCCGAAGCGCCCAGCGAACAGCGCCGCCGCCTTGAGCGGATCGGCGGCGCCGCCGAGCAAGACGATCAGCCGGTGACCCTGCACGCCCGCGAGCTGGTCCAGGCGCGCCCGGCGGGCAAGCACCCGCAGCTCGTCGAGCACGACCTCGGGTTCGGTCTCGTCGGTATGACCGACCACGGCGACCACCGGCGAGGAGGACCATCGAAGGGCCGAGGTCCAGGAGTGCAGGGTGTCACTCACCTCGCCGCGCAGCAGCTCGTCCACCACCAGTGCCTCGAGCCGTGCGTCCCATGCACCTCGTGCCTCCGCGGCCCGCGCGTACACCTGCGCGGCGCCGAAGGCGACCTCGCGTGTGTACCGCAATATGGCCTCACGCAGCTCCACCTCACCACCTGGCGCCGCCAGCTCGCTCACCTTTGCCTCGACGACATCGATGACAACGCGCACCATCTCCACGGTTTGCTGCAGGGTCACCGCTCGGGTCAGCTCGCGCGGTGCGGTGCCGAAGACCTCACCGGTTACCGCGGGCCGTTCCTTCTCCGGGTGCTTGATCCAGTTGACGAACGCCGCGACGCCGGCTTGGGCAACGAGCCCGACCCATGACCTGTTCTCCGCGGACATCGCGCGGAACCAGGGCAGCCGCTGGTCCATGGAGGCCACGGCGGCGGTGCCGAGGTTGCCCATGGCACGTTCAAGCCGCCGAACCGTCGCGGCGCGCACCCGGCCGCCAGCCGGCTCGTCCGCCTCTGGACCTGAGTTGGCCTTCACGCTCCCACCCTTCCATGGCCATCGGGGCTAGGGTCACCCTGTGGAACCTGTCGAGGCCCTGCGGCGAATCGCGTTCCTGCTTGAACGCGCGAACGAGCCAACATACCGGGTGCGCGCCTTCCGGCGCGCAGCCGACGCGGCCGGTCAGCTAACCCCGGCACAGCTCGCCGCCCGGGCGCAGGCCCGGACGCTGACCCAGTTGCCCGGCATCGGCGACGTCACAGCGACCGTCATCACCGACGCGCTGAGCGGCGAGATCCCGGTCTACCTGCGACGGCTGGAGGCGACAGCAGGCACATCGGTGGCCGGTGCCGCGGCCACGCTTCGCGCGGCGCTTCGTGGTGACCTGCACACCCACTCTGACTGGTCGGACGGTGGCAGCCCGATCGAAGAGATGGCCGCGGCCGCGCGGGAGATCGGCCACGACTACATCGCGCTGACCGACCACTCGCCCCGTCTCACGGTGGCGAACGGGCTTTCTACTGAACGGCTGCGCGAGCAGCTTCAGGTGGTAGCCGAACTCAACGAAAGGCTGGCGCCGTTTCGCATCCTCACCGGAATCGAAGTCGACATACTCGACGACGGGTCGCTTGACCAGGACCCGGGGCTGCTCGACCAGCTTGACGTGGTGGTGGCGAGCGTGCACTCCAAGCTGCGGATGGAGCGCGACGCGATGACCAAGCGGATGGTCACCGCCGCCCGCAACCCACGGGTCGACGTGCTCGGGCACTGCACCGGGCGAGTCATCAGGGGCGGTGGCCGGCGGGCGGCGGGCCGCACCCGGCCAGAGTCGCAGTTCGATCCGGGCGCAGTGTTCGATGCGTGCCGCGAGCACGGCGTCGCGCTCGAGATCAACAGCCGGGCGGACCGGCTCGACCCGCCGAAACGGCTGCTCCGGCTGGCCGTGGAGGCAGGCTGTGAGTTCGCCATCGATTCCGACGCGCACGCGCCAGGCCAGCTTGACTGGCAGCCTGCCGGCTGCGAGCGGGCGGTAGCCTGCGGTGTCGCGGCCGACCGGGTGGTCAACACCATGGGCCCGGACGAGCTGCTCGCCTGGACCCGCCGCGCCTGCTGACCTCGCGAGCCGGGTCAGCCGCCTACGCCTCGCCGGCGAGGGCCGCGCTGATGTTCAGGTTCAGCCGGTACCTCGCTATCGCCTCGGTCAGGGCTTCCTGCTTGACCTCACCTTGCCTGGCGAGCTGGGTCAGCACGGCGACCGTGATCGACTCGGCGTCGACGTGGAAGAACCGGCGTGCCGCCGGCCTTGTGTCGGAGAACCCAAAGCCGTCGGTGCCGAGCGAGCTGTATGGCCCGGGCACCCATCGGGCGATCTGGTCAGGGACCGCACGCATCCAGTCGCTGACCGCGACGAACGGCCCAGTCTCGCTGCCGAGCACCCTGGCCAGGTATGGAACCCGCTGCTCGGCGTCTGGGTGCAGCAGGTTCCACTCATCGCAGCGGATCGCATCCCTGCGCAGCTCGGTCCACGAGGTCGCTGACCACACATCGGCTGCCACGTTCCAGTCCTCCGCGAGCAGCCGCTGCGCGTCCAGGGCGGCACGCAGTGCCACTCCAG
>WNGG01005595.1_pt1 | contig 13994 bp, 10 predicted proteins | sample 5400661 | NCBI WGS metagenome assembly WNGG01 (sample SAMN13153372, study PRJNA577476) | soil metagenome | isolation source: 100 cm soil or saprolite under Garry oak tree replicate 1 | place: USA:California | collected 2016-06-15
CAGGCGCGCGAGCTTGTACGCACGGCGAGAGAGCTCCAGCGCGGCGAAGTCACCGGCATCGGCGCGGTCGGCCCCGGTCACGTCGGTCACGACGTCCTCGAACTCGTATTGCAGGCAGTAGGCAACGAGGTCGGAGATGCCGCGCATCGACAGCAGCAGCACATTTCCTCCACGCCCCGGGACGAGGCGTGCCTCTGCTCGACGTCGCACGTCCGATCTAATCCGCATCGCCCGCTTCAGCTCGGCAGACCGGGCCGGCCGTGGCCTTGTCGACGAGGCCCCCGTACTCATCGCCTTGCGACGCGGTGGCGAACTCGAGGATCGCGGCCCCGTAGCCGCTGAAGTTCACGGTCGCGCTGCTGCCCACGGGCAGGGACGTCGCGGGCGGGCCGCTGGCGAGCGGCGTGGCGTCGTCGAATTGGCGCAGGCTGACCTGAGTGATCCCGGGGAGGTTGCCGACGGTCACCTGCACCGTCCCGGGCAAACCGGGTCCACCAACCGCCGTCGGGCTATCCACTTGGCGGTTCACGAGCAGCACGTGAACGCTCGCTGATCCCGGTGGGCGCACGGCCAGCGTCTCGACCCCTCCCAGGCTCGAGTTCGCCCAGAGCAGCGTGCTTCCCGGCGGGAAGTAGCGGGCCAGGTAGTAGTCGCGCCAGTACGGCAGGCGCGGTGTGCCGGCAGCGGGATCGACCAACTGGAAGGTGGGATTGTCGGGGTGGGCGAACTCGTACTGGAAGATCGTCGCCGCGCCGCCCAGCGCCAGGAGGCGGAAGGCGCTCGCGCCCCAGGCCGCACCAAAACCGTTGTACGGGCGGTGCGTCGGGTCGTCCGTGCCGGCGGAGTTCACGTTGAGCTCGGTCACCCACACCGGGATTCCCCAGTCGCGGATTCGGACGAGGCTGCTCGCGATGCCGTCGAGGCCGTCGAAAAGGAACTGGTCGCTTTGCGAGACGAGCCCGCCGGCGTACCCGTGGTAGCTCAGTGCATCGGGCCTGCGCAAAGCGCCGCCGATGAGCGCGGTAACGTACTCGGGAGCGTCGGTCGCAGGCCCGAGGAACTTTATCGAGCTATCGACGGCCAGCATCTTCCCCGTCGTCGCGTTCCACATCGCGACGTACTGCTCGGCGGTGACGTTCTGAGCGCGGTCAGGCACGCAGGCGATGGAAAGGAGATCGGGCTCGTTCCAGAGCTCCCAGTAGGTGATGCGATTGGCCACCCCGGCGGGGTTGATGATGGTGCGCCCATCCTCAGCGACGAACGAACCCTTGTTGTAGTAGGCCACCAGCCGGGCCATGTAGTCGGCGAACTCGCTGAAGGTCAGGTCGCGGATCGTGCGCGTCGTGCAATCCCACATCCACTCCGGGGCCTGGAAGATGTTCAGCACCGTTTCAGCGCGGGCGGCCGTGATGTCGTTGACCACGGAGTCCAGCGAGCTGAAATCCCAGCTCCCTTCGACGATGCCGGCCGGGATCATCGGGGCCGGTCCACCTGGCCAGCAGCAGCCGTCCGCCGTCGCGTTTATGCGAATGCGGGGAGCGCCAAGCGCACGGAGCAGGGGCCGCGTTCCGGGGGCGTGGTCTAGGGCCCCCGGATACTTGATCTGCGTATCGATCTCCGTTCCGAGCAGGCCGATGGGCGCGCTCGCGTCGACGGTGACCTGAGCGGAAGTGGCCGTGGTCTGCCCATTCGCGAGGAGGGTCGCGGCGGAGAACACCAGGATCGCGATCGCCGCGACACGTCGGCGCGCCTTGCCGACCGGTCGCCGCGCGTCGGTCGTCACGATACGGCTGCGACCCGCTCCGTCACGGGGTCGGGCTCGCCCGCGCGCGCGGTCGCTGTCCGGAACACGTACCCGACCGCGGGGACGCTGACGATCGAGCCCCGAGAGCCGCCGTCAAGCCCAAGCTTCTTCCTCAGGTGACAAATGTGCGAGCGCAGCGAGTTCGCGGCGCCGCCGTCGTTGCCCCAGACATAGGTGAAGAGCCGGTTTGCGGGCACGACGTGCCCCGCATTCTTGGCGAGGGTGTAGAAGATCCGAAATTCGGTGGGCGTCAGGCGTGTGACGAGCGAGCCCTGCTCCACCTCGTGAGCCTCGGGATCAAGGCGCAGCTCCGCGAGTTCGAGCCGCGGCTCGATCTCTTCGTGCACCACCCCGCGGGAGCGCCGGAGGATCGCGCGGATGCGGAGGGTGAGCTCCTTGAACTCGTATGGCTTTGTCATGAAGTCGTCGGCGCCGAGCTCGAAGCAACGGTATGCGTCGCTCCGCCCGCTCGGTTCGCTGACGACTAGAACCGGCGTTTGGTCCTCGGCGCGTATCGAGCGCAGCACCTCAAAACCGTCTGGCGGAGGCAGCGCGAGATTGACGACGACGAGATCCGGCCGCTCGGTCTTGAATCGCCGCAGGGCCTGCGCTCCGTCTGACGCCTCGATCACGACGAAGCGTTCGCGGCGCAGCTTGTGCGCGGCGATGTCGAGCTGATCGAGGTCGTCCTCGACGACCAGGACCTTCATGTGCGGTCCATCCGTTGCGGTGCTCCCATGGGCTTGCACGGGTCATGACACGCAGACGGCATTGAGAACCCCTTGGTCGTGTCGTTTCGGTGCGCGCGCAAAGACGCGCAGCCCGGGATGGTTGGGGCCCACGGCGCGTCCGCGAGTGCAGAAGACCTCAATACCGTGTCAACGCTCGAGCCGTAGCGTGCCCTCCCTTGGACGGATTGATGCGGCATGGCCCGTAACTTCTCCGTGGTCGCCATGGCGCAGGCGATCACCTGGACGGCGTCGTTCCTCTTCACCCTCGCTCAGGCTCGGTACCTGACGCCAACGCGTTTCGGCGAGCTGTCGCTTGCTCTCTCCATCGCCGTGATCCTGGGAGTCGTCGTCGACTTCGGGCTGAGCACGAAGCTCGCGCGCGATGTCGCGAAGCGGCCGAGCGCGGCCGGACAGGCGCTGGTCGCATCGTTCGCGGTGCGAGTCGCCCTGTGGTGCGTCGCGATGCCACTCGTATGGGTTGGCACGGTGATCCTCGGCTACGACACCGAGCTGCAGGCGAGCATCCTCATCCTCGGGGCATCGCTTCTCATCGGTGGCTTCGCGTCGAGCCTCGGCGCGTACTTCCAGGGTCGCGAGGCGTTCCTCTTTCCCTCACTCGGCTCGATCGCACAACGTGGGTCGGCGGCGGTGCTCGGCGTGGCGGCCCTCGCGATGGGGCAGGGGATCGTCGTTGTCTCGAGCGTGTACATCGCCGCGAGCGTGCTGCAGGTGCTCGTCATGATCCCGGGGATGCGGAGGCACCCGATCTCGTCGACCATCCTCGAGCGGGCCGCCGTCGTGGACATGTTCCGTGGCACAGCGATGCTCGGGTGCTTCTGGATCCTCGGTGCGTTCTATTACAACGTCGACATGGTGATCCTCCAGCGGCTCGTGCCGCCGGACAACGTCGCGTGGTACGCGGCGGCGTATCGGCTCTTCAACGCGACAACGATGGTGGTGGGGTTCGTCCTTGGGACGGTGATCTACCCGGTGCTGTCGCGGCTGTCCGTCGAATCCCGTGAGGCGCTCCGGCACGCCATCAAGAGGTCATTCACATTCGCCTTCGCGAGCGGCGTGTTCCTGGCGCTGACCCTCGTCGTCGCGGCCGATCAGCTGGTGACGCTTCTCTATCCGGCACACGAGTACGCGCGGGCCGCGAGCGCATTGCGCCTGCTCGCACCAGGCCTCGTGGGGATGTATGCGAACGGGGTCTTCTATCTCGCGCTCATCGCGATGGGGTTCGAGCGACGGCTCCTTGTGATGGCCGCCGTCCTCGCGGTGCTGAACCCTCTCGCGAACCTTCTCGTCATCCCGCTCCTACAGCAGAATGGCGCCGCGCTTCTCACGTCCGCGACCGAAGCGGTCGTTCTGGTATGGGTGCTCGCGGCCACGCCCAAAGACCTGCGCGGCGCCGCGAGCCCATCGCTCGTCATCAGGATCCTCGTCGCGGCGATCCCGGCGGCGTCGTCTCTATGGTTGCTGCGCGACTGGTCCATCTTCATCAGCGTCCCGATCGCCGGCATGCTGTACGTGAGCGGCGCTCTGGCGCTCGGGGTCATGCCGGCCGAGGACCTGCGCGCCGTCCGCAACCGCTTCCGCGCGCCTCGTCCGGCCGCGGACGAACCGAACGCGACCATCGACCCGGTGGTCGCGGAGGGCGTCCGCGCAGTCTCCGAGTCACGAGTCGCGTGAGCGTGCGCGTCCTGTTCCTCACGACTGAGTTCCCGTGGCCGGCCACCGGGGGCGGTCGTATCGGGACGATGTCGCAGCTGCAGGTCCTGTCCTCGCTGCCCCAGGTCGGGCAGATCCGCTTCTTCTCGATCTACGAAACGGACGTCCGCGCCGAGGACCGTGAGGCCCTTACGCGTCACGTGCCGAAGCTCGAGATGGTCGAACCGGTCTTCCACCCGGTGCACCTCTTTCGATATCCGACTTACGTGCCACGCGTGATGTGGCTGCGCGTTCGGGGCGTCCCCTATGTCGTCGGCAAGTGGGACTCGTCCGCCGTCCGCGATGCGCTCCGGCGTGAGATGGTCCAGCGGGACTTCGATGTCGTGTGGCTCGACGGCCTCGGCATCGCTCGCTACCTTCCGCTCGTGCGGAGCCTGCAGCCCAACGCACGGGTGGTCCTCCGCCAGTTCAACGTCGAGAGCGACCGCTTTGCGCAGTTCGCGCGCCAGCAGTCCGGGCCGAAGAGGCTGCTGGCGGAGCTGGAGTCGCGTGCTGCACGGCGTTATGAGCGCGACACGCTCCGCGCGGTCGACGCCGTGGGCGTTGTATCGGCCGACGATGTGGTCACCTGCCGGGAGCTCGCCGGCATCGAAGCCCTGAACGTGCCGCACCTCGTGCCGTTCGCGCGGCGCGCGGCGCCGGCGAGTCCGGGGCCGCGATTCTGTTGGGTCGGCAACCTCACGTGGGACTCGAATGTCCGCGGCCTCGATTGGTTCTGCGCCGAGGTATGGCCTCGCATCCGCGAACGCCTGCCCGAAGCGGCGTTCGAGATCGTGGGCTCCGGCTTGCGGACAGATCCTGACGGCGCGGCTGTCGCTCCGGCGTCATGGCGCCGGCCTGGGATCACGACGCTTGGATTCGTTGACGACCTCGCCGCCGTGTACCACCGCGCGGCCGTGATGGTCGCGCCGATCCTGGGGGGGACCGGGATACGCATCAAGCTCCTCGAGGCGTTCCGTCACGGTGTGCCGGTCGTCACGACGCCGGACGGGGCGGCGGGGCTGCCGATCGAGGCCGGGCGCGAAGCGTTCGTGGAGGCGGAGGCAGCCGCGTTCGCCGATCGGGCCATCGAGCTCGCCACTTCGGCCGGCATGCGGGATCGACTGCGCGAGGCGGGCTACGCGTTCCTCGAGCGCCACAACCGACTGACGGAAGCGCAAGCCGTCGTCTCCACCCTCATCGGATCGCCGGCGGTCACAGAGCGTGCGAGCGAGCTGCGAATGGTCGGTGCGACTTCCTAGCGGAAACATTGAGGATGCGGCCGACGCTGCGGCCAAAACGAAATCGGGCCGGCATCGTCAATGGCGCCTCAATACGACCTCAACGGCCACGCGAGAGGCTCGGGATGGATGCGACCTTATCTCCGCACGGCGCGATCCTACCTTTGGATCCTCGTTGTCGTCCTCGGGCTCACGTGGGGTTCGGGCATCGCCATGGCGTACGTCGAGTACACGACATCGTTCCAGGCTGATGCCACCATCTGGACCCAGCGCGGCTTGTTGCGCCTTCAGGACGACGGCCGGCTGGTGGTCTCACCGGAGCTCGCTCCGCCTCAGGATCCGGCCGTCGCGACGCTGATGACGCCGGCCGCCGAACAGGCGGGCCTTCTGGGCGAGCTGCTGCAAACAAGAAGCTTTCTGCGCGACGTCGCCGCACGCACGTCCCTGGCGATACCGGCTCAGCCCAGTGAAGAACGCAAGTTCCTGGACGACATGAGCAAGCGCTTCAAGGTCGAGGTGCTCGGCACGAACCTGTTCCGGGTGTCCTACCGCGCGCGCGACGCACGCACCGGGCCCGCGGTGGTGCTGGCCGCTCTGGCGCTGCGTCAGGAAGAATCGGTCAAGGCGCGCGTGGCCGCGACCGAGGCCGCGACCGATTCGTACCGCAGTGAGCTCGCCCTCGCGCAGAGCCAGGCGCTGGCTGCGCAAACCGAGCTCGAGACATTCGACGAGGCGCACCGGCCACCCCTCGGTCCGCTCGACCAATATCAACAGGGCCAGTTCCGCGCCGCGGTGGAGGACGCCCGGACGCGGATCGCCGATCTGAAAGCCCGGATCGACCGCTCGGCGGTGATGGCGGGCATCGTCCAGACGGCCGACAGCCTCGACTTCCAGGTCGTCGACCAGCCGATCGAGGACCCGCGGCCATCCGGCGGGACCAAGTCGGCCGCGATGATCGCGGCCAGCGCGATGGCTGCCGGCCTGGCCTTGGCGAGCCTCCTCGTGTTGGGTTGCACGCTCCTCGCGAGCCGTGTCGGAGCCGAGGCCGATGTCGCTCGTCTCGCTCCCGCGACCCTCTTCGCCACCATTCCGAAGGTCGCGACACGGAAGGGCGCGACCAGCCGCGAGTTGCGCGCGGCGCTCGCCGCGGCCGCCTTCGGTCCTCCTCCGACCGAGCAGGCGAGGGGAGATGGGTGAACGAAAGCGCCGGCAGTCTCTGCGGCCCATTCGATAGTCTCGCGACGCGAGTCCGCTTCGCCGACCTTCGCATGATCGGATTCACCAGCGCGGTATTCGGAGAAGGCACGAGCACGCTCGCGCTTGGAACATCGCTGTCGCTGGCGGAACTCGGCGCCGCACCGGTGCTCCTGGTAGACGCGAACTGGCTGCAGCCCTCGTTGACGTCTGACGCGGGCGCCGCGTCGGGCCGCGGACTCGCCGAAGTGCTTCGCGGCGACGCCGAGCTCGACGACGTGGTTGTCCCGACGGGACGACCACGGCTCACGTTCCTCGCGGCTGGCGACACGACCGAAGGAAGGCCGCCGCTGTGGGCGCTTCCCTCGTTGCTCGAGCGCGCGGCCTCCTGCTTCGGGTCGATCGTCGTCGATCTCCCGCCCACGCTCGTGGGCGAGTCGATGGTCCTGCCGTGGGCCGCCTCGCTCCAACAGCTGTTCATCGTCGTCCGCAGCGGCGTCACGCCGCTCTCCCTTGCGCGTCGCGCCGTCGACGAGATCTCGGTCGAGCGGCCGCAGGTCATCCTCAACTGGATGCCCGCGTCGAACGCGCGGGAGGGCACGATGCCTCGAGGCGCCACGACGTGACGTACATGGCCCTCGCGGTCGTCTACCTCCTCGTGTGCGCCGGCCTGGGGCTCGCGGGCGGCCGGCGCAGCGTGAACATCCTTGTCACCGCGGCGCTCGCCGCGGTGATGGTCTGCGCGCAGCTCGCGCTCCTCTTGACGCGGTGAGCGCGATCGACATCGCCGCCCGGCACGCCAGCGATGCCGAGATGGCGCGCGTGCGACGGGCATCGTTCTACCTGTGCGGCGTCGTCATCGTGGCGGCGGGCGCGTACGCCGCGACCCTCATCACGACGGAGGGCGAACCGCTGCTCGCCGCCCCGCTGGTCGGTGCCCTCGTCGCGCTCGCGGTGCTCCTGAGACCGATCGTTGGCCTCTACCTGCTCCTTGGAGCGGCGATCCTCCTCGAACAGTGGGACATCGCCGGGCTCGCGCCTCTTACGGCGGGAACGCACTTCTATGAGAACCTCTCGGGCTTCTCGGAGCTGCCACTGCGACTGAGCGCCTCCGATCTCCTAGCTCTGCTTACGTTCTTGAGCTGGGCGCTGCGACGCGCGGTCGGAGCCAACGCTCCGGTCCGTGCCGGACCATTTGGCTGGGGGGTCGCGGCCTACGCGTCCGCGTTCGTGCTCGGGACCGTTATCGGCGTGTCTCGCGGCGGGAAATGGGATCTGCTCGCCACGCTCAATGAAGTCCGCGGGCCGGCCTACGTTTGTCTTTTGTATTTCGTGACAGCTAACCTCGTGCGCACGCGCGAGCAGCTGCTCGCGCTGCTGTGCGAGTTCATCCTCCTGGTGGGGGTCAAGGCGTTCCAGGCGCTCGGGAACTACGCCCAGATGTTGAGTGGTCCGGAGCGTCTCGAGGCCGTGACCGCACACGAGGACGTGATCTTCTTCGACGCTGCGATCGCGCTCGCGGTCGTGATGGCGCTCCTCCACGTTCGCGGCAGGCTGTTTTACGCCCTCCTCTCTCTTGTGCCCGTCATCCTCGTGGCGGAGATGGTGGCGACGCGCCGCGTCGCCTTCGCGGCTCTGGCCGCGGTCCTCGCGGTGGTCGCGCTGTTGTCGGCGATGGAGCGCCCGCGTGCGACAGGGCTCGTGCTCGGGGTCGGTGTGCTGGCGTTCGGGATCTATGCGGCGACGTTCTGGGATCAGACCGGCCCGCTCGCCGAGCCGGCCCGCGTCATTCGCGAGGTCGTCGATCCGTACTCGATCAGCGAGCGCGATCGGAGCTCGAACGTGTGGAGGGACATCGAGAACGCGAATATCGCGTACACGGTGCGGCAGCTACCGCTCACCGGTGTCGGCGTCGGTCAGGAGTATCTGTTCCAGAGGGAGCCGCCGTCGGGTCCGGGCACCTTCACGTACTGGCGGCTTACGACGCACAACGCCGTCCTCTGGACATGGTTGAAGGCTGGACCCTATGGCGCCTTCGCGTTCTGGCTTCTCGTGACCCAGGTCGTCATCTTCGGTCTCCAGCTCTACCGGCGACTCGACGATCCGATGCTGCGCGCCGCGGCATCGTTCCCCGTGTTGCTGACGGTCGCGCAGGTCGTGTTCTCCTCGTTCGATCTGGGCCTCACGTACAGCCGGACCATGATCGTCCTCGGCGTCGCGCTCGGCCTCGCGGCCCCCCTCACCGCGTGGAGCGCTTCGCGGCGCGCGCCGGATCGGCCGACGCAGCTCGAGGTTGGGCGACGGTCTCCGTCCGGCCGTCAGGTGCCGCGCGGGCTCAGGTCGCCCGGTTAGGGAAGCGCCGCGATGTGGTTCTTCACGAGCACGCCGTAGGGTGACGACGGCGTGCCGTCATAGCTCGAGAGAAGCGAGTTCGCTGCGCCCCACGTGTCCCAGGCCCACGCGACGTAGCTGGACCCGTGCGCGTCGAGCCAGTTCATCAGGTTGGTCATGAAGGTCCCGTCGTACGGGTCGCAGCCGATCTCGGTGGCGATGACCGGCACGACCGCCGCGATCGGGCCTATCTCGGCGTCATAGCAAGCCACGGTCATGCACCGGTTGAAGTTGTAGACGTGCCAGTCGGCGGCGAGGTTGTTCAACGGGTCGTTTGGCTTGTAGTTGAGCCAGTTGGAGATCGCGTTGCTGTACTGCACACCGGTGAGCCCGATGACGTTCGTCGCGCCGGTCGCCCGGATCGTGTTGACCATCGTCTGCGCGCCGGCGGCCTGGAACCCAACTCCGGAGCAGGTGCCACCATCGCGCCAGCAGGTCCACGCCGCCGTCGAGTTCTGATTGTTGTCGGGGTACGGCTCGTTGTGAGGCTCGAAGATGACCGCGTTGTTTCCCTTGAAGGCCGTGGCCACCTGAGTCCAGAAGGCAGGCGCGTGGTCCATGTCGAGCATGGGTTGCTGACCGGTCGCCAGCTGTCCGCCTGGCGCGCTCCACTGGATTTCGAGGATCACGTACAGACCGTTCTGGTTGAGCAGGCTCACGTAGTTCTTTATGAATTGCTGGTAGTTCGCACCCGAATACGCTGCCGGCGAACCGTTGATCGCAAGCCAGCAGTCCTCGTTCATCAGGACGCGAACGGCGTTGACGCCCTTCCAGCTCTTCATCGCCAGGACCGAGGCGGTATCACTCGGTCCGTCGATGAATCCCCACCCCTGGATGCATGCGTAGTCGGTTCCTGGCCGGTTCACGCCGTGCAGGATGACCGTCTGACCGGCGCCGTTCACCAGCTTGTTCCCCGAAACGTGCAGCGGCGACGGTGCTCCGAGCGGAAGCGGTGCCGGCGTGGCGGTCGGCGCGGGTGTTGGCGTCGCGGTCGGCACGGGTGTCGGAACGGGGGTGGGGGTGGGCGTGGGCGCTACGAACGTGCCAACGATGTCGGCGCGGTCCGCGGTCACGACGAAGTCCGTCGAGGCTGGGTTCTTCCGGCCGGTCACGCGCATCTTCACGGTGTGCGTGGTGTTCGAGAGCGTCGGCGTCGCGTACACGAGCGCCTGCTCCAGCCGGGTCGCGGAATAGAAGTCGACGTCCGACTCTGGTCCGCCGTCGATCGACACGGCGCCGATCCCGTGATGCGAAGCCACCGCCGAATAGAAGCGGAGTGACGTACCGACGAACGTGACCGAGTACGTCGACCCGGTCACGCTGGAGTAGTGGTCATCGGACACGTACTTGCCGGCTCCCGTGCCGATCGACCACGTCCCGGCGTACCCGAAGCTCGGATCGTTGACGGAGACGGGCGGCTGAGGCGTGGGAGTCGGGGCAGGCGTCGGAGTCGGAGTAGGGGTCGGAGTTGGCGTCGGAGTCGCTGTCGGCGTCGGGCTCGGGGTTGGTGAAGGCGTCGCTGTGGCAGTGCCCGTGGCCGTCGCAGCTGCCGTCGGTGTCGGCGTGGGCGCTAGCGTCGGTGTCGGCGTGGCTGTAGGCAGCGGTGCAGTCACCGAGAAGGCCGTCGGCGCTGCCCACGTGTACGTGGTAGCCCACGCGGGCGCGAAGACACCGAGCTTGACCGTGTACAAGCCGAGGCTCGCGCTCCCGGGGACTTGCCAGGTCGCGGAGTACGAGCGCTGCTGGCCGGCGGCGAAGCTCTGGTTGTCGAACCACACCTGGTAGGCGGCCGCGACGCCACCCGGGGCCCAGACCTCGATGTCCACGAGTGCCGTGCTGGCGGACGCTGCGGTCACGAGGCCCGTGATCCCAAGCGAGCTGGTCTGGGCGACGCTGGTCGGCGCGACCGACGAGCTCGCCGTGAAGCTTGGCGTCGGAGCCGCTGTGACGGTCGGGGCGGGAGTGGGGGTCGACGTCGGCGCCGGAGTCTGCGTCGCACCCGCGCCGGGGGTCGCGGTCGGGACGGACGTCGGCGCGGGCGTGGGGCTCGGCACCGCCGCGACGTTCACCGCGAACGTGGCCGCGGATACCTTGAGCCCGAACAGAGCTTTCCAGCCCGACGAGTACGCGCTGACCGTGACGCTGTATGTCCCGAGTGCCGCACCCGGCGGCACGGACCACGTGATCGGATAGCTGCGCTGCTGGCCCGCTGCGAAGGTGTCGCTATGGATCCATTTCTGGAACGCGAGGGTCGCGCCGCCCGGCGAGTAGACCTCCACCCCGAGGATCGGATCGCTCGCGACCGAGCTCGTGAAGGTCGCCGTCAGCGTCACCGGAGTGCCCGGAACGGCGTTGGCCGGCTGGGCCGTCGCACCGAGCGTGAACGTCGGCGACGTCGTGCTGACCGGCTTGTTGGGCGACCCCGCCGTCGCGCCCACGGTGATCAGGGTGATGACGTCCTCGTCCTCGAGCCACGTCACGCCGTCGGCCACGAGACGAAGGTGCAGTGGAAAGATGCCGGCGGTCATCGGGGCCTTCACCCGGAACGTGAACGTCGCGACGCTGCCAGGACCAACGACCGGCTCTGTCTGCGTCGCGACGCGATCGGCGGACGGCCAGCCCGCCGCGAGCGCGAACATGCTCTTGTCGTCGGCGATGACTCCCAGGTTCACCTGTTGGCCGGGAACGCCGCGCGTCCAGGTGCGCGCGCCGGTGTTGCGGAAGCGCACGGTGAGCGGCAGGCTCGTTTCACCGGGAGCGAGCGTTGGGTGCAGCGGCTGGTCGACGAGCTGATCGTGGAATCCGAGGTCGCTCGTGAGCACAAGGACCGCCGGAACGTCATCGAGCCAGGTCAGTCCGTCGACGACGAGACGCATCGGGACGCGATAGGTCCCCGGTGTCTTCGGCGCGCGCACGTTGAACGTGAACGTGCCGATCATCCCCGGCAGCACGACGCTTTCGGCCGTTGTCGCGACGCGCGTCGGCGACATCCAGCCTTCGGCGATGCCCGCGTCCGCCCACGTGTGCGAATCGCCACTGATGCCCAGGTTCACCTGCTTGTCGGTGCCGCGCTGCCACGGCCCGAGGCCCACGTTCCGGAAGCGCATCGTGTAGGCGGCGGTTCCTTCAGGCGCGAGCGTTGGCGATGCGCCCTGGTCCACAAGTTGCGCGTGGAACGCGAACCCGAGGCTCGATGGCGCGACGACCGACAGGACAACTGTCGATCCCCCAACGAGCAGCGCCAGGATCACCGTCACGGTAACGAGGCGCATGAACGCTTTGGCCAGCGTGCGCGGGCTCATCGTGTCGGCGGCTTCGTACATCTATGCCCGGGACACGGAGAGCGCCACGTCGTCCTCCCGCTCTCTCAGCGCGTACATCAAGTGAATGAATAGGCGTACGCGAAACTGAGTACGAGGGAGAAACAGGTCCAGGGGACGGTACTGGGACGGTGACGAGACGTTCGGACTATGGCCGTAACGCAACGCCGTGGCGCGCTTGAGTTGCCGCGAAACAATGTCGCCGCGACCTGCACATGAGGGTCGGAATGACTACGTCGCGGTGAGCCGAGGCTCGGTTCGTTCTGGACCGCGCAGCTCATCTCGAGCTGCGGGTTGTCCATCTCCCCCGCCGCATCGCCGCTTCGCGTCATCGATCTCACGCGGCGGCGGATGCGGGCATCGTTCGTTTCACCGAGACCCCGCTGCTCTCGTTGTGCGATCGCAGGTCCCATCGTCGTCGCGCGCATCGTCGACACCGAGGACGCCTCTCGCGATCACGGAGCGCGCGGCGCCTGGGTGCCAGCTCGGACGAGGTCAGGCTCATCCTGGCTTTGATCGGGTCGCCGGGGGTCTCGGGGCGGCGGCGGGTCCTGCCGCAGGGGGGGCCCTTGAGCAGCGTCGGGGTTTCTGAGCGAGCGGCCCCTGGCCGGCGGTCCATCGCGATCCCACGAGGGGCCGAGCGAAGAAGACCCCGGCGCTGCTCACTCCCTGATGCCGCTTCGCGGTCAACCTGCCCCCTCGGGCCACCCGCCGCGGCGGCTGGCCCATCCAGGCGGCCCTACGCGGACATCGACGGAGCCCGAAAAGAGTCTGACGAACGAGGGCGTAACGACGTCCTCATACAGACCGTTTTGCGACGACAACGTTCTAGTTCTTGTCGCGTTGACGTCGTAGTGTTCCGTTCCACGTTCAAGCGAGGAAGTAACCCCAGTGGCGAAGCCCGTCAGCCGGTGTTCACCGTGCCGCAGCCGCGGCACGAGCCGGCGGAGGCGCCAGAGCCACAGCGGGCTGAGGAACCGGAGGCAAGAAGGGACATGCAGCAGTACCAGCGGGACACGCACGCGAGCACGGGTGGCGATCTGAACGCGTCGCTCGGTAAGGGATCGGAGTTCGAGGGCAAGCTCGCCTTTGAAGGTAAGGTCCGGATCGACGGCACCTTCACCGGTGAGATCTCGACCAACGACACCCTGCACATCGGCGAGGGCGCCAAGGTCTCGGCCGAGATCAGCTGTGGCACCGTCATCGTCGAGGGCGACGTCGTCGGGAACATCAAGGCGACGGGCGCGGTCGAGCTTCACCGACCGGCGAAGGTACGCGGCGACATCACGAGTCCTTCCCTCAGCATCGAGAAGGGCGTGGTCTTCGAAGGGCGCTCCAAGATGGAGAGTCTCGAGGCCTCGAACGTCGTCAACCTGCGCGCGGCGAGTGACGAAGCCTAACCAAGCAAACCCGGAGACCTAAACCGTGCAAGGCGTCCTCGCGCTCGATCGGGTCACCGTCCGCGACGCGGATTTCAGCCGCGCCGCATTCGAGCGCTTCGCGCCGAACGGCTGCGTCTTCGAGCGCTGCGACTTCCGCGGCGAGCTGTTCGACGAGCGTCTGCAGACGCTCTTCGCGAGCAGAAGGCAAAGCATCTTCCGCG
>WNGG01029254.1_pt1 | contig 13989 bp, 11 predicted proteins | sample 5400661 | NCBI WGS metagenome assembly WNGG01 (sample SAMN13153372, study PRJNA577476) | soil metagenome | isolation source: 100 cm soil or saprolite under Garry oak tree replicate 1 | place: USA:California | collected 2016-06-15
GCGAGCGATTCGAGGAGCTTCCGCGCGCGCTCAGCGTTGAAACCTGGAAGCTTGGCTATAGCGTCCTCGCCCGCATCGCGCACGCCCTGCACGCTTCCGAATTCTTTGAGCAATAGGCGCCTTTTTGCCGGTCCGATACCAGGCACCCGAAGCAGCTCGGACGTCACCGTTCGCATCGCCCGGCGCTTGCGATTGTAGGTCACAGCAAAACGGTGAGCTTCGTCCCGCGCCTGCTGCAGTAGCCTCAGTCCTGGCGAGCGGCGCGAGATCTTGAGGGGCTCTTCTCTGCCCCAGATGAAGACCTCCTCCTCCCGCTTTGCAAGGCTTACCAACGGACGATCGGCCAAACCCAGCTCCCCAAGTGCGTCGTGGGCCGCCGAGAGCTGCCCCTTGCCGCCATCGATTACGATCAGGTCTGGCAGCGGCTTTTCGTCGTTCAGGCGCCGATCGAAGTAGCGTCGGACGACCTCTCGCATCGACGCAAAGTCGTCGCTGCCTTCGACCGTCTTTACTCTGAACTTGCGGTACTCGTTACGCTTCGGCCGCCCGTTCTCGAACCAGACGCACGAGCCGACGGTATCAGTGCCCTGAGTAGTAGAAATGTCGAAGCATACGAGCGACCGCGGCAGCCGTTGGAGCCCCAGCTCTCGGCTAAGCTCGTAGACCGGATCCCCTGCCCGCTCCTCCGCCTCCATCGACGAAAGCTTCAGCTCCTCGAGCAAATGGCGGGCATTCTGTTCAGCGAGCGCTATCAGCTCGCGTCGCGGGCCGCGCTGGGGAATCTGAATTCTGCTCTTGGGCAAGGCCTGCTCGATGAGTTCCCGATCCGGGAAATCGAAAGGAAGGAGAACCTGTCGTGCTTTCTCCTGCATGCCGACGTAGCTCCCGGCGAGAAACATCGTCATCACGTCGGTATCATCCTCACCGTCGATGTTCGTGAGGAAACGCTGTTCCCGCGAAAGCAGTTTACCGCTCCGTATTCTCAATACCGTGACGCAGGCGTCATCGCCATCTCGGGCGTAGCCGATGACGTCGCGATCGCCACCCTCTACCTCCAGTACGACGGTTGGCTCCTCCATCCGCTCGAGGTGGTGAAGTACATCGCGCAGTTCCGCCGCGCGCTCGAAATCGAGCTGCTCGGACGCGAGGTCCATCCGCTCCTTCACGCGTCGGAACACCTCGTCCGGCCTGCCTGAGAGGAAGAGAACGACTTCGTCGATCATTGCGCGGTAGTCCTGCTGCGACTGCGCCAGAATGCACGGTGCCTTGCAACGCTTGATGTAGTAGTCGAGGCACGGGCGCTCCGGCATCTGAGCCGGCATGTCGTAGTTGCAGCTCCGCACGGTGAATATTCTCTTCACCACGTTGAGCGCGCGGCGCATTGCCCCGACATCGGTATAGGGACCGAAGTAGCTCGCTCCGTCGTCCTCGAGCCGCCGGGTGACGAACACTCTTGGAAACGGCTCCTGAACCGTCACCTTGATGTATGGATATGACTTGTCGTCGCGCAGCGCGATGTTGAATCGCGGGTGATACTCTTTGATCAGGTTCGCCTCGAGTATCAGCGCGTGCGCTTCACTCGGTACGACGATCGTCTCGAGATCGGCAATGAGGCCGACTAAATGCCGAGTCTTTACGCTCTCTAGCTGGTCATTCGCGAAATAACTTCGCACCCGCGAGCGAAGCCGCTTCGCTTTGCCTACATAAAGGGTAGTTCCATCCCTTCCCTTCCAGAGATAGACACCCGGTCCCTCCGGAAGATGTGGGAGTTTTGTTGCAACGGCGTCGGGAACTGACAGCATGTGTAATTATACCATGCGCGGAAAGTAGAGTTCACCTCGAACGCCTCGCGCGTCTGAACAATCGCGTCCCTCGATCAATGACGTGTTTTGCCTCGGGAATTCGAAACGCCGCAGTCATACCGAGGTAGGTCAAGCCGTAGACCGTAAGCAGAACCAAATCCATGAGCTTCGTGCGCACGACGGTTTCGTGCGCAGAGAGAATGGGCGAGCCGCGATCGATCGCCAGCTTGTAGGCCCATAGAAGTGCGGCACCGATGAGTGCCGCGAGCCACAAGCGCGCGACGCGCGATCGTATAAGTCGGGTGCGACCGACTCTCTTGTCCATCTCGCGCCGCAGCAGATAAAACTCTACCCAACCAGCAAGTCCCGCCGACGCAGTGAGTCCTGCCGCGCCCAGCTTGCGATCGAGGCCGAGCAGCCCGGGCAGAACCAGCGCGAAGAGATATCCGAGAACTGTGGTAAGAATCACCCGCACGACTGCGTAACGCAGCGGTGTCCGCGTATCGCGCAGAGCGTAAAAAGTGGATGAGTACAGGCGGCCCATCGTGGACGCGAGAAGTCCGATGGTTGAGCCGATCAGGATCTGCCACACCCAGATCGTGTTGCCCAGCTGGAACCTTCCACTCTGAAACAGCAGGTGTACGATCAGATCTCCCAGCGCGAGGAGCCCAACGATGCTTGGAACGATGAAGTACGCGATGCGGTCGAGGCCGTCGCTGAGTCGGCCCCGCAAGTACGCGCCGATCTCCGCGGTAGTGCCCACCGCGCGCGACATCGCAGGCAGCTCCGCGGCTGATATGGCCATGCCAAAGAGACTTATCGGCAGAACGTATATCGTTTGGGCGTACGTGAACGACGAGACCGCGCCATTTCCCAGATAGCTCGCGAGCCACGCATCGACGTACGCACTGAGCTGCACGACGCCTCTGCCGACAAACGCTGGAACGAAATTGCGAAACACGTTGCGGACGCTTTCGTGCGATGCTGTCAGTCGCGGTCTGATTCCGCGCGCGAGAGTCATCACTTGCGGAAGCTGAATCCCGAACTGCAGCGCGCTTCCGACAACCGATCCGTAGGCGAGATAGATCGCCAGCTGAACCTCGCTGCGACCCTTATGGAAGAAAATGAGTGTCGCGACCATCGCCAGATTCCAGAGTACGGGCGCGGTGTAGGACATGAAGAACCGGCGGTGACTGTTGAGAATTCCCAGACACCAGGCGGAGAACACGAGGAGGCCTGCACCGGGAAACAGGATTCTGGTCAGGAGGACAGTGAGCTCGCGTTTCTCACCCGTAAAACCGTTGGCGATGACGGCCACGAGCCATGGCGCGGTGAATACGCCGAGTGCAACGATGATCGATGACACGAGCGCCAACATGCCGGCAACGGCGCCAGCCAGGCGGGTCGCCTCATTCTCATCTCCTCTTCCGAGGAGCCCTGCGTACTCCGGTATGAACGAGGCGGAGAGCACACCTTCGCCGAACAGGTTCTGCAGCATGTTCGGGATGCGGAACGCGGCGTTGAAGGCGTCAGCGGCGAGGCCGGCGCCGAGGTAGCGGGCCATCATAGTCTGGCGAATCAGTCCCGCGAGACGGCTGAGAAGAATTCCCGAGGCTACGAGAAATGCCGCGCCTTTCCGCTCGAGCGCTCGGCTCTCAGTTGTCCGTGGAGTATCCGTCCGCTCTATTGGCGGTGCGGCCTCGGCGACCTCATCAGGCTCGGCGGGCAACAACTCGGTAAGGGGTCGATCCTTTACGTTCTCGTCTTCCCCTCTATTCACGAACCGCCTCGTGCGGAAACGGCTCCCTCCAGACGGTGCGATGTCGCATTACCGCCGACTAAGTGCATTGCGTGATGTCTCGCCTCCGCAAGCATCTCGTCCTGCAGAACAGTCCCGTAACGAGCGAGGAGTGGCACAAAATTGAGGATGCGCTCCTGCGGCTTGCCCAGAGGATAGAGAGATCCGCGCGCCGTACCGATCTCACGCATGATCTCGGTATGCTGCCTTTTCGCTGCGGCGATGAGACGGCGCTCGAATCGATCGAGACGCTTCGCCAGATTCGCGCGCAATCCCTCCGTAACGGATGCGCCCACCGGTGCGCGTTCTCTCGCGACCGCTTTAGTAAGCTCGTCGAGTCTTTCGTCGAGGGCCGCGCGCGTTGCGTCGAGCTCGTCGACGACCGACTTCGGCAGCCGCGCGCGCGCGACACGCGCCTCAACCTCATGAGGCTCACGAAAGTCCTCGGGCAACAGATAGAGTTTCTCGAGGATCTGCTCGACCTGGGGCTCGATGATGAGGCACGACCACCGTGGAACAATCGCAGGGCGCGCAACGCCGATCGCCTCCGCGATCGGTGAGATCTGCGCGAAGTAGGCGATTTCCGCAGGGCCTCCAACGTAAGTGGCCGTTGGCAGTACGGCACGCTCGACGACCGGGCGGAGCAACACGTTGGGACCCGTATCCTCGGTAATCGCCTGCTTGCGCGCAGCTTTGATTGGAACGCGTTTGCGCGCACCGGACGCGGTGCTGAAGACGAGCGAAAGTCCCGGCACGTCCTGAACCTGCAGAGCAAATCCGGCGCTTTCTATTTCGCGATTGCGCTCGACGATCCTCTGACTGATGTCGTCCGCTTTCTCGAGTGCCGCGCGCAACACGGGGATCGCCGCGGCTCGGGTCGCCTGATGCGACGCATCGATCACGGCGATACCAAGCGGCGCCAGCAACGCGCGAAGGAAAGAGACGTACGCCGATCCTACCGTCTGATCGGCACTGTAGAAGCGTTCGAGCAGCTCGATCGGAGTGCCGTCGACGGTGGATCCGGCGGCTCGCCGCAGCGCGTCCAGCTGTGCGGACACATCGCCGAGTGGCATCGACGCCATTGGACGACCGAGCGGCTCCGGATGATCGATGCGGAGGAGCTGCGCGCCGCCCGGAATCGAAACGACAGTGCTGCTTGCTTCCCTGAAATCGGTATCGTCGGTCGCCGCCCAGAAGACCGGCGCCACTGGAATGCCTGTAGCTTCCTGAAGCGCGTCGGCGATGGCGAGTGCGCTCAACGCCTTGGACAGCGTGTAGATCGGGCCTCCGAACAGGCCCGGTTGCTGGCCCGTTGTGACGACCACTCCCTGTCGCGCGCTGGACCGTTCGAGTCGCTCCTTCGCTTTCCCGGTAGCATCGAATGCCGGCGCCAGACGTGTCAGCCAATCGCCAGCAGACTCCGATCGAACCGAGTCGAGGCGTTCACGCCAGGACGCCGCATCGGCGGGGACAGGCTCGTACCAGTTCGCAGGCGCACTGCCCGACATCGCCGCGGCGGCGAGGGGATTGCCGCTGAGCGATTGAGTTACGATTCGAGGATTCATTGACGGTTCGCGAAGAGAATCACGCGCGGTGAGTCCTCGGACCAGCCGCTACCGCCGTAGTCCCCAAAGCGCTTGAGCACCTCGAATCCGGCGGCCTTGAGCATCCACTCGAGATCCGATGCCGTCAGCAGTCGCACCCGCTCGATGTACTCCCTGCCGCGTTCGCGCAGTCGGATCGTCTTCTCGACGAATCGGTCGTCGGGTGTGATAGCCCGGCTCTGCTCGATCGTGATGCCGCTCGCGACACGTTCATCATAGGGTACGAGGTCTTTGCGCACCTGACTGGCGTTCAGGTAGTCGATGACGAGCGTTCCACCTGGGCGCAGTGCAGCGCGTACGCAAGCAAGAACTCTCGCGTGCTCCCGATCGTCGGGCGCATCGGGGGATTCCTTTCTCGCGACTTTCAGGAGCGCCATCGAGAGATCGAGCCCGACTGTCCACCACCGCTCGAACAGTACTTTGGTGTGCCGCCCCGCCCCGCAACCGAGATCGAGAACGGAACGGATCTCACGGCCCGGCAAGTTGGACACTATCAGCTCGATTGCGTGCTCGGCTTCCTCTTCGTCACGGTGCTGATAAATGCGCAGATAATCTTCGCCAAACCATTCCTCGAACCAGTCGGCTTCCTGCGAGCCTGATCTCTGCATTTTTGGAGTCTTGTCACGAACGAGCGTCATTTGTGGTATGGCTCGCCGCGTACAATGGTCCCGGCGCGATAGATCTGTTCGACGAGGACGAGACGCGCGATTTCGTGGGGTAGCGTCCACGGCGCAAGTGACAGCTTCATCGTCGATCCGGTTTTCACCGTTGGTGCCAGACCAAACGCTCCGCCAATCAGAAAAGCGACATCGCGGTCCTGTTCACGAGCGGTTTGGAGGAAGTCGGCGAACTCCGACGAGCTGAACGACTTGCCATCAACCTCGCAGACCACTGTGCGCGCTCGGGCAGGGACTTTCTCCGCGAGTCGCAATCCCTCGCGTTCTTTCACCTTGTCGACAGACACTCCGGCGGCGCGCTCTTCGCGAACTTCACGCACGTCGAGCGGCCAGTAGCGCGCCGCTCTCTCTTCGTAGTCCCGAATCGCTTCGCCCAGCGCACGATTGCGCGCCCTGCCCACGACCGCGACGACCAGTCGCATCTATGCGTAGATGCCGCGTAGTCTGTGAACGCTGGCGACTCTGCTGATCGAGAGCATGTATGCGGCGGTGCGCATGTTGACGCGGCGCTGCCGCGAAAGGTCGAGGACATCGTGGAAACTGCGCCGCATGATGGTCTCGAGGCGTTCGTTCACGAGATCCTCCGGCCAGAAGTATCCGCCGCGGTCCTGCACCCACTCGAAATACGAGACGGTCACGCCGCCGGCGTTGGCGAGAATGTCGGGAATCACGAAGATACCGTTCTCGTCGAGGATCGAATCAGCGGCCGCTGTCGTTGGTCCGTTGGCGCCCTCGCAGATGATGCGCGCCTTGATATCACCGGCGTTGCGCGTGGTGATGACGTTCTCGAGCGCAGCTGGCAGCAAGACATCAACATCGAGGGTGAGCAGATCCGCCCCCGAGATCACTTCCGCCTTGGTATAAGCCTCGAGCGAACGATGCTTTGATCCCGCTCGCGTTATACAAGGAGACCGATCGGTCACCAATCGCTACGATCTTGCAGCCTTCGCGGCCCAGGAGCTGCGCCGCGACGGAGCCGACGTTGCCAAATCCCTGGATGGCAACGGTCGTCCCCTTCACTGGCATCCCGAGATGTTGTAACGCTTCCTTCGTCACGATCATGCATCCGCGACCAGTCGCTTCCCGACGGCCGAGAGATCCACCCAGCTCCACAGGTTTTCCGGTGACTACTGAAGTAGTCGTGTGGCCGACGTGCATCGAGTAGGTGTCCATGACCCAGGCCATCACGCGCTCGTTGGTGTTGACGTCCGGAGCCGGCACATCGGAATCGGGACCCAGCAGGTTGATGATTCCAGATGTGTAGCGACGCGTAAGTTTCTCGAGCTCACCCGCGCTCATTGCCAGGGGATCGCATCTCACTCCGCCCTTTGCGCCGCCAAACGGAATGTTGACCACGGCACACTTCCACGTCATCCACGCGGCGAGAGCTTTCACCTCCTCGAGCGTAACCTGCATGTCGAAGCGAATGCCACCCTTGGCTGGTCCACGCGACGTGTTGTAAAGAACCCGGTACCCCTCATACACATCGACTTGCCCGTTATCCATCATCACCGGGATGGAGACGATGACCTGCTTCTCAGCCTGGCGAAGAACCTTGTACAACCCTGGCTCGAGATCGAGAAGCTCGGCGGCTTTGTCGAACCGCGACATCATTGCCTCGAATGGGTTCTCCTCATCGAGAAAGCGGTCCTTGTCAGGTCGAACCAGCTTATGTGCAGGGATTCGATAGTCTGTTGCCATGAGCTCGAATATTAGCCTTGTGTCGGGAGCCGCTGTTCAGGTTGCGGAGACAGTAAACCCTCGAGCAGACGGTCGATGTGCTCCTGGCCGTCCTCGATTCGCAAGCGCTGTGAAACATACCATAATGACCCCGCTTCGGCAGGCCACAACGACTCCAGTTTCACCGCATCCTTGAGAGTGCAAACGACGAAGTCGGAATTGTTCGCCTCCGCCGCTAGATTGCGCGCGTCTGCTCGCGTAAATGCGTAATGGTCGGGAAAGCTGAACGGTCGAACGACTGCGCCAAGTTCAGTGAGCTGCTTGAAGAAGGACTGCGGTTCTGCAATCGCCGCAATTGCGGTTAGATCAGCTCCTCGTATCACATGAAGCGGAAGCACTTGGCCAGTCGAAGTGCTTCTCAAATCGGCCGGGGCAAGATGCGCGACGCAAACTGGCACGTGTGGCGCGACGTTGGCGAGTGCACGCTTCACATCGGCGACGGCGGATTCCTCCGCGATCTTTCGTGTGACGATCGTGAGCGTCGCCCGGGAAGCGGCGCGAAGAGGCTCGCGCCATGGCCCAGCGGGAAGGAGTCGAGGTTTTCCTGTCCACGCGTCAGCGTTCACCAGCAGAACATCTGCGTCCCTCCGAGCTCTGCGATGCTGGAATGCATCATCGAGAACAATGACATCGACACCTTGGGCGATTGCCTCGCGGATGCCGCGGATTCGGTCGGCGGTCGCAATCACCGGAATCCCCTCATTCAGTCGCTCGTGAACGATGACCTCGTCACCACCATAACCGCGCAACACAATTGCGGGAGCGGCGCCTTTCTCCAGGAACTTGCGAGCGAACCACGCCGCAACCGGCGTCTTTCCCGTTCCGCCAACCGAGAGGTTGCCGATGCTCAGGACAGGTATCGAAAAGTCAGTCGCCCGTAGTATTCCCCAGTCGTAAAGCTTTCCTCTGGTCGCAATCACGGCGGCGTAAGCGGTTTCGGCAGGAGTCAGCAACGCGCGGACGAGGCGGGCGCGTTTGTCACGTCCCCTCCAAATGCCTTCGAGCATTCTGTGGAGGTCAGCCACTCGCCATTCCGAGCGCTTCGCTCATCAACTCCTCGAAGCGGGGACCTTCTGCTGCTGCTGCGCGCGGGCTGGTCGCGAACACTTTTGTTGGATTTCCGTAAGCGATCGTTACTCTCGCAAACGGTTTTGGGATCATGAAGCGATCCCAGCTTCTCAGGCGCCAGGCACGATCCGCCACTGCAACAACCGGGAGGATGAATGAGTCTGATCTTTGCGCCGCAACCAATGCCCCCGGCGCAAACTTCGCAGCCGGTCCACGCGGCCCGTCGGGCGTAATTGCGACCTCACGCCCCGCCTGCAGCTCGCGCACGATTGAAATCAGAGCGCGATCGGCTCCGCGCGTGCTCGACCCACGTATCAGCCCGAAACCGAGCGAGCTAGCGGCGCGGGCGACGAGCTCGCCATCGCGGTGCTCGCTGATCAAAACCACGACGCTCTGGTCCCGATGGTACCAGAGAAGTGGGAGCAGATGGCCGTGCCACAGCGCGAAGATGAAGCTCCGCTTGGCAGATCGCAGCTCTCGAAGTGCTTCGGAGTTCAGAACGCGGAATCGCCAGGTGCGACCAAGCAGATTTAGGACAGCTCTGCCCAGCAACAGCGCAAATCGTGAGTGCCACGAAAAGACGTCGGTCTGGCTTGTCATCCTTGCGGGCCCGCGAGCGTGCTGGTCATTCGCGCGACACGATCGGCCGCGCCGGGCGAGCCAAGCTTGGCCCTTACTTCCGCGAGACCAGCAAGCACTGCTTCGCGCTGAGGACTATTCACGGGCAGAAGTTGCGAGAGTGCGTCCGCCATTGTCAGCGGCACGATCTCGTCCTGTATGAATTCGCGGGCTACTTCTCTTCCCGCTACTACATTGACGAGTCCGATATTCGAGACTTTCACGAGTCTCCTCGCCAGCGCGAAGGAGATCCGCCCCGTGCGATACGCGACGATGAGCGGGCAGTCCGCAATGGCCGCTTCCAGCGTTGTCGTTCCGCTCTTGCAGAGGGCAGCATCTGCTGCGCGCAAAACGCTCAGTGACGCCGAGTGGACAAGCCGAAAAGGGCAGCGATCCGAGTCGAGAGCAACGGTCGGCGCGACGCTGACAACGACCTGCAGGCCTGGAGTCCGGCGCTGAAGCTCTTTCGCGGTCGCCACGAAGTCCTCGATGTGGCGATCGATCTCCTGCTGCCGACTACCTGGAAAAAGCGCAAGGACTGGCGCATGCGGCGATAGGCTGAGCGCTTCGCGCGCCTCTTGCTTGGTCGGCATGTTCACCGCTCGATCCAGCAGCGGGTGCCCAACGAACGTCGCATCAATTCCGTAGCCGCGGAGCAGCGGCTCCTCGAACGGCAGTATGACCGCCGCTTTTGAGATGAGTTGAGCAAGTTTGGGGATGCGACCGGCTCCCCACGCCCAAACCTGCGGTGTCACGTAATAGAGAACCGGCACTCGCGCGCGTTTCGCGGCAGCCGCGACCTTCATGTTGAACCCGGGATAATCGACGAGAACCACGACAGCGATCTCGTTCCGGTCAAGCATTTTTCGGATGGTACGAAGCAGCAGGAAGTGCCTTGGCACGTGCTTGAGCACTTCGAGAAAACCCATAACGCCAAGCTGGTTGTCTCTGTGAATCAACTCGACGCCCTGCTCCGCTAACCTCGCTCCTCCGACCCCCGCAAGACCAAGCTCCGGGCGGACACGTCTCAGCGCTCCCGCCACCCCAGCCGCGTGAAGGTCGCCGGATGCTTCTCCGGCGACGAACAGCACCTTACGCATCGTGGTGCGGGTGCCCAACGAGTGACGGAAGAGTCCGCTCGATTTCCTTGACGATCCGAAGTGCTACGCCCAACGCCAGCCTACCCTCGTCCCCTGTGACTTCTACTTCGCCCTTTCCCTTTAGGGCGGCAACGAAACTCTCCAACTCGAGCTTGAGCGGCTCGCCGTCTGGCGCATGAAGCTTTACGCGGTCGACGAAGGCCCCGATATCAGCAGGCGAAGAGCGTAACGCGCGGGGATCGATATCGCCCCGGAGCCGGTAAAATTCGCCGGTTCCCGCACCGAGATCGAGAGATAGATACTCACTCTGCTGAAAGATTCGGATTTTTCTCTTTTTCTCGCGCGAGATGCGGCTCGAGGTGATGTTCGCAACCGCGCCCGAGTTGAACGTCACCCGGGCGTTTGCGATATCCAGCATCTCGGTGAGCACCGGGACTCCGACAGCGGAGATGTCGCGCGCTTCAGATTTGACGAGCGTAAGTAAGAGATCGATGTCGTGGATCATCAGATCGAGAACTACTGCCACATCCGACCCTCTCGGGCTGAACGGGGCTAATCGCTCGCTATCGATGAATCTCGGCTTCTTCACGTGTGGAAGCGCGGCACGCACTGCCCGATTGAATCGCTCGATATGGCCGATTTGTACTATGACACCTTTCTCACGCGCGAGCTCGAGAAGAGCGTCCGCTTCTTCGAGCGTCGACGTGATCGGCTTTTCAATGAAGACGTGCTTCCCTCGCTCGATTGCGGCGCTGCCCACCGAGAAATGCGCCGAGGTGGGAACGACGATTATGATCGCGTCCGAAGCGTCGAGCAGGCTATCCAGCGTCTGGTGACTCCTGACCCTCAGCTCCTTCTCGACTTCCTTTCTTCGGTCAGGTCTCGATTCGACGAAACCGCTGAACTGTATGCCGGGAAGGTCGCGCAGAATTCTTATGTGATGAAACCCGAGACTGCCCGCGCCGACGACGCCAACGCGTGGAGTATTCGTCAAATCACAACCCCGCGCTCGCTCGCTTCCACGAACCGTATGAGCTCTTTCACCTCGGGCAGCGGCTCGAGCTCGTTCTGCGCCCGCTCGATCGCCTGGGTGACATTGTGGTCCGATCGAAACAGCAACCTGTACGCGCGCTTCAGCTCGAGTATGGTGGCGTCATCCATCCCGCCGCGCTGGAGACCAACGGTGTTCAGCCCATAAAGTTTCACTGGGTTTCCGACGGCCTTGAGAAAAGGCGGGATGTCTTTGGACACCCGCGAACAGCCCCCGATGAAGCTTTGGCGTCCGATCCGCACAAATTGATGCGCCGCGCTCAAACCCGAAATGATCGCCCTGTCTTCGACGGTCACATGGCCAGCGAGCTGGACGACGTTGGACAAAATGACATTGTCTCCAATGTGACAGTCGTGCGCGAGATGGACGTACGACATTAGCAGACAGTTTCGTCCGACCGTCGTCTTGAACGAATGCGCGGTTCCGCGATTGATCGTCGTGTACTCGCGAATGACGGTTCCCTCGCCGATCTCCACGCTGGTTTCCTCCCCAGCGAACTTTAGGTCCTGAGGGAGTCCACCGAGGATTGTTCCGATCCCTACTTGAACGTTCTTCGCGAGGCTTACGTTACGCTCCAGCGTTGCTCTCGCCGAGATGACGCAGCCGCTCGCGATGCTGCAGTTTTCACCGACGATGGCAAACGCGCCGACCTCGACATCCGACGCGATTTCGGCGTCACCTCTCCGTCGACCTTCCCAACCCCGCGCATCTTGCAAACCATTCCTCGGATCTGCGTGATCTCAAGCTCGAACCTGATTTGATCTCCAGGTTTGACCGGCCGCCGGAATTTCACATTGTCGAGCGACATGAAGTACACGACCTTGCTCTCGGGATCTTCGACGGATCCCATCAGCAGCATGCCGCCAACCTGCGCCATTGCCTCGATGATGAGCACGCCGGGCATGATCGGATGACCGGGGAAGTGTCCCTGAAAGAACGGCTCGTTGATGGTGACGTTCTTCACGCCCACGATTCTCTTCTTCTCTTCGATCTCGAGAATCCGGTCCACCAGCAGGAACGGGTAGCGGTGGGGCAGAACCTTCATGATGTCTTCTATCGTATACATCCCCTTCTCCTTTCGTCCGGCCTTCACCATCTCCCGTACCAGCGTCACCGTTCCGCGATGACTCGGTTTCACCGCCACAATTCTGGCGCGAACGCGCGCCCCAGCCAGCGCCAGGTCGCCGACGCAATCCATCGCCTTGTGCCGCACGAACTCGTCAGCCCACCGCAGATCGCCGCTCAGAATGTCACTGTCGTCGAGCACGACCGCGTTGTCGAGTGATGCGCCCTTGATCAGTCCTTTGGCTCGGAGCGCATCCACCTCATGAACAAAACCGAAAGTCCGCGCTCGCGATAGCTCACTCGCGAATGATTCTTCGGTTACTGTGAAGCGGCGCGACTGCTTGCCAATGAGCGGGTGCGGGAACTCGATCGTTACGTCAAGCTCGAGACGCGCCGCTGGATACGCTTCGTAGACGGACGCGCCATCTATGATCCGCACCGGCTCGCTCAGGTCCAAAAAGTCCGGCTCACCATCCACTGACGCAAGGCCTGCGTCATAGATCGCAGCCAGAAAGGGAGCCGCGCTGCCATCGAGAATCGGTGGCTCTGGCCCATCCATATCAATAGTCACGTCGTCGATTCCCATTCCCGTTACGGCAGCGAGAACGTGTTCCACGGTATGCACCGCGCAGTCGCCCTTTCCGAGCTGAGTGCGCCGCTCGCTACCACTTACTTCGCTGACGTGCGCGCGTATTCGAGGCAGTCCCGGGCGATCAGTGCGCCGGAAAACGATTCCCTGCTTCGTCAACGCTGGCTGGAAGGTGAGTCGACATGGAACGCCCAGATGCAGTCCAATGCCCTCCAGCGCGGCTGGACGGGCTAGGGTCCTTCTCACCGGGATTCCGGCTCTCCAAGCAATTTCTCGAGGCGACGTATCATCCCGGCCAATTTAAACAATGCGGCCGAGGCACGAAGAGATTCACGATGTGGCCGCGCTGGGTAACCAGACCAGGTTTCGCCTGCGGGGATGTCGCCAAAGACTCCTGCCTGCGCTGCGAGACGAGCACCCGCACCAATCGAAAGATGCCCGCTGATGCCGGCTTGCCCGGCCAGAATCACGCCGTCGCCGATTGTCACCGAACCCGCGACGCCTACCTGCGCCATGAGCAGGCACTTCTCTCCAATCCGTACGTTGTGCGCGATGTGCACAAGGTTGTCGATCTTGGTTCCGTTACCGACGACAGTGTCGTCGATGCTGCCGCGGTCGATGGTTGTGTTGGCGCCAATCTCGACATCATCGCCAATAATGCAGCGGCCCACGTGCGGAATCTTCTGGTGCTCTCCGTCACGAAAGACGTACCCGAAGCCGTCACATCCGATGCGTCCACCCAAATGGATAATCGTCCGCGCACCGATTGTGGCGCCGGAATAAATGGTCACATCTGGCCAGAGACGAGCGCGGTCGCCGATTGAGACTCCATCACCCACAACGCAGTGTGGACCGATGACGACTTCGTCCCCCAGCT
>WNGG01005599.1_pt1 | contig 13986 bp, 10 predicted proteins | sample 5400661 | NCBI WGS metagenome assembly WNGG01 (sample SAMN13153372, study PRJNA577476) | soil metagenome | isolation source: 100 cm soil or saprolite under Garry oak tree replicate 1 | place: USA:California | collected 2016-06-15
CCCCACGCAATCGCCGTCCACGGTGAGGTAGATGCGGACTGTCGTCACCGCGGGAATCGGGACGGGAGCATCCGCAGCGTCGGCGGCTTCACCACCCCCAACCAGCCAGCCCTCGGGGGCCACGCTCTCCGACTCACCGTCGGCGAGCGTCTTGAGGAAGAAACGCTGCGGCGGCCCGAGCCGGCGCTCAAGCGCGTCACGATCAAACAACACGGGCCCGCGCGCTCACGCCTGCGCCGCTACGACCTTCGGGCCCGGCTTCACGTCCCGTACATCGTCCTTCACGAGGTGCGTGTAGATCGCCGTCGTGCGCGTGTTCGCGTGCCCCGCCACCTTCGCCACCTTGGCGAGGTTGTGCCCGTCCGCGAGGAGCCCCGTCACGTAGCGATGCCGCAGGTCGTACAGCCGCCATTCACGCCGGATGCCGGCGCGGTTGGCGGCGCTCCGCACGGCGCGCCGCAAGCTCGTGATGCGCTGGCCGGCCACCTGGCGGCCGCTGCTGTCCCGATGACGAAAGACCCAGGGGCTGCGCTGGCCGTTGTACTCAGCGTGGCGGTAGCGCTCACCGTGCGCCCGCAGGGCCTCGGCCAGCCGGGTAGACACTGGCACGTTGCGGCTCTTGTGCCGCTTCGTCTCGTGCCCGTCCCGCCCGGTGGCGATGTGGATGAAGCCGTCGTCCAAGTCCAGATCCTCCCACCGCAACCACAACGCCTCGGACTCGTTCCTGAACCCGCCCTCACCGACCGCGAGCACATAGAGCTGCGCCATCGGGTCGGTGCACATGGTAAGCAGCAGCTCGTACTCCGCGTCGGACAGCAGCACTGGCTCTCGGGCGACCACGGTGGGTCGCTTGGTGGCCGCCACCGGGTTGCCCTCGCGGTACTCGTGTTGCTCGGCAAAGCTGAAGACCGTGTGCAGCACGGTGCGATCCTTCTCCAGCGTCCGGCCCGACACCGGCTTGTGCCCCCGGAGCCGGTGGCCGCGGCGCCACGTGAGGTAGCCCGCGATGTGTCCCTTGCGCACCTGGTCCACCTGGGGATCGCCTAACTGTTCGCGGAAGTAGGGGCGCACCACCTTCAGCACGTCCCGATAGCTGGCCTGCGTGCCGGCGGCTACGCCCGGCAGATAGTCCCGCTCAAAGAGATCGAACAGGACGCCCATCGTGACGGGGGCCGGGAAGCCCTCGCGGAGGCGGTGCGCCTGCCGCGTCAGTTCCTTGTGCTTGGCCGTAGCCCACTCGGCCGCCTCAGCCTTGGACCCCGCGTGCACGGTGAACCGGCGGCGCTGGCCGCGGATGCAGAGCGACACGCGGTAGCCGGTGCCGTGCCGCTCGATATAGCCGTGGTGCTGCTTGGGGCGGGCCATGCTCAGGCTCCCTTCTTCTTGGTGGTGTGGCGGGCGCGGACCATGTCGAGCGTCAGCCGCTGCGTCACAAAGCTCTGCAGCGTCATGCCCCGTCGCTCAGCGGTTGCGCGCATCCACCGCACGAGGGGCACGGGGAGGCGCACGCCCACCAGGACCCGGGGGCTGCGCTTCACGGTTGGCGGCATCACGGCTCCATGTTAACAGTTGCTAACAATCTACGGTCGGGGGGGAGCTGGCGCTAGGGATGGCCACCAGCGGCGGGGTACATCCCGGGGTACATAGCGCACTACTCCGGCCAAAACGGGCGCTGGGGCGGTACCAACGGGTTGGGGTAGTGGTGCGGGAGTACTACGAGATGGCGGTGAGAGGTAACTGGAGAGCAAACCCGGTATCCATTAGCAAACCGCCGCCTTCAGCCACTCGGCCACCTCTCCAGCTTGTGGCCCAACAACTTAGCGGCTCGGCGACGCCTCTGGAAGGGTAACCTGTGCCACAACTGTGCCACTAAATCTCGCGGCCACTGCGGCGTCGAGGCGACGCTGCCGCACGATCAGGTACCGCTGGAAGATGCTGCGCGTCGCCATCCCGCACAGCTCCATGATGGTCTGCTCGTCCACGCCCGCGTCCACGAAGGACTGCACCGCCGTGCGCCGCAGGTCATGAATGATCCGACCCTCACAGCTCGCGCGCTTCGTCGCGCCCTGCCAGTGGTGCAGCAGGGTCGTGTAGCCGAGCGCCTTGCCCGCGCGCGGCCCCCTGGAAGACGAAGTCACCGCACCGCGCCTTGAAGGCCGCTTCGAGGATGGCCGTGAGATCAGGAGCCATGCCGAACGGGAAGAGACGCGGCGCCTTGCCCTTCGTCTGCCGCGCGCTCAACCGGATGCCCTTCCGGTCCCAATCAATCCGGTCCCAGGTGAGCTCCAGGGCCTCCGTCACACGCCAGCCCGTCGCTTCGAGGAACTGGATCACGACGCGGCAGTACGCGGGCAGCTCCACGAGGACCGCCGCGAGGTCGCCCGTGTCGAAGAAGCCCTCTCGCGCGTTGTCCAGCTGGGTTGTTGGTCAGGTTGCGAAGCCCCGAGCCGTCGCTGTTCATCATGTGCAGGTCGCAACGACCAGGCTCGGTTCGATGAGCGATCGCAACGCGATCCGGCGGGTGTTCATGCCTACCGCGGCCGCCAGGCGGGGGCCCAGTCGGACGCGTTGTTGGTGAGTTGCGTGACGCCGGAGCCATCGGCGTTCATCACATAGAGGCCGCCGCCCACGAAGGCGATCTGCCTTCCGTCGGGCGACCAGTGGGGAGGCACCTCGTACGCTGCCTTGTTGGTAAGGTTACGGAGGCCTGACCCGTCGGCGTTCATCACGTAGATCCCGCTGTTGCTCCCGTCCCAGGCGAAGAAGGCGATTTTCGAGCCGTCGGGCGACCACTGTGGGATGTCGGCGTCAGCCGGGTCGTTGGTGAGCCGCGTGACGCCCGAGCCATCGGCGTTCATCACGTAGACAGCGCCGTTGAGGTATCCGAGGGAGCTCATGAAGGCGATCTTTGATCCGTCGGGTGACCACGCGGGGCGGTAGTCGCCACGGCCGTTGTTGGTGAGATTCACCTGGCCCGAGCCGTCGGCGTTCATCACGTAGATCTCATCGTTGCCGTCACGGCCGCTCACGAGGGCGATCTTCGAATCGTCGGGCGACCAGGCGGGGTTCCAGTCGGCGCCCGGGGCGCTGGTAAGGCGGGTGACGCCCGAACCGTCGGCGTTCATCACGTAAATCTCGAGGTTGCCGTCGCGGTCGCTTCTGAAGGCGATCTTCGAGCCGTCCGGCGACCAGGCGGGCGCCGTCCAGTCGGGGTCCTCGCTTGCGGGGTTGTTGCTCAGGTTGAGGGGGCCCGAGCCGTCGGCGTTCATCACGTAGACCTCCCAGTTCCCGTCGCGGTTGGTCTCGAACAGAATCTTCGAGCCGTCAGGTGACCACGCGGGGGCGACGTCGCGGGCCGGGTTGTTGGTGAGGCGCGTGACGCCTGAGCCATCGGCGTTCGTCACATAGATCTCTTCGTTGCCATCGCGCTGGCTCGTGAAGGCGATCTGGCCGGCTGGGGCGATCGCGGTAATCGCGACCGTGGCAGTGAAGGACTTGCTGTTGTCCTTAACCGCGGTGGCCGTGACGCCGAGCGCCGGCGGTGCCGTCGTCGGCGCGGTATAGGTCGCCCGAGTGCTCGTCATGTTGCTCAAGCTGCCGCACACCGACGCGTCGCCGCTGCATCCCGTGATGCTCCAGGCGACGCCGCGATTGGTCGGGTCGTTCGTCACCGTGGCCGTGAAGTCCTGGCTGCCACTGGTGAGGAGGCTCGCGGTCGTCGGAACGACGGAAACGGAGACCGCCGGGCGGCCGCCGTCGGGCGCCGTACAGGCCGCGAGCAGCAAGACGCCCATGAAGGGCAGGAAGCGCTGTGGCATTTGCTGGGTGTTCATGATCGCTCCTATCCGCGGTTCGAAGACGGTCTTGCTCAGCCTGCCTACTGCACGATCCCCAACGCCCTGGCGACGTTGATGCGCCCGTGGCCGTAGTACGGATCCACCCCGGGCTCGCCGAGGTCGTCCGCCGACTGGAGAATCCGGGCCCGTATCAGCGCGGGATTGCCGTGACCCAGTTGTGCCACGAGCAGCGCCGCCAGCCCCGTGACGTGCGGCGCGGCGAAGCTCGTGCCACGGCTGTGCGTAATGGCCAGACCGGCCAGGCAATCCGGGCGACCAGCGGTCTGCGACGGGGTGGTCGTGCACGGCAGCCAGACGTTGACGATGGGAGGAGGGCCGGCGCCTGCGGGCGCGGCGACGCTAACCGCCGAGCGGCCGAACGCGGTGTACCAGGCTGGTGCGTCCACGTTCTGCCACGGCCCGTTGACCCCGGCGGCGCCGGTCGGCCCGGTCCCGGCCACGCAGACGGCGTTGGCGGCCTCGCACGGCAGCCGGACGAGATCGCCGTTGTGATCGAGGTCGGCGCCGTCATTGAAGGGGACGGTCACCAGCAGCGCACCCTTCCGGAATGCGTAGTTCACCGCCCGCTCGAAGGCCGCGATCGTACCGGGCCTCTTGCTCTTATCGAACTCGCGGCCATCGCTGATGTTGATCACGTCGGCGCCCTGGTTCGCGGCGTACATGATGCCGCTGAGGAAGCGGCTGGCGGAGCTCGCCCGGGTCGAGTCGTTGATCTTCACGGCAATAAGTGTGACGTATCGGTTGATCCCGGCCAGGACGTTCGCATTGCTAGCGACGATGGACGTCACGAAAGTGCCGTGACCGTGTAGGTCGCTGAATGGGAGCCGGCCGGGAAAGTGCCGGGTCACGTCCTCGGGGACGAACGACGTGGAGTGCTCGAGATCCACGAGCCCCGCCAGGTCCGGAAGCAGATAGTCGATGCCGCTGTCGAGGATCGCGACCTTGACATCGCGCGAGCCGAGGAAGCCTGCGGCCCACGCCTGGTTCGCGAACACCGCCCGCATGTTCCATTGCCGCGCGTAGAACCGGGCCGTCGTCGGCGACGCCGTCGCGTCGGCGGGCACGGCCGCCTCGCTCGTCGCTTGCTCGGCGGGCTCGTCGGTGGCCTCACCGTCATCGCGCGGGCGGGTGATCGGGTCGGGCTCCACAGCCCGGATGTCCGCGCCCGACGCCAGCTCAGACGCGCCGGTCTCTGACAGGCCGGTCACCGCAGCCACGCCGATGTTGTCGAGCGCGGTCTCGACCGCGCCGCCCAGTCGCGCCGCCCGCTCCCCGAAGTCGGCCGGCACCCGCTCGGCCGTGAAGACGACGAGATGGCGGCCCGCCGGATCAGCGGGGGTCACGCTCGCGGTGAGGATCCCGCGGGCGCGCGACTCGGTCGGCACCGGTTGATCGTGACAGGCCTGGAGCGCCAGTGCAGCGCCCAGTGCGATGAGCTGCGCCGTGTGCCGGTTCATGGCTTACCTCCATTCCGCGTCGGCGGCCGAGTGGCCGGCACTCGCGACGTCGAGCCGTGAGGCGGCGTGACGGGGCCGGAGGGGCGTCGCGGAGCCGCAATCCTTGACGGCGACGCCGCACGCTTAAGAGAGGGCGTGAGGTTGACCCTCGGGTCGGGGGCTGGCCGTGCTGCTCCCACTCGCGCGATGCTGGAGCCCGGCGGGGCCGGCGGATAAGCGATATTCGAGATATCGGAGTAGCCACCGTCCTTCACCGCTACGACCCAATACGAGTAGTAGTAATTCGTTCGGAACGTGGTCGTGTTGGCTCCGAGCGAGGCGACGGAGTACTGAGAGCCGTAGCCATCGTCCACCCATACCTCGTAGCCGTCCTCCACGGCAGAGTTGTCGCTCCAGGCGAGGTCGACGCTGATGGCATCGACCGCCGTCACGATCAGATCCGTCGGGGCCGCGGGTGGGGTCGTGCAGGCCGTATTCGACGGTGGTGAGTCCCCGAGGCTGTTGAACGCGAGCACCCGATAGCACGCCTGCTGCTCCGCGGAGAGTGCCTGGTCGTTGAAGTCGTACCCGTCTACGCCGGTGGTGGCCGCGGTAGCCCAGCTCGCTCCGCCGTCGCTTGAGCGTTCGATGCGAAATCCTGCCTCGTTGCTGGACTGGTCGAGCCACGAGCCGTACACGCTGCTGCTCGACGTCGGTTGCACGCCCAGGCTCGATGGAGCGATGGGCGGTGTTGTGGCGAGGACAACTTGGACGTACTCCGAGCTGCCGGACGATCCGCCATCCTTCGTCGCGTACACGGCATACCAGTACGTGTTGTCTGGCGTCGGCCCGGCGTCGTGATAGGCGGTGGTGTTGGCCGGCGGCGTCGCGATCAGGGTCCACCCCGCGTCGCTGCTAAAGCGCCACACCTCGAACCCATCCTCGACCGCGGAGTTGTCGGTCCACGTCAGGTCCACCGCCGTCCCACCAACCGGGTTCGCCTTGAGGTTCGTCGGAGTGGCCGGCATGGCGGTGCAGTCGACGTTGGACGGGTCGGAGTCGCCGAAAGAGTTCACGGCAAACACGCGATAGCAGGCCGGCCTGTCGGCGTCGGTGTACGGGTAGTTCACGAGGTAGTCCGCGAGGGACGTCACCTTCGCGCTCGTCGTGCCGACTGGGGTCCAGGCCCCGGCGCTCGTCGTCGATCGCTCCACGCGGAATCCGGTGGCGTCGGACGAGTTGTCGGTCCAGGTAATGTCGAAGGCGTAGCCGAAGCGTGGCACGGCGTTCACAGCGGATGGCGCCGGAGGGACCGGTGCCCTAGGGGTCGTGGCGCAAGCGGTGCTCGAGAACGCCGAGTAGGTCGTCTTGCCGCCGGTCGTCCGGAACGCCCGGACCTCGTAGCAGTACTGCGTCGAGCCGGAAAGCCCGCCGTTGCCGTAGCTCGTCGCGTTGGCCCCCGTCGTGGCCAGCAAGGCGAACGCGCCGCTCGGTCCGGTCGTGGAGCGGTGCACCTCGAAGCCGGTCTCGTTGGACGAGTTGTCCCGCCAAGCGACGTTGATTTGACTCCATGACACAGCCACGCCATTGGCGTTCGACGGCGCCGGCACCGCAGGCCCGGGCTGGCCACCGGCGGCCGCCTCGATACGGGGCGCGAGTGGAACCGCTCGGTCGCAGCCGACGAAGATGAACGAGAGCAATAGGACCGGGTACGCGAAGCCAACGCGATGCAAACTCATAAACCCTCCGGAGCGGGACCGGTGGTGGGGCGACTAGTTGCCCCGGCACGGACGGACCGGTTGCAGTCGCACCGTGATCACCGCGGACCGCTCACCTGCTCGCCGGTGGCGGATGGATCCTCTGCGCGGGTTTCTCGCGGTGTTGACTCTGCGTGGTACGGACGGCTACGAAGTGTTTGCTCAGCCGAGATTCACCGGGTGAGCGAGGGAGGAACGAATCTGGAGCGAGGAATTGAGCGGATGGTGGTTGAGCACGACGTTTGGTGTTGGTTCTGCACCGCGGTTGCCGTGACTGGCGTCTTGTCGCGGTCTACCGACCCCGGACCAGAGTGAAGCCGGCCCAGAAGAACGGATGCGCCGTCGCGGAGTTACGCGCGGCTGCCCGCTGGGCCAGAGCGAGCGCCTCCGCCTCCGATCGTCCGGCCGCGAGCTCCGTGTAGAACCGCTCCATCAGCCGCGCCGTCGCGACATCGGCCACCGGCCAGAGCGTCGCCATGACGTTGGACGCGCCGGCATACAGGAACCCCTGTACCAGCCCAACCCAATCGTCGCCCGGGGGGACGTCCGCCAGAGCTCCGGCGCCGACACCGGTCTGGCACGCGCTCAACACTAGCAGGCGAGCGTTCAGCGTCAGCCCGAAGACCTCATGGACCTCGAGCCGCCCGTCCTCACCCCCCCCCGCACGGAGCTCGACGAACGAGAACAGCGGATTGTTCTTGTTGAGGACTCCGTAGGTGGCGAGGTGAATGATGCCCTGGCCTGCCACGAGGGCTCGCAGCGTCTGCTCCGTCGCCAGCGGGCCGACCAGCACCCGGGCCCGCGCTCCGTAGATCCTCCCGAGGGCGGCTACCTCCGCTTGGGAGCCGGGCAATGCCGCGGTCTGGGGTGCGAGGGCGAGCACCCCACTGCCGACCGTTCCCTGCGGGCGCTCGCGCAGTCGTAGCCACACGGAAGCCGACGGTACGTATTCCAGCACATAGCGCTCCACCAACAGTTGCTCTGGCGGTCCCGCCCGGACAAGGGCTGCGAAGGGCAGGTAGTGCAGCTCGGCGTGCGGCGCAATGAGCAACCGCTGCTTACCCGCGAGCAGGCCGCTCGACTCGACCGGTGCCACCAACTGCCGGTACAGCCGACGGAGCGACGGCCGCCAGGCCCGGCGTGCGACGCCTTCCTTCGCGCTTGCGAGCGTCGACCGCGCAAAGTCCACTTGCCCCGCCAGCGTGCTGTGACTCACCTTGAGGTCGAGGGCTGCCACCGTGTCTCGCGTGACGACGAAGACGACGGTGGTCGAGTCGCCCGCTAGATACTCGAGCAGGGCCTCATCCGGTGTCAGCGCGCTCATCACGTCCCGGGTGGGCGCGACCTCCCCGTGCAGGAGCGCTGCGTACGTCGGAGTCGCCTCGCGCATCTCGAGTAAGAGCGCGCGGTAGGCTTCCTGGGCGCTATCCAGCGCTGCGTCCGTGGCCCGTGTGGCCGCGCCTGGGCGCGCTGGGTCACGGAGAGCTGGCGCGCTATCAGGCGAAGCCTCAAGCTGCCGTGTCAGCTCTGCCATCCTGCGGCGGAGGTCCTGCTCGCGGGTTGCCAGCTCCGGCGCGACGTCGCCCGCCGCAACGCGCCCCTGTGCCAAGAGGTCGAGCATCTGCCGCTCTCGCAACCGCTCGCTCGTCTCGAACGCGGCCTCCGTCCGCCCGCGCTCCCGCTCGACGAACGCGAGCTCGACGTAGACATTCCACTTGTCCTCCCGAAACGCGGCTCGGTGCTCTGGCAGCGGCAGGCCTCCGGAAACCCGCTCGATCTGCTCAATGCCCTTACGCAACTCCCCCGCAGCTTCAGCGAGCGCACCACGACTCCGGAGGGCCCCCCCCAAACCTGCGTACAACTGCCACGTGCTGGCGGCTGGTCTGGTGCCGAGGCGCGTGAGGCCGCGTCGGTACAGCGACTCGGCCGCGAGCGCGCGTCCCGCTTTCACCTCGAGATCGCCGAGCATGGCCAGTGCTTTGGCCTCGTCTGCGGGGGCACCAAGCGAGCGCAGTGTGTCAATTGCCTCGCCGAACGCCCGGCGCGCGAGCGCAGTGTCCCCGCGGCGCCAAGCGGCCAGGCCGATTTCCACTCGGATATTGGCCCTGTTGTGGGGATCAAGGCCCAGCATCGGCAAGAGCTGCTCGAGGATCGCTTGAGCTCGAGGATAACTCTCCCGTTGCAACAGCACTTCTGCCATCCCTTGCCTCGCAAGAATCCTCGAGGTTTGGTCCTCCATCGTCTCGGGCCGCGCCAGCCGCTGGGCGCGCGCGTATTGCCCCTCGGCCTCCGTCAACTGATTAAACTTCAAGGCGAGATCCCCGCGTGCCCGCGCGAGCTCGGCCAGCGATGCTCCGCTTCGAGGCTTGCCTGGACGGCTCGCGAGCGCCTCCGCACGTTCCAGCTCTGTCCGCGCGCGTTGCAGGTCCCCCATGAGAGCGCGGGCCTCCGCAAGCTCGACGTGGATGTCGATTTCGTTGATGTCGGGACCCGGTCCGATGCGTCGCGTGATCCCGGCAGCTTCCGAGAGAGTCGTCACGGCCCCGGGAAAATCTCCGCGACGAAGGGCCAGCCTTCCAAGATTCACGAGCGTTTGCGCCTCGTACATCTGGTTGCCCTGCTCGCGACGGATCGACAGCGATTCGCGCAACCGCGCCACAGCCTCGGCGTAGTCACCCTCTCGCTCCGCGATGGCGCCGAGGTTACTGAGGATGAGGGCGATGCCACCAGCGTCACCGATGCTCCGCACCACCGCCAGTGCCGACTCGAAGGCATGACGCGCCCCCGCCAGATCACCCAGGGTCATGCTGAGGGCGCCCAGATTACTCTGATCGGCAGCCAAGCCGAGGACATCTCCGCTTCGCTCCCGGAACGGTTTAGCGCGGGCATACAGGTCGCTGGCGCGCTGCAAGTCACCACGTTTCCAGTTCACGAGTCCAAGCAGGTTTAGGACATTCCCCAGCATTCGATAGTCGCGGACCCGCTCCGCGTAGCCTTGGGCGAGGCCGAGATATGACTCGGCGCTGTCGTATCGCTGGGCGAAATAGAACCCTGCTCCCATTGCGGTGAGGGTGGCCGCGATTCCGGCACTGTCTGCCAGGGTTTGGTAGCCTCGCAGGCTCTCGCGCCAGACTCGCAGCGCCGCGTCGGCCCCGACGGTCCGGACGGTCGCTTTGCCCGCGCGAAGGGCGCTATCTGCCGCCAAGGTCGCCTGGCGAGCGGGGGGCGGTAGGGACCGGAAGCGCGCGATCCAACGCACGAAGAACGAGTCCTGCCAGGCCACGGCATAAGCGCTGGCGAGCCGCTCCGCTACGGGGAAGGCGACCTGCGCGCTGTCTTCGCTGCCTCCGGCGGCGGTCCGGAGCTGGCTTAGCAATTTGCGCGCTTCATCGTTCCGTTGCCGCACCCGCTCGACAAGCGCCGAGTCGGGTCCATCTCGCGCGAGCGCGCGCAGGGAGTCCGTCTCAGGGTTCTGTACCGCCAGCGAGAGGATGGAAAGCGCTGTGAAGAGGGAAATCATCGCGAGGGCCACCCGACAGTGAACTCCACCAGATCGGAGGCGGTCCAGCGCCGCCATTCAGTTTGTGCCTCGACTTTCCAGAAGTACCTGCCCCGAGGAACGAGCTTGACGGAGCCCACCAGCGCCACCGCGGTATCTGAGGTTTCCAACGTCCAGAGCACGGCGCCTTCTGCGTCGTACAGCCTCAGGCGGTACCGCGCAGCCCGCGGCAAGCTGGACCAGACAAACTTGTTCACCCGGGCGACGGACGCGCGTGGGGCGACCGGCACGGGTGCGCCAGCGGTCGTCAGCGTCGTGTCCCTCAGGCTGGGCGTCGAGTCGTCGTCGCCCCCGCGCGACACGAACAGCAAGGCGAGTACTGCCGCCGCAGCGAGCCCCAGCGGCAACGACCACCGGCGCCACAAACGCCCGGCCGGCGCACGTGAGGCACTCGAGAGCTCCGGTGCGAGCGCAGGATCAGCAAGCAGGCGGCCCGCGGCTTGGACCACGGATCGGCAGCGTGCGCAACTCAAGAGATGCGCAACAACGGGCGCTCGCGTCTCCGTGCCCAAGCGCCCGGCCACAAAATCCGCGATCGTGAGCTCGTCCAGGCAATCGTCGGTTTCCGTCACACGCTCGAATGACACCGGCGCCCGCAACGACCCGGCCGCCTCCCTGAGCCGCGCGACCTCGGCGCGACAGGTGGAGCAGGCCTCGACGTGCCGCGCGGTGGCCGGGTCACCGCCGCCCAGAGCGTGGGGAACAAGCGTCTCGGGCAGGGGGTGGGTCATGCGCCCTCTCCCAAGCGTGGCCATTCGCATCGGCCCCGTGATACGGACGGTAGGCTCGGGACTGCTCGCCCACGTCTCACAGGTCTCCTCCTTTGATCCCTGCTTGCTCGAGGCGCGCGCGAACCGCTGCGAGTGCCCGATACACATGGTTGTAGACCGTCTTGGCGTTGGGGTACCCGAGGGCACGGGCTACCTGCTCGGCGGGCATCTCATCGACGACGTACAGCCGGACGGCGAGGCGGTCGTCGGGGGGAAGCGATTCCAGAGCGGCGGCCAGGATCTCTTGCTGCTCGGCGAGGGCTGCCGGATCGGAGGGGGGTTCTGGGTTTTCCGCAGGGGGCGGTGTGGCGAGTGCGGTGGCGCTCCGGCCACGGCTCGCGCTCGCCGCGCGGTAGGTGGTGGCGAGTTGCTTCAAGAAGTCGCCGAACGAGAGGTCCGCCCCGTCGCGGGAGCGCAGCAGCTCAAAGGCTTCGACGTGGGACTGCTGCTCCAGGAAGACGTACTGGAAGATGCGCTGTTGCAGCGGCGGCAGCGCGGCGGCGGCCGTGCCGAGCCGCCGGCGCCCGTCCCGATGACGGAACCAATCCACAGTCAGGTTGTGGACAACGACGACGAGCCAGGTGGAGAGCGGACGGTTGGGATCGACCCGGGCGGCACAACGACGCAGGCGGTCGTACTCTTCCTCGCGGAGCGCCTCGCACACTCGCGCGAAGACGTCCATGACCTCGTCAGGTTCGGCGGTATAGTGGCGGATCGCGCCGAAGATGAGACGGCGGTAGCGCTCGATGAAGAGATCCCACGAGGCTTCGGGATCACCCGCCTCGAGCGGAGCGATCCAGGATTCCACCATGGGCCCTCCGGTCCAAGGGAATTCATATAGCGGCGGAACTATCGACGGTCAACCGTCGGCCGCATAAGTCGCTTGCGCCCCCCCCGGTGCTACGACGCCCCTGGTGGTCTGCCCGAGAGGTCGCTTGATGCGCTGGTGGCAAAACTGGTGGCAGACAAAGCGGGAATGGACGTATTTCGGCGGACTCCGACGCAAAGGGCCTCGTCGGACAAGCTGACGCAGGGGTTGTCGTTAGGACGAGGAAGGATCAGGACGGAAGGCGATCGAGGCCCTTAGCAAACCGCCGCCTTCAGCCACTCGGCCACTTCTCCCACGACTGCACGGCAGGCATCTTACCCGCGTCCCCACATCGACACAAGCGGGCTCCGCGCGAGTTGCGGAACGCCTGATCGGGCGCGGAGATCCGTTCATCCGCGCCGCGGAGCTGTCACAGTTCGACCACAAAATCAGGCGTTTGCGATACGCGCCAGGACGCCGTGGAATGCCCGTGACCCCAATCACAATGCAGCGTTACACCGCGCGAAGCCCGGGTGGCACCGGGATTGCCTCTGCCGCGCGGCATGACGCGGATCGCTGTCGTGCTGATCGTAATGGCGGGACTCGGTGGATGGCTCACGCCCTCAGCCGCCCAAAAGGCCCTGAGGACACCGAGCTTCCGGGCCGTGTCCGACGTGTACGGCACGGCGAACCTGTTTCGCACTTCGGTTTCGATCCGCGTTCGGCCCGCCCGCGGGCCGGCCCTGGACAATCGAGCCCTGTTCGTCGTTCCGGCCACCGCTCCCAGCCGCGCCTCGTGGAGCACGACCCATCTGACGGACCTCCCGGCTCGGGTGTCCTGGACGCGGTCGCACACGGCGTTGGCGAGCGTTTTCGCCATGACGCTGCTGATCGACGCCGCGCAGACTCGCGAGCTCGCTCGCCAGGGCTGGGTCGGCTTCCGCGAAGCGAATCCCCTGCTGGGTGAGCGCCCGAGCGTCGGCCAGGTGAATACCTACACCGCCCTGGCCGGGTTGAGCGTGCTCGGCGCGGCCGCGGCGCTCCCGCCCCGCGTACGGCCGTGGCTGCTCGGCGCCGCGATCGCGGTCCAGGCGTTCACCATCCACAGCAGCATGCGGCAGGGTCTTCCGATCCGGTTCCCCTAGACGGCCGCGCGAGTGAACTCGCGACCGTCAGGGAGTCCTTTAGGGCGGCTCGGCGCCTGCCCGTGAACGGGCCTCGCCGTGCCGCTTCAGCGGTAATGCCGAGTCGCGGCTTCAGCCGCGGATTACATTCGGCGAATGACCCCCGATGCGCTGTCCACGATCTTCAGCATCAACCGCTCCATTGTGGCGTGTACGCGCTGCCCGCGGCTGCGCGCTTATTGCCGGCGTGTCGCGCGCGACAAGAAGCGCGAGTTCGCGGACTGGACGTATTGGGGCAAACCGGTCCCGGGCTTCGGCGATCCCACCGCGCGTCTGCTCGTCGTCGGGCTTGCGCCAGCGGCGCACGGCGCGAACCGCACCGGTCGCATGTTCACGGGAGACTCGAGCGGCACCTGGTTGTACGAGGCGCTGTATCGCCATGGCTTCGCGAGCCAACCGCAATCGCGGTCGCGCGACGACGGTCTGACGCTCCACGACTGCTATATCGCCGCGGCCGCGCGGTGCGCGCCGCCCGGCAACAAGCCGAGCCGCGTCGAGCTCGAGCGCTGCCGTCCCTATCTCGCCGCCGAGCTGCGCTTGCTGCGACGAGTGCGCGTGGTGGTGACGCTGGGCCGCATTGCGCACGAGAGCTGGCTCAAGGCGGCGGGGTGGTGG
>WNGG01030957.1_pt1 | contig 13986 bp, 11 predicted proteins | sample 5400661 | NCBI WGS metagenome assembly WNGG01 (sample SAMN13153372, study PRJNA577476) | soil metagenome | isolation source: 100 cm soil or saprolite under Garry oak tree replicate 1 | place: USA:California | collected 2016-06-15
GGATATTGACGCCATCGGAAACCTGGGCCGCGAACGCGGCATTCCCGTGCTGGTCGACGCTGCTCAGTCTGCGGGGGCCATCTCCGTCGATGTTAAAGCCCTTGCCATCGATTTCTATGCCATGCCCATGCAGAAGTGGCTGTGCGGGCCAGATGGAACTGGCGCGTTGTACGTGCGCAAAGAGTCACTCCACTACGTCGCACCGACCTACGTAGGCTATTGGTCCGCTAAGCACGAGGAAGGGACAGAATGGGAACTGGAGGATAGCGCCAAGCGTTTTGAACTGGGCGGCCGCCAGACAGCGGCCGTGGCTGGACAGTGCGCCGTTCTGCAATGGTTAGAGGAGACCGTTGGCTATCAATGGATGTTTGAGCGCATCTTGACGTTGAGCGCCTATGCTTACCATGCCCTCAAAGTCTTGCCGGATGTGACCATACTCACTCCGCGACCGGGGGAGAGTGGACTGGTCTCTTTCCTTTTGGATGGCCATGACGTGAAAGAAGTGGTGACACAACTGCGCGACCTTCACAACATCTACATCCGTGATATCCCTTCTACCAGGTCTTTGCGCATCTCGACGGGATTCTACAATACTGAGGAGGAGATCGATATTCTGGCGCAGGCACTGCGGGAGATATAGGTTTTAAGATCTGCGACAGTGTTGCAACAACGGAACGCTTCAGAAATCGGGTAGAGGCCATCAAAAAACCGCCCATGTGAGCGGGTGAAGCGGCGACGTCCTATTTTCCCATGAGGCTGCCCCCACAGTATCATCGGAGCTGAAGAGCTTAACGACCGTGTTCGGGATGGGAACGGGTGTACCCTCTTCGCTATAGCCACCGATTCGCCCGCGCATACAGGCGATTGTTTCGACGTCTCGTATACTACTACAGTCCGCGAGAGTTGTCAATAGTTCCAATTCTTCTACATTACTTGTTCACGGATTACTGCCGCCTCCGCTCGCGCCTCGGCAGCTATTTGCTGCTGCATGACATCGCGATAGGCGTCAACCATGGCGCGTTCTTGCTCGGATGACCAGTTATACTCCTTCGCCATGAGCGCGGCAACTTCGTCCAAGGCGCCCAGGCCGCGCTGGTGATCTATAAGGGAGAGCGAGGTACGGCGAGCCAGCACGTCATATGGTGTCATGGCCATTTCCTGGCGACAGGCATATAACACCTCTGCCCGGATATATGGCAGGTCCTCTACCAGGCGTGCTCCCAGCGAGGTATCCCCTTCTACGAGGCTCTGAACCACTTTCGCCTCGGACCCGTAACTCCTCCCCAGGTGGGCCAGTACCTGCCGGTCGAGTCCAAGGCTTGCCCCTTTGACTTCCAGTTCTCGCTGTGCAGCAGGCCAGTCCGCGCTGCCGCGCAAGGGCAGATTTTGAGTTGGATGTACTGGCACCGAGCCATCGCGACGACTGAGCACATCGACAGTATCCTGCGCCATCCGCCGGTACGTGGTCAATTTACCACCGACAATCGAGACCAGGCCCGACGAACTCTCTAGCACGGAGTGAGAGCGTGAGAGCTTTGCAGTAGACTGGTTCGTATTGCGAGGGCGCAACAGTGGGCGGTAGCCTGCATAGGTGCCGATGATGTTTTCCTCGGTCAGCTGGACAGATAGATAGCGATTGAGATGGTGCAGCAGGTACAAAATATCATCACGGGTGGCAGTTGGTCGATCAAGATCACCGGTGCCGGTATCAGTCGTCCCCACAACAGCACGCGACTCCCATGGAATGATGAAAATGACACGCCTGTCATCTGTCTCCGGTAAAACAATCGCCATATCTCCCAGTTGAACGTCCTCACAGGAAAAGACCAGGTGTACCCCTTTACTCGGCTCTATTTGAACTTGCGGCTCCGTGCCCGTAAGCTCTTCCACCTGCTCGGAGAAAATACCGGTGGCATTGACGATGTGACGAGCATGTATAGTCAATTCTTGCTCGCCAAGGCGGTCCCGAACGCGTACCCCCCGCACCTTCCCCTGTTCAGTCAGGAACGAGGTCACCTCCGTATAATTGGAGACTATAGCGCCATACTGAGCGGCAGTACAGATGAGCGCCATCGTGAGGCGGGCGTCATTCGTCTGTGCATCATAGTAGACAAAGCCCTCTTTCAACCCATCGTGCAGAAGCGCCGGAGCCTGTTTCAATACCTCGCCCAGGCTCAAGTGGTGATGCTTATGAATATTGCGTCTGCCGGCCATTAAATCATAGAGCCAGAGTCCCATGTTGAGAATCCATCTCAGCCCAATTCCGCCCGGTGTAGTAAACGGCATGCCTACCGGGTGCCGGTCCCCCTTGTACATCGGTAAAACAAACGCCAGTGGGTGAACCAGGAAAGGCGCGTTTTGCAGCAGGAGACCGCGTTCGACCAGCGCTTCATGCACCAGTGGGAAATCAAAGTTGGACAGGTAGCGAATACCACCGTGGACCAGCTTGGTCGATTTACTGCTTGACCCGCTGGCAAAGTCAAGCTTCTCAACGAGCGCAACCTTGTACCCACGCGTGGCAGCATCCAGAGCGACCCCGGCGCCGGTGACGCCACCGCCGATCACCAGGACATCGAAACGCTCATTATTCAAGATAGCCAGGTTGCGCGAACGTACCGTTGACGATAGAGGTTCCATACTACTCCCTCCCTGCTCTGTCCGATTTATGCCTGTTCCCAGTGCATGGAGCGCTCGACAGCTCGTTTCCAGTTAGCATAGAGCTTATCGCGCTCGTCCACGCTCATTTTAGGCTCGAATGTGCGATCAACCGCCCATTGCTCGGCTACTTCCTGTATGCTGCTCCAGAAGCCAGTTGCCAGTCCTGCCAGGTAAGCTGCGCCCAGAGCAGTGGTCTCGGCAACTTTTGGTCGCTGCACCGGCACTCCTAGAATATCAGCCTGGAACTGCATTAGCAGGTTATTGACAACCGCGCCGCCATCGACACGCAGAGTCTTCACATGTACATTGCTATCGGCAGTCATTGCTTCGAGCACATCGCGAGTCTGGTAGCACATAGACTCGAGCGTCGCCGCCAGAGCCTCAACATCCGCGCTATCTTTGATGATGCCAAGGCTATCGCGCAGCCACTGCACTGCGGCACCGGTAATAAAGATGCTTCCTTCCAGCGCGTAAGTAACATCTTTCCCTATGCCCCAGGCGATAGTCGTCAGCAGACCATTCTGCGACGGCACTCCCTTGTTACCGGTATTCATTAGCATGAAGCAGCCGGTACCATAGGTATTCTTCGCCATACCAACATCGAAACATGCCTGTCCAAAAGTGGCAGCTTGCTGGTCTCCCGCATCACCTGCCATCTTAATGGCCCCACCGAAGAACTCCGGGTTGGTCTCGCCATAGACGTCACTCGAAGCCATCACCGCTGGCAGCATGGCTCTCGGAACTCCCAGTTCTTTCAGAATCACATCATCCCAATCGCCCTTGTAGATGTTGTAGAGCAGGGTACGCGATGCATTAGAAGGATCCGTAACATGGATACGACCCCTGGAGAGACGCCACATCAAAAACGTGTCCACATTACCGAAGAGCGCTTCGCCGCGCTCAGCCTTTTCACGCACGCCAGGCACATTATCGAGAATCCATTTGACTTTGGTGCCTGAGAAATACGCATCGGTTACCAGGCCTGTGCGCTCGCGAATCTCCTTGTCAAACCCTTTTGCCTTCAATCACCTCCTGGGCAACCGCGAGCTGGCTTGACCAGATCGCCTCCGGGTCGTGTTCAACCAGCCCGGGAGCCGGGTAGATCTGTGGAAATTCTTGCTGTGCCGCATTGACGATTGCACCGTTGTGATCGAAGAGTATCGCTCGCGAACTGGTCGTACCCTGGTCCATACTTAGGACATACTTCACCATTGACAAAATCCTCCTTACTAATTAAGCTCTGAGTCTCTCTATCACCCTGCCCCAGAATCACCGGTGAGACATCCCCATAATATCGCATAACTATACAACCGTGGGGAGTTTGCTTATAATTAAGTTACCTGGCATAATCCCTCATTAAGAAGGGAAGTAGGATGAAGCAAAATATCCCTAATTTACTTAGTTTGAGCAGGCTGCTGGCAACAGTTCTCCGATTTTTTTGACGGTTACCTGGCACGGCGCTTTCATGTCGTGTCCAACCTGGGCGTCTTCCTGGATCTGACCGCCGATAAAATCTTCGTCGCCGCCATCTTGATTGCCCTCGTTCAGCTTGGTCTTGTTCCTGCCTGGATTGTTATCATCATCGTATCACGTGAGTTCCTGGTTACTGGCCTACGCTCCATGGCGGCAGCCAGGAACAAGGTTATCCCAGCGGGGGCCTGGGGGAAGCAAAAAACGTTTATCACACTGGTTGCGATAGGAGGATTATTGCTGGCAAAAGGCCTGGGTGCTCAATACCTCTCTCTCTTTCCACCCATGCTCGTTTTTAATAGCCAGACACTCAATTTGCCTGACATTCTGCTGTTGACCGCTGATGTCTTACTACTCGTAGCTGTTTTCTGGACTATTATGTCCGGTGTCGAATACTTCATCAGCGCACTACCGCTATTTCAGCCTGGGCGCGAACCCAATACTGCCGGTTGAAGCTATTTCTTTCCGCTCCGTGGTACAGGGCGACCGCTGCTATGCTTGTGAGTTTGAAGGAGCGCTCGTTGGAGCAGCCGACGCCTCCTTTTGCCCTATCTTGCGTTCCTTTCCTGCCAGCAAACGACCAATGTTGTCGTAGTGGAAAAGAATAACAAGAGCAGGAGCAATCAGCAGGAATACCAGTTGCGCCAGGCTGACCCGGCCAATGAAAGTTGGATTGCTTCGCCCGACGAAGAAGAAAATAATACCGTATAGCATCGCCGTCAGCGAACCAACGATAGAGCCCAGAGAAACATAGCGCGAAATCGCTATGGTACCGGTGGTTGTGACAAGGCAGGCCAGAAAGGCAAAGGGCTCGATAACGAGGAGAGCCCCGGAGCCGGTCATTACCCCACGGCCCCCTTTGAAGCCAATGAAAATTGGGAAACAGTGACCTATCAGGGCCATCAAACCTGCAATTGTGGGTCCCCAGCCAGAGAAGAAGAAGATGGGTATAAACGTAGCCAGTAGCGTTGGCCCCACCCCTTTGGAGAGATCGACCGCGAACACTATCGCGGCGGGTCCTCTCCCGAGCGTGCGTAGAACATTGGTGGCCCCTGTTTTGTGGCTGCCGTAATCGCGTATATCAAAATCTTTTCCGCGCAGGAGCTTTCCCATCCAGTAGCCTGAAGGAATCGACCCCCACAGGTACCCGGCGAGTGCTAAAAGTATCAGCCCAAGGATGATCGGCATAATAGCCTCCTTCGAGAGCGGTGCGAACGTAGCGCTCAGAGAGTTGAAATGCGAGCAGCTCCTACCCCTTTATTATAAGATATTTCGCTGAAAAAGTTAGCAAGGCTATATGGATTACCCGCTTTATCCAGCCATGTGCCCTGCCAGGCTTCATCGATCGCCGGCCACCGTTGCTTCCTCAAGTTTCAATGAGATCAACCGTGAGACACTATCGGCTCCCATAGATACTCCATAAATAACCTGGGCCGACGTCATTGTCACACGATTGTGGGTAATCACAATAAACTGGGTACGCTGCCCCAGTTGTCTCAAGATATCGCAGAAGCGTGTTACGTTCGACTCATCTAGCGCGGCATCCACCTCGTCCAGCAAACAGAACGGCGGAGGATTGATTTCGAGCAGAGCAAAGAGCAGAGCCGCCGAGACAAGAGCCCGTTCGCCACCGGAGAGTAAAGACAGGTCCTGCACTTTCTTTCCCGGAGGCTGGACAATGACTTCAACGCCAGCAGGCACACTGGACGTGGGTGAAGCAGAAGGAGCATCCTCCTCGCTCGTTCTTGGAGATGTCAGCTCAAGGCGAGCACTGCCTCCATGAAAAAGCGTGGTGAAATGCTCACGAAAACGGGCATTGACGGCCTGAAAAGTAACTTCGAACTGCTTCGCCATCATCGCGTCAAGCTGTTCAATAATCGAGTGTAGATGCAGAGCAGCCTGCTCCATATCAGCAATCTGGGAGGAGAGAAACTCATAGCGCGTGCGCGTCTCATCGTATTGCATTGGGGCATCCGGGTCGCAGCCACCCAGAGCCTTGAGGCGGCTGCGCAAACTCTCTACTTGCCGCCGCAGTCGCCGTAACCGGGCCTCCTCCTCCTCTGAGAGCATTCCAGCATCGTCAGCCACTGCAGCTTGCTGGTTTGTTTCTAAGCCTTCTATATTCCGCACCAGGTCTCTGGGGTCTTCCACGCCCATCTCCTCACGCAGTTGCTCCAGCAACGCATCAACGGCATCACGTATTTTCTGGCTTTCCAGCAGGCAGCGGCGATAAATGCTTTCTAACTCTGTCATTGTATGGCGCATCTCGAGCGTTTGTTGTTCCAGCGCCATAGTTTGCTGATCGATTTCACTGGCCTCACCCTCCACCATGCGCAACTCCTCCGCCAGTTTACGTGCTCGCGCCTGGGACTGCTCAAGCTCTACGCGCTGGAGCGATACCGCCTCCAATAATATCTTACGCTGCTGCTCCGCGTCTTTTATGCGTGCCACCCGCTGCTCGACTTGCTCCTTGAGATCCTGCGCCTGGGCCCGGTGTGTTGCCAGTTGTTGGCGCAGTGATTTGGCCTCTTGCCGCTTCACAGCGAGTGCAGTACGTGTACGCCCCAGTTCATCCTGTTGGCTGCGGAAGGTCGCAGCACGTTCCTCAACCTCTTCTTGCAGTTCCTCTACCAGGCCTGCTATCTCGCGTTGCGACTTCTCGTGCGCCTGTACACGCTCCCCAGCTGCCTGCACCTCCTGTTCTAATCCGGCCACCTCGGCAGCCAGTTGTTGTTCAATGGATACAGTCAGTTGCGACTCAGTCTGCACGCGTTCTTGCTCTCGTAGTGTGGTATCTACAGCCTTGCTCAGCCCATTGATGCGGCCGGTAATTTTTTGCAATTCTTTGTCTACAGCAGCCTGCTCTATGTGACGCGCCTCCTGGCTCCGCTGCAGCTCGCTTATCCTGCTATTCAACCGATCTATCAATATCTTTGCATCATCTAGTTGTTGCGGCAATTCATGCAGCTCTCGCTCATAGGCCAACAACCCTTGCTGGGCGCTATCTTTGCCACTGCCACCAGTCAGCCAGCCACCGGCATGCAAGACCTCGCCTCTGAGGGTTACCAGTGCCTCGAGGTGAGCATCTTCGGCTATCAGTGCTAGCAATGCACCGGCGGTCTCCAGGTCTTTTACCAGGACCACCCCGCGCAACAGCCTGTGGAATAAGGCCAGGTAGCGCTGCTCGCACTGCACATGACGCCATGCCAGGCCGGGCACGCGATCTCTCAGCTCTCTCCTTCCTTCCAGGTAGCGCTTGAGAGCATGCTCTTCCGCCTGCATCTGTGCATGATCGTCCCCTACCGGCACGCGATCTCCTTCCAACCACACCAGCATAGCTTTGCCTGCTTTAGCCGTCTGTAAATACTCGAGACAGGCGCAAGCATCGGTGAACGTTCGTACCACGATGGCCTGTAAATACGGACCTAGCGCAGCCTCGAGTGCCGTCTCCATACCTGCAGGAGCTGCACCGAGTTGTGGAACAGGGCCAATCAGGCCGCTTACCCGGCTTTCGGGCGCACGCAGCAGAGCACGCACACCATCTCCATACCCACTCAGATTCTGGCGCCAGTTCTTGAGCATGTTGAGCCTGTCAGAAAACGTCCGCCGCTGGCGCTCGGCTTCAGCCAATGCGGATTGCAGGCGCTCTATTTCTTGCTGGGAATCCGCATTGGCACGTGCCAATGCCTGTTTGCGCTGTATTACTCGCTGTTCCTCGCTGCGAGCCGTACCGAGGAGCGCGCGCTCCTCAACCAGGCGCCTCTCCAGCATACGCAGCGATTGTTGGGCTTGGGCGATAATCTCTCGTCGTGACGCCAGGGCGCGATTGCGTTCACCAAGGTGTTTCTGCTGCCGTCCCAGATCAGTCTGGTTAGCTCCCAGCCGGGCCTGCACCTGGATAAGCTCACTCTGCACTGTACGCAAACGCCTTTCGTCGAATTCGTAGTCCTTCTGCGCAGCGGCTGCTTGGGTCTCCAGGCGTGCCAGGGCAGCAGCGTCTGTGTCTAATGCTTCATCGACAAGGCTGCACTGCTCTTCAAGGTCGATAGCTTGTTGCTGAATAAGTACCAATCGCTCGCGCATCCGTAGCTCTTCTTCTTGCTGCTGGCTGCGCTGTCGCTCTAGCCCGGTGATACGTTCTTCATTTACTGCCAGGTCCCGTTCGGTCTTCTGCGCAAAATCGCTGGCTCCGGTAAAGGCAGTTCGTGCGTCGACAATACGAGTCTGAACGCCCTGCCGCATGCCGCGCAGGATATCCCTTTCCTCGTCAGCAGCCTGCAGGGCCTGCTCCATTTTGCGCACTCGCTCAGCCTGTTCCTGCTCGGCAGCTTCCGCGCTATCGCGCGCCACACGTAGCCGCCGCCATTGCAAGGCATACCAGGTGAGCAACACCTCTTGCAGTTCGCTAGTTAGCTTCCCATACTCACGGGCGCGGCGGGCCTGCTCTTCCAGGTAACCCAGGCGTGGCTCGATCTCACCAACAATATCGCGCAGGCGCTCAAGATTCTGCTCCGTCTGGCGCAGGCGGCCCTCGGCCTCAACTCGCTGTACCTGGAATGGCCGTATTCCAGCAGCATCTTCAAACAATCCGCGCCGCTCCTCGGCGCGCAGGCTGAGCGCAGCATCAACCAACCCCTGACCCACAACAGTATAGGAATCATGACCTATCCGCGCTTGAGCCAGCAGCAAGATGACATCCTTGAGGCGCGCTTTCTGCTTGTTAATGAGGTATTCGTTCTCGCCCGAACGGTAGCTGCGTCGTGTTACCATGATCTCGCTGTATTCCGAAGGCACCCAGCCTGTACTGTTGTCGATGGTCAGCGAAACCTCTGCCATGCCCAGCGCCGACTTGCCATGTCCACCAGAGAAGATGATATCGTCGCTCTTCTTACCGCGTAGTTGGCGCATGCTTTGCTCGCCCAGCACCCAGCGCACAGCATCGGCAACATTCGATTTCCCTGCCCCATTCGGTCCCACTACAGCCGTAATGCCTGTACTGAACTCCAGCACTGTGCGTACAGCAAAGCTTTTAAACCCGAGCATTTCCAAACGTTTGAGATACACAGCGTAGCCCTATCCTCCTAGAGGTATGAACAGCACCGCCGGTGTAAAATCCTTCACTTATTTCTTCTTCTTGACATGCCGTTGAAATGTTGATACAATAGAACATATGAAAACGGTCATTACCGCCAAGCTCAAACTGCTGACTTCCCCCGCACAGTTCCAAGCCTTGCGCCACACGCAACTGGCGTATCGCGATGCCCTGAACTACGTCAGCACGTACGCTTTTGAGCACGGCAAGATGAGCAACCGGGTGGCTTTGCAGGATGGCACCTACGATGAGGTGCGTGCCCGCTTTCATCTGCCTTCCCAAATGGCGTGCTCTGTTCCTCGTCAAGTGGGTGCTACCTACAAAACGCTGTGGACCAAAGTCAAGCAGAATGCTGCACACCGAGAGTCTGGGCAGACCAAGAAACGCTACAAGGGCTTGGACCAACCGCCCAAGTATGTCTCTCCTACCCTGACCTACCAGCACCGCAAAGACTACAGTTTCAAGCGTGAGCAGCACGTCAGCATCCTGACGCTCTCTGGGCGGGTGATCGTGCCCTATACGGGCTACGCCTCTCATATTGCCCTTATCCAAAAGGGACTGCAATCGGTGCTGCCAAGTTGTGGTATGACAAAGCCAGGAAGCACTTCTACCTGCTCATCTCTCTTGAAATCGAGGGAGCAAACCCGACACCTGAGACCCATACGAGTGTGGCAGGGGTGGATGTAGGCGTCCGCTACCTGGCCGTCACCTCGACGACGAAAGGGGAATGTTCCTTCCATACAGGGAAATCCATTGTTCCCAAAGCAAATCATTATGCGAGACTGAGAAAGCGTCTGCAAAAGAAAGGCACTCGTTCCGCTACCCGCCGCCTGGTGGTGATTAGTGGACGAGAGAGACGGTTGAAGCAAGACGCCAATCATGTCGTCTCTAAACGCATTGTTGACCGACACCCCCACAGCCTGATCGGCTTGGAACACCTGACAGACATCCGTGAACGAGGCCGCCGCAAGAAGGGCAAGAAGGCGAGCACGAAGCAGAGGCGTGCCAATGCGGCCTATTCCAAGTGGTCCTTTGCTGAGTTGCAGAGCATGATCGCCTACAAGGCTCTCTTGCATGGGTCGATGGCAGTCAAGGTAGACGCCCACTATACGAGCCAGGCGTGTCCCCTGTGTGGACATACCTGTGACGCCAATCGGCCTGGCAAAGGACTCTTGTTCGTCTGCCAGAACTGTCATTATACCCTCCATGCTGATTTAGTCGGTGCCAGGAATATTACGATGCGAACGTTGCTCGTCCGGCAAGACTGGGCGAGCACGGGGCAGTTGTCAGTTGCCCCTGATGTGTCAAGCGTTGACATCAAAGCTGCACGCCTTCGCCGGTATGCAGAATTGCGGTGGAGCTTAGACACAAGCCCTCAGCTTTAGCTGTGGGGTATCTGACTTTCCCGATGATACCATAGAGCAACGCAGGCGTCGAGTGGTTCCTGGCCAACAACTTTAGCACGGAGGTATTGACATACCCGATAAAGGCACTACAATAGTAGCGATATCCGCTCCACGCTGTCTTGTGGAACAAATGAGAGAGAAGTGTGAGCTACGCCAACCATTGCAGGTGAACTAGTTCATACCGCTATTCGCAAAGAATATCATACGATATGGAACAGGAGAGACAGCGCTGTATCACTTTTGCTTTACAAAAACGATACGGCCAGGGTTACATGCAGAAGGAGGAATGTTTTGATTATTCGCCTGCTGATTTCGGCACTCCTCGGCGGAGCGCTTATCATTTTCGGCGTTGTAATAGGGACCACCTCACACCAGGTCACCTACAATGCAGTTAACCAGGAGACCATCGCGCATTTCCTATCGGGAAACAGCTCCTCATCCGATCAAAGGGGCTACCTGCAATTTGAAAGAGACTCTAAACTCTACCTCATCAATGAGAGCGATTTCACACCCAAAGTTGACGGCAACAGCTTTGGTGATGGCGATGTCATATCTTTCGTCTATCGCACAGATAGCCCAACCACCATCGATGTGAGCGCCACGAACACCAGCACTCACCTGGCAGGAGACGCTTATACGGTAGAGCAGATTACCGTTCCCCCCGGCAGTAATGGCCAGGGCTCGAAGGTATACACTTCCTCGGAGTACAGCCAGAATCCCAGGGGCTTCAACCAGAATAACTGGCCTATAGGGGCTGGTGTGATTGCGCTGGGCCTCATCGTAGCCGCTCTGGCGTTCTTCTTGCCCATGTTACGTGGCAGGAACAGGAACAAGGCACAGCCCGCCAGCATTGCTACACCCATCAGCATTGATATGCCCTTCGGAGCACAGCCGCCGGTCAATGCATATGGCCAGAACCCCAGTCAATTCCCGCAGTACCCACAGCAAACTCCTGCGCAGTTCCAGAGACCGCAGTTCACACCACCTCCTGGCCAATTCAATACACCACCGCAGTACCCGCAGCAACCCGGTCAGTTCAATGTGCCACCACAGTATCCACAGCAACCGGGCCAGTTCAATGTGCCGCCACAGTATCCACAGCAGGGCGGTTCGTACGAGCCGACTCAACGAGCCGATCCGCCGCGAAACTAGCGCATTGGCCAGCGACCTGCCCGGCTTAACAAACTGGCGTTCTCATCTCCATCCCATTGATGGGATGGAGATGAGAACGCCGTTCCTTTTAAACGCATCGCCTTGCCAAGCCGTCTCATGCGAGTGGCAGGATGCCCTGTCTGGAGGACAGGTAATGCCCCCGCTATAGTTCCCCAACCTCTTCGTCTCCCAGTGTCATTGGAGCGAAAATAAACGCACTGACAACATTTTCGCTGGTTAAGATCACCGCATATTACAATAGCAATATTTGGCTGATAGAACGCTCGCTAAGCTCAAGCTCTTCATCGCTCGGATATACTCATGCCTGAGAACAATGCTTGTCGATATGTCTATATAGCGAGGAGAATGTATGCTATCTGCCGTAGTTGCAGTAATTTCGCTGGGCATCGTGCTACTCATTGTTGCCGGGTTCATCATTGGTGCATTGCGTGTGTACCATCGCCAGCATCCCACGCCAGCACAGGCAACATGGGGACAAATCCCCCCTCACCCGCTTGATCGCCATGTAACTGCCGTACTGTACATGCAGGATGGCATTATAGTAGATATTGAGAAACCCAAATCTCCACCTGTCCTTATAGTGCCGTCTTCCTGGTACAAACGTTATCGTATAGCGCTCTCTCTTGGCTTCTTACTCATGTTAGTAACCACGCTGTGTGTGCAAACGAACCTGGCCGGAGGAACGCTGCAAAGCCTGCGCCTCGGTATCCTGAATACCCTTCAGTCCGACAATCTGCAGTCCGACAATCTGCAGACCGCTAATCATTCATCGCTGTATGACAACTATAATGCAAATAAAAGGCTGGTACGCATAAGTCAACTCGACCCGGCCCAGTATAACTCGTCCGCTGAATACAATACCTGGGCATACTCAGCCTGTTCGGCGGCTGCGATGACCGAAGTGTTCAATGCATATGGCTATCACCTGCACGTCACAGATGTTTTGAAGGTCGAGGCACAGATAGGCATGATTACACCCTCACTCGGACTGGTGGACCCGAGTGGCGTCGCACTCACTGCAACGCATTTCGGCTTTAATACTAACTGGGGATTGTCCTGGAACATCGACCAGCTCATCAACACCGCAAACAGTGGGAAACCTGTCATCATTAGCTTCCCACCAGACCGCTATGATGGCGGTCACATCCTTGTTGTGACCGGGGGCGATGCCAACTACGTCTATCTCGCCGATACGTCTTACTATAACCGCCAGTCGTTGACTCACGCGCAGTTCCTGAATTGGTGGGAAGGCTATGCCGCGGTGGTAACTCCGCGCTAATGGCCCTACCATATCGCTCCTAAAGGAGACGAACTTGGAAAGCAAAGTCAAGTTACTGGGGCATCCCCTTCATCCTATCATGGTCGTGTTCCCGCTTGGATTACTGATAACATCTGTGATCTTCGATCTTGTTCATTGGATCACCGGCAATGGCTTCTGGTCAGAAATTGCTTTTTGGGTGATCGCTGTTGGCCTGGCCGGTGGAATCATCGCAGCAAGTATCGGCACGATCGACTGGATTGAAATACCTTCCGGAACACGTGCCAAGGTGGTTGGTCTACAGCATGGCGCAGGCAATTATATCATCCTCATATTATTTGCGCTGAGCTGGTTTATCCGCTCGGGGACCCCTGGAAATCCGTTTTTCGTCGCATATCTACTTTCCTTCCTCGGCGCAGCCCTCTTGGGGGTCACAGGCTGGCTGGGTGGAGAGTTGACACTGCGATTGGGAGTCGGTGTGGATCAAGGGGCACATTTGAACGCCCCCAGCTCATTATCGAAGCTACCGGCGAAACAACACGTGACAAATACCAGACCGCCTGCCACGCGGTAGGCGCCTGTGCGCTCGTCGATGCAGCATTTGCATCACTCTGGTATACTGATAATAGGTCGTCCATGGTGATCATTCCCCACCCCCATGTGACCCTCGCAGAACTCTTCACCTGTTGGGAACCATGTCCCAATTGTCACAATTGTCCCAACTGTCGGCTCCTCGTCAGGTTTCGTACTAAAGATTGGTCACCCGGAAATCACACTCCCTGTAACTGCATGACATCGACTCATATGATGGGTGACACATGTTGAAAGTATCCGTTAGAATAAAAAAATTGACCTGAGCCAATGTGACCATGTAATATATCCTTCAAGGGGGATACCAGCACGTTTTTTCGATGGAACCGGAAGAGGGA
>WNGG01005601.1_pt1 | contig 13984 bp, 14 predicted proteins | sample 5400661 | NCBI WGS metagenome assembly WNGG01 (sample SAMN13153372, study PRJNA577476) | soil metagenome | isolation source: 100 cm soil or saprolite under Garry oak tree replicate 1 | place: USA:California | collected 2016-06-15
CGCAAGCCGTCTGTTCGCAGGACGGTGCCCCTCACTAAACGCGACTCGGGCGAGCCCGGTCGGCATTGGAAGCACGGGGATCTTCCCTGCTCCGGCGGTGCCCCGGCGCTCCTCGCTCACTCGATCACCTCCATATATAAGGAAGCGATCGAGATCACGCCGTCATCTCGGCCCACAAGAACCCGGCGAGCTCCCGGGCGATCGCCGTGGCCACGACCGACCCCGGGGAACCGGCGACGCATCGCCATCGACCCGGATACCGTCGATGCTCTGGCGAGACAACGGGACCGGTGCGAGGCGCGCGCCCACAGCCGCCGGCACAGAACTGCCCGATCGATCGTTCGTGTTCAGCCCCCTGACGCCGCCGGCACCAGACCATGGCGCCCAGATGGTGTGTCTCTCGCGCTGCGGCGTCTGTGCGCGCACCACGGGATCGACGCCGGTACGCTGACCTCCGGATCGTTGAAGGCCAGGGCTAGGCGCTCGCTGTGCCCACAGATGAGGTGGCCTCCAAGAGGCAAATCTGAGACATCAATGACGCCCGTAGAATCTCAACTCGATGCCCCCACGTCTTCGTCTCGATCGAGTGATCTTCGCCGCGGGCCCTCGAACAGGAGGCCCTCAGCTCTCCGTCGACCTCACGACCACCGCGGTAATCGTTGGACCCAACAACTCTGGCAAGAGCCTTGCCCTGAAAGAGATCGAACGATGGTGCGTTGTTCGGGAGGAGACTCGAAAGGTCGTCTCTGAGATCCAGGCGTCATACCCGGAATCAGCTAACGAGGCCGAGCAACTTCTATTAGCTTTTCGCGCAGCGGTGCCTCTAGGACAGGTCGAAGCTCCCGGCGTCGTTTGGGTCGGGCAGCATACTTTCCGACCAGAGGAGCCTGTGCTTCACTTCCAAGCCAACGTCGAAAGTGTTCGTTCGGCCGCTGACAACGTGGACGAGAGCACTCTCCGCTCATTCCTGCTGAAGCTCTACGCCATTCGGTTGGATGGGCGAACTCGGTTCTTGCTGTCCGATCCTAAGCCGTCGGGCGACCTTCAACTACCCCCACAAAATCATCTTTGGGCACTCTTTCAAAACGATGATGCCCGTCAGCGGGTCCGGAAGTTGACAGCTGAAGCCTTTGGTCTCCACTTTACAGTCGACCCGACGGCAATGCAACAATTCCGCATCCGGCTAAATCCACGTGAGCCCACTTCTGCGGCGGAAGAGCAAGCGTTGGATTCCGCGGCTCGTGCATATCACTCGGAAGCATCCCTGATCGGTGACCTTAGCGACGGCGTGCAAGCTTATTCAGGCCTCATCTCAGCAGTGATGAGCCTCCCTCATCGAGTCATGCTTATCGATGAGCCCGAGGCGTTTCTTCATCCCACGTTGGCCCGGCGCCTCGGCCACGATCTCGCAGACCTGGCTGCGGAGCGGCAGGGGAATCTAATCGTCGCAACTCACAGCGCGGACTTCCTCATCGGATGTCTGGAGGCTAGCCCACAGACTGCGATTGTTCGACTGACTTTCGAACAGGGCGTGGCGACGGCTCGGTCGCTTTCGGCCGTTGACCTGACCGTCTTGATGAGAGATCCACTCTTGCGATCGACTGGGGCTCTCCGTGGCCTATTCCATCGGGCTGTAGTTATCACCGAAGCGGACTCGGACCGTGCCTTCTACGACGAAGCGAATAGACGTCTGCAGGACCAAGGTCGAGGTGTTCCGGATGCGCTTTGGATCAACGCTCAGAACTGGCAAACCATCCCAAGAGTAATGAGTCCCCTGCGACGGCTGGGGATACCAGCGGCCGCAATAATTGACTTGGATACCCTCACCGAGGGCGGCCCCTGGGGGGCGTTTTACGACGCGATTGCTGCTTCAGATCAGGATCGAGCAAGCCTTGAGGCCTCTCGCGCCGCAGCTGAGGCAGAGCTTCGAGGCGTTGGTCCTGCTGTCTACAAGCCGCGAGGTACGGCCGGTCTAAGCGGAAACGCGCGAGCCATCGTCGAGAATTGCGTACAAGCTCTCGCCGCCTTCGGTGTCTTTGTTGTGCCGGTGGGAGAACTCGAAGGTTGGCTCGCCTCGCTCGGGGTTGCGAGAGGCAGAAAAAGGGATTGGATCGTGGCAACGTTCGCGGCTCTTGGTTCGGATCCATCGGGCTCCGGCTATGTCCAACCTGGCGAAGATGACGTTTGGGCATTTCTCGACGGGCTGCGCTCATGGTCCGCTAACGTCGATCGGCAAGGAATTCCTTGAGATTTCCGTCTAATCCCACATGACGGAGCGCTGAACGGCAAGGCCCGCCAAAGAAATCGTCTCGAGATATCGTCACAAATCATCCGCCAGAAGTGAACGTCCGGCGCGCTCGACGAAATTGCGCAGCCTCCTTTCTCGCCTTGGTCCCACCTGCGACGTGGTCCCCAACTCGAGTCAAACAGCCATCGAGCTACTGGGCTTTTCGCCACCCCTCCATCTTGGAAAGGCCCGAACGGGCCGGCCGATCTCGTGGCGGCAGACGACTCCTTCGGCATTGCCCTGTACCGGGTCCTCGCCGCGGAGCGCTCCGGGAACCTGGCGATCTCCCCGCTCAGCGTGGCCGAGGCCTTGCAGATGCTTTACCCGGGGGCCCGCGGCAGCACCGCGGCCCAGTTCGCCGAGGTCCTGCATCTTCCGGCTCCTGACAGCTCCTCCCCGTGGTCCGTTCGTTGGCCGCCCGGCTCGCGGAGATCGCCGGTACAGCACGTCATCGAGATCCGTGACGCGTGCGGCATGTGGAAGCCCCATGGGGCGTGACGTATCCGAGGCGACACCTATCATGCTCTCGGGTCCTGGGCCAACCCCAGCGACGCGTAGCCCCGCAAGATGAGAGAGGAGACGGAAGCGAAGGATGCCAACAAGAACACAAACGATCCACGCTGTTCACGACGATGATCTTGAAGCGGTTCTCGGAGCGCTCGGTATCCTGCAGGATGGGCGCCCGATGGCTAGGAATCGGCGCATTAACAGGCCCTCGGAAGCCGGCCGAACTATGACCGCATCACGTTACGGACGGCCCCGGGGGCCATGCCACTGTGCCCATTCGCCTGGATCGATGCAATAGCACCCACGGACCATCTCCCGTAGTCAAACCGGACGGCACTCCCAGAGTGCACCCTTCCCTGCAAGGCGTGTCGATTCTCTGTGGAGAATCGTCAGAGCCCCGGCTAAGTCACCCTGGGGGCCAGAGCTGCGGCAAACCGAGCGAATCGCGCCAGAGCGGCCTCGGCGTCCGGTCCCAAGTAGCTTCCATAGAAGCCGGAGATGAGTTGTTCGTGTGCGGATAGCTCTGGGCTCCGGACCATGGTCTCAAGGCGAGAGAGCTCTACTAAGCCCGAGTCCCTCAAGTCGAGGGCGACTTGGACAGCGACGGAAAGCTCTCCCGCCTGAAGGCCAGCAGCGCCTACCCGAAGGGCGTTGATTAGTCGATGATGAAGCGAAGCGCCCACTGTAAGCGCGTTGGTGGCTTCCCAATACCATTCCCAGGTCGGTAATGCGTTGAAATAATCCAACCACACGGCAGCGAGGGCGGGACCTCGCCGTCTTCGATCCAAGCACCAACATGACTCTCGACATCCCTCAGCCCGCGGAGGAGAATGCCGCCCGTGACGGGGGGGGAGCCATGGGGATTCGCCGATTCATCCTGAGCCGTTCAAGTCGGAAGGGGCTTCCCGTCTTCTTCGGGTTGGCCCTCGTCGCTTCGATGCTCGGGATAATGCGCCCGGCCTCGGCGGCGGTCCTGCCGTGCTCGCAGTTTCCTGGTTTCTCGACGTGGACCCAAAACGGATCCCCCCGCTCTTCAGCTGCCTGGCTGGACAACGTCCAGGTTTGGGACGTCCATGGGCCCACCCCGTTGCGGAAGAAGCGGGTTGGCACGGTGAGCGCTAACAAGACGATCACCGGCTCCCCTGGCGACATCCTTCGGGCGGAGCTGTTCGTGTGCAATAGCGTTTCTGGCGCCACCGAGAACTACGCCGGGGTGTTCCAGTTTCGCGACACCGGCCAACAGCCGAACTGGAACTCGCGCGACAAGGTCCCCTTCGACGCCGGCAGCACCAACACCAACGTCAAGGTCGGCCGGTTCTTCCAACAGATCCCGCTGGCGCCGCTGGGAACAACCAAGCAGTTCACGGTGACCCCCATCCTCAATCATTCCGAGGACACGGTGGCCCAGGGACCGATGCTCAACGTGAACTACTCGTCCGTCGGCACGATTCCGTCGAACGACGCCCGGGGGCCCAACAACGGGGGTACGTGCGGATCGTTGGCGCCGAACACCTACCAGGCCCAGATCGCCGGAGGCGGGAACCCGGCCCACGGGGTGTGGGACAACCTGAAGGGCGGCATCAACTCGTCGTTGAAGGTCACATCGCCCGACCACATCACCGTTTCCCTGGCCAACCCGAACAACCACACGCCCCTGGCTTTCGATGTCGGCGATCCGGTGACGATCGAAGGCGCGTCTCCCCCCGACTACGACGGGGGTTGGACGGTGACGTCCGCGCCGGACGCGCTCGACTACGTGGCCACCCGTCCCAACGTCGGCTCGCTTCCCGATGGGGGGGGCGGGACCTCCACCCGCTACTACGGGTCGGGTGAGCCGATGCCTCGGGGCATCAGCCTGGCCGGATTGGTCGAGGTCTGTTCGGGAAGCGCGGGCGCGTACTTCGCAACCGAGAAGCTCGAGCCCAGCGTGTCGGGGATGAGGACGGTCCGGTGGGAGAGCGAGTCCAAGGTCCCCGGGGGCCTCACCGCCAACGTCGCGGTGGACGTGAAGTGGTATCAGACGATGCCGTGCGCCGAGAGCGGAGACCTCAACATGTGGCCCCGGCTGGTGCAGACCCTGGGTGATGTCCCCGACCAGAACATCCTCGCTGAGGGGTTGGCATTCGCCTTCCACGTTGTGGATACGGTTCCGACGCGCTGCTGAGGAGCCGGCTGGCGTTACTCAGCCGAGGTAGCGGGCCAAGGCGAAGTGAGCTCCTCCGGCAGGACGCCGTGCATCCTGTATCGCATGCGTGCCTCAGCGTAGCTCGCACGCTTGCGGTCGGACGGTGAGCGACGGACGTAATGGCCTGAGAGCGGGTCCGGCCTCGCCGGAGGGGCCGCTCTCCCCGTCCGGGTGGCACCGTGTGGCTCCGACGCTCGGCACGCTGCGAGCGAGTGCGACCGAACCAGATCGAAGCCGCCGTCGGCGAGGGCCAAAGGCCCTTGTCTTGTGCATAAGCGGCTCTGGCGCCGACGTCGATTCCCCGGCGACCACCGTCGCCTCCCTGGACCCAACCTTGTTGACACCATGTCGCGCGCCGGGGGGTGGGTCAAATGTAGGATCGGCCAGATGGCGGATAACGTGCTGGGGCCCGCACGAGGCACTCGAGATCATTTCCCATGGCCTTCCCCCGGCCAGGCCATCAACAATGCCGATCGGGCTGCCCTTCTAACCGTATTCTCGGGGTGCAACGAAGCGGCCACGTCCGTCACCGCCGCGCTTGAGCGAGGAATGATCCCCTGGAAGCTCCGCTCATGCCCAGCCGGCCAGTCCGCTGAATCGACCGTCTCAGTTCGGGTCATGAGCTGCGACTTCGGCAGGTCCCGCGCCATCGTGCGCGACATGGGCTTCCAGCCTGCCCCACCATCTCCCGATGGCGAGACTCCCTGAATTGGGCGAGTATCTCTCCCGTCAGGAGGGCGGTCCGGGTCGACGGGAATGCGATCGGGGTCGGCTCTCAGCGCGTAGCCCGGCGAACGCTATGTCGGAGCGTCAGGGATCGCGTGCCAGCTCCCGGGCGTGAGCCACCGAAACAGGTTCAAGCCGGGTCTCTTGCACCAGCAATCGGGCGAACAGGCGCACCGGAACCGGTTCAGTCCTGCTCGTTCGAGGGCCAGGGTGATGCCGGCCAGGAGCAGGACTGCCCACAGAATGAGACGGATCGGATGCCGCATACCCCCAGCATGCTAGCGCCCGGTGCTGATTGCCGACCGTCGATCTCGTCGGCACGGGGAGGGAGACGCGGGATCCCTGCAATCCGCGCCTCTCAAGTTTGGTGCCGCTGACTCAGGCTGGAAGGCTGGAGCTCACGTGCCGGGGGCACCCTCCGAGTGTGCAGCTGTGGAAGGCCGGCTCCCAGGACTCACGTGTCGGCTGCCCGACGAGCGATCGATCGCTTCCGTCAGTCTGTTCTCGGTGCTGCTCTCTCCGGTCGACTCACCGCCGATTGGCGGGAGGGGCGCCAGCCGCCTGAAGATGGCAACTCGCTGTTGGAGGCAATCGTACGGGCTAGGCGAGACCGCGCTCGATCAAGAACGGATGCTCCGAAGACCGGCACGCTTGAATTAGTCGGGCCGCGCCGAGGACCTTTTACTCTGCCACAAGGATGGGTGTGGGCAATCTGGAACGACCTTGCAGACTGGATTACCTACGGTTTTACGAGGCCGATGCCCCATGTGGTCGAAGGCATCCCGATCGTTACCGCAAAGAATGTCTCCGGAGGTGAGATCAACTTTTCAACTGCCGCATTCACGACTGTGCAGGCTTTCTTGCAGCTGTCCGAAAAGGACATTCCTCGCCCAGGCGAGCTTCTACTCACGAAGGATGGCTCAATTGGGCGCGTCGCGGTGGTGCCCAAACGACAACGCTTTTGCGTCAACCAGTCCGTGGCAGTCATCAGATTTGGCGGGCTATCCGCCGACTGCAACTTCCTTCGTTACGTGATCGAGGCACCATTCACCCAGGAACGAATTCAGGAAGCGGCGCGTGGCTCAGCAATCCAGCACATCGCTATCACGGCTTTTGGATTACTGCCGGTGCCTGTTCCGCCGCTCGAGGAGCAACGAGAGATCGTCCGACGAGTGACTCATTTGTTCGCGATGACCGATGGCCTCCTCGGACGTACCGAAACGGCAGTGCGAAGGGTGGGTCTGGCATCTAAAGCTGTTCTCTCCAAGGCTTTCAGAGGCGAACTCACGACCGCAAGGGGAGAAGCGGGCCAGAGGCGTCCATGAGGTTTTCTGAGGCGTTCGACATCGAACGCGATTCTGAGGATGACTGGTTCGACCCTCACCTTTCCGTTGACACCAAGCTGTTCGTTGATCCCTTGCTGCTCTTCCTCGCGGTAGGAGACCCATGGAAGGGAGCACACGACGAACTAATCGAACACTTCGCCAGGTGCTTTGAGCTAATCGCGAAGGGGGACGTGGCTCCTATCGTTGCCCGGTGTGCATGAGGTCGAACCGCAAGCAGCACACCCCTGCTACGAGAAGAACTCGTCCGACGCGTACAGGTCGCTCGGGTGTATCTCCGGCGGCGCCTTCCACACGAGCCAGCAGGACCTCGTATTCGCTGTGTGGGCTGACCTGTCCAGCGAAGCAGGGTACACCTCCGGCAGCGGGCCGGGCACTGACGTCACCTCGACCTGCAAGACGCGAATCTGGTTCGCCCGCACAACCGATGGGGGCGCGACCTGGGGAGCGCCCGTCAAGATCAACGACCAAGCCGCGTCGTCTCTTGACCTGACGGCGCTTGCGCGTTATGACTGCAAGGCATATCGGTCGGTCGCAGTTGATTGGGGACCGCGAGGGGGGCGCGATGGTTCAGTTCACACGCACGGTGCCGCAACGTCCTGTCGGATCGGTGCTACTCGCCCTGATTTTGTTGGTCGCCGGACTGTCCATCGCAACGACCAACAAGGCAGCGGCGGCGACCTGCGCCCCCCCGATCATGTGCAACGCGACCGGGGTCAGTTTCGGAAGCCATGGGCAGAAGCTCGACTGGTACTACAACGTCAATATGGTGCCGCCGGCGAGGCCGGGACCGGTGCCGGCCGTCCTGCTCATCCACGGCGGGTGCTGGATTGGCGGCAGCAAGAGCGAATCGGTCATGATTAGCGTGGCCACGGACCTGGCCAACGCCGGCTACTTCGTCGTGGTGCCGAACTATCGGCTGGCGAGCCGCACCGATCCGTCCCAGAACCCGTACCCGGCGCAGTACGTCGACGTCTCGCAGGCGCTCGACTGGCTGCTGCCTCAGCCCAACGTTGATACCAGCCGGGTCGGTGTCGTCGGCGAGAGCGCCGGCGGGCACCTGGCCAGTCTCCTCGGCGAAGTGCGGCCCGGGGCATGGGAGGGAGTCAACGGGGAGAAGGGGGTCAAGGCATGGTACGGGGCCAGTGGGGCCTACGACTTCGTCGACGTCCCGACGGGGGGGATTCTGGACAATTGCATCGGCTATCTCCTTGCTGGGTCGAGCGGCGGCGACACCCAGACCCATCGCGCCGCGATTTCGCCCGACCAAAACGTGAACTACACCGCACACACATCGCCGGCTCTTCTCACGAATTACCAGAACGACGTGGACTGCAGCAAGAACCCGCCCCCACAACTCACACCCATCGGACAGATGGACGATATGTCGGCGGAGATGCTCGCCGGGTACGACAGCGTAACCACGTATGTCGTGCCCCCACCTCCACCCCCTCCCGAAGGCTGTGGTGGGGGGCACGCGCTCGACTACTGGGCTAGGGCCGACACCTTGGCCGACCCCGCCGATGTCGCCACGAAGACGGACGTCATCAACTGGTTGGGGGACAACATCTGATCGGCCGTCGGGATCGGCCAGCGAGAACAAGCCGCCCGGCGATTTCGGGTCGATCGGCGGGACACGACGAGTGGGCGGTGTCCCGCCGGTACATGAGCCGGGAGTCTTTGGCCAGGGCCCGCATGGCGGTGCAGGAGTGGTGTTCGCTCGAGCTCCACACCCGTTAGGTCACTGCGCCGTATCGAATGGCCCTGCTGACCGAACTCTCCGCCGCGAGCCCATCGCGCGTAGCTTTCCAAAAACCGACCGGATTTACCGAAGTAACGCCAACTAGACCCACGACGCCGAGCATTAATTGGAGAACGCCCCAGCGCCGCAACACCGAGATTGACGAGGCTCCCCAAATAGCCATCCGCGGATGATCCGCACCCCATCTCTGGTACCGGGTCTTGATCTTTCTGGTGCTGAAGGTGTGCAACATCCCGAGCACTAAGAAGAACAGAGTCCCCACGGCAACGATGGCTGCCGCAAGCGGCGGCTCAAGCAACGCCACGTTCACCATAGGTATCAAAAATGGTCAAGAAAATCGTATGCGAACTGGACAACGTCTGCCGCATACTCGTGGAGAGCGAGCGGCCTTTCGATCATCGACGGCACGAGGTGCAAGCACGCGATGTGTCACCCTCCTCCTCCTTCCGTCACGCTTTTTTCAGACGCCACGAATCTGGTCCCCGGCGACACCAACGGGGCGACGGACGTATCACGGGCGGCGTCGTGCCCGGGTAGTCGCGTCAGCAGTGAGCCAAGATCAGCGTCTGAGACGGCCCGTTGTGCACACTGGTGTAGCCGACCGCCCATGCCACGTTCGCCGACAGGGCGGACACGGAGGCGAGCGAATTCTCGGCCTTGTTCGGATTCGGCGTGGTGACGACGGTCCACGCGGATCCGTTCCAGGACATGGCGAGGGTCCGGGACACGAGCACGCCGAATTTGATGCCCCACTGCATCCCCACTGCCCAGGCGGATGATGAGGAAGGGGCCGAGATCGACGACAGGCTCCCATCGGGAGCCGGCGTCGTTGGCGTGGCCACGGTCTGCCACGAAGAGCCGTTCCACTGCTCGCTTCGAGGGGTGAACGGCGTGCCCTGGTTGCCGTAGTCCCCCACCGCCCAGATGAAACTGGATGACACCACGCTCAGGTCGTTCAGGTCCCCGAGGCCCGAATAGGCGCTGGGCACGATGCTCCAGGCCGTGCCGTCCCAGTGCTCGATCAACGCGCCGTTGTCCGCGACGAAATCGGTGGAGCCGACGGCCCACACGTTATCCGGCGCGATCGCGGCCACCTTCCGCAGGGTGTCCTCACCCACTTCCGGCTGCACCACGCCGGCGTCAGACCAGCTGGTCCCGTCCCAGTGCAGCCCCACCGGCTGGTAGTCCTCCATCCCCACCGCCCACCCGTCGGTCGGGGACGAGAACGACAGGCCGGTCAGGAAGTTGTTGAACGAGCCGGGGCTCGGGCTGGGGGTCACGCTCCACCTCATCCCGTCGAAGTGGGCGATGAACGTGTTATCGGGGCTCCGGCCCCCTGCCACCCAGATGTCGGTGTCCGAAAGCACATCGATGGTGCTCAGCCCGATGCTGAGGTTCGGATTGAGGTTGAGCGGCGGGAGCGCGGTCCACGACCTGCCGTTCCAGTGTACGATCAGCACTCCGTTGTTACCAGGAAGGTCGGTGGAGCCGACGGCCCACACGTCGTTCGCGGCCACCGCATCCACGTCGAACAGCTGATTGTTGGTACCGGGATTGGGGCTCGCTTGGACCACCCAAGCCCCGCGACAGCCAAGCGCGGCGTTGGCCGGTGCACTTGCCACGACCAATGCCCCGACCACAAGCGGGATCAGTGCCGCGCCCGTCAAGGCTTTCATCGCGCCTCCTCCCCCAAGACCCGCGCATCATGGCAGGCGTGGGGTCGGCTTGGGAAGACCCTAGCCGGATTGCCACTGCCCGCGCGCCACTGACCACGGAGAGGTACTCGTGCGTCTCGTGGGCTTGACCCCTTTTACAGCACGCAAGAGATGGATTCGATGTCGGCCTTCTAGTCGACCGCGTCGCCTCGTACAGCGAGTAATCGACCGCGCTTCGGTTGACGGAGTCGTTGGAGGGCTTGGCGCCGACGGCTCGACCAGTTCAAGTCCAGCTCAAGGTCCAGGAGGAAGCTTCTCGAAGGCCTGGTCTTCGACGCCTTCGACGCTTTCACGGATGTCGGGAGACCGGTACCAGGGGGACCACCCGCGGTTGGGACCATCCTTGCCCGAGTCAGCGGCGCGTGGGTTGGTGAAGCCCTCTCGGGCAACTCGAGTCAGCGGGGCGTGGCCACGAATTCGTGAGACGGCGCCTCCGACGTTTGGCCTCAGGGCTCGAGCCGACCTACCCGTTCCGGGAGCATGCTCTGTGCGTCTCGCGCGCCATCCTGTCGGAGGCCCGGGGCCTGCCCGACGAGGCGGCCAGGCTCTACGCGGAAGCCGCCGAGGGATGGAAGAGCTTCGGGGTCGTCCCGGAGCAGGCCTTCGCTCTGCTCGGCCGGGGCCGGTGCCTGGTCGCCCAGGGCCTGGCAGCGGAAGCCGCAGGGCCTCTCCGAGAGGCCCGGGAAGTCTTCGCCAGGCTGGGAGCCGAGCCAGCGCTCGCCGAAACCGACGCCTTGCTCGAGCGGGCCATCGCCCTCACTTCGTAGCACCGAGTTTGCATTTCTCGAGTTCTTCGAGTTGAAGAGCCCGAAGTCGATGGGCCATGAGAACCGGCTGGCGGCATAGCCTCGGTCCAGCGGAGACCGGGGCCGGGCACAAGTGGAGCCGCTGCGGCATTGCCTCGGGTGAGAGGGACATGTCGAGCGACAGGCCCTCCGGAACCGGCAGTCCTGCCACACGCCGAAGACCCGGCCCGCGCCGTCGATCTCCGCCGAAGGCATGGGCTGGCTTCGCAGGCTTGCGGCCTCGGTGTGGTCCTTGATCGAGGAGACGGTCTGGGCGCTGCTCCACGTTGCGCCCCCGTCGGTCGAGCGGAACGCGAGGATGGAGGTGAAGTTGGAGTTGTCCAGCGGGACCACCACGGTCTCGCCTGGCTGGACGACGGGCTGCCCGCTCAGGCCGGTGGCCTGATTGGCGGTCTCCTGCGCGGCCGCCCACGTCAACCCGCCGTCGGTGGAAGTGCTCATCTTGCGCAAGCGTCTCAGATGGTGAAGGAAGCGGTTCACGAGCGTCCAGTCCAGGCGCGGGCCCTCGGTCATGTGGTGATCCCGGTCACGTCGGGCGCCCTGCTCATGAAGATCGGGCAGTCCTTCCGGCAGCTGGCGGCGGTCGGGCTGATCGAGGAGGACCCCGTCCGAGTGTCCGAAGCCCAGGCCGCCGGCTGCGCGCCAGTGGCGAAGGCCCGAACGGCTCAGATGATGGATTGCGTGCTGCGAAGGAGAGCAGGTCCTCACTCCTGGCCGGGCTTGGCCCCATCTGTCGGTGCTAGCTCGTCCAACAAGGACTCCAACTGAAGCCGCACGTTCTGCGGTAAGGACGCCCCGTCGACTTCGTGGCGAAGGACGAGGGCCCTTGCGGTCAAACGGGCACGGTCGTCTTCGGTGATCGAACCTGCCGAGGGTGCGGGTCTCGAGGGTGTCACCCCAGTTCCAGCGAACAACGTCCTCACCGAGTCGACCAGCGCGTTCAACAGCTGGCGGACGGCTGGCGCCGAGAATCCTCCCACCAGCGCCAGAAGAGGTTGCGTCAGCTTGTTCAGGCCCTTCAGGTTCACCGAGATGACCCCGGCCAGGACGACCCCGGAGATGAGACCGAGGACGACGGTCGCGGCATACGAGGATTCCTCCTTGGGGTCGTACACGCCAGTCTCGATCCGCTCGTTGATCCGGGACAACGCGGAGAAGATCGCTCCCAAGCCAGCCGCACACAACAGGTACAGCGCGCTCAACAACCGGCTCCCCCACGCAACGTGCGCTGTCGTCGTGGCGTTTCGAACCGGATTCGCGCCCTGCAAGGTAAACAGCAACACGAACGCCAACACGAGAAGGAAGGCCAAGACCATCATCCACCGCACGAGCCGCACGGGACCGAGCAGTCGCATGAACGTCCTATCCGACCGCTCCTCGTTGAGAACGGTGACGGACTGTGGGGTGGCGGGGGCCACGACCCGAGCAAGAGCGTGATGCGCGAGAGACAGCAGCTTGGCGTCGTTTGGGTCCGCGTGCCATTCTGTCTCGTCGTCTCCCCCGGTGAAAGCTGCGCGTGCGTGGACCAGCATGCTCACCGCCTCAGCGGCGAACGGCGGGATCCTCCTTCCGGCCGCCGAGGCATAGCGCACCATGGCGCCACATTCGTTGAGCAGTTGTTCGTCCAGGGTCTTATCTCTGGGTGATTGATATGCCAGTCGATCCTTGACTCGGGCCAGAAGACGATCAGCGGGCTCCTTGGTCTCCTCCCGATGTGGCTTCGCTCGGTCCTTCCGTTCCTGTGTCTCACGGACGCTCGCCATGGTGCCCCCCTTTTCCAAGTAACAACGTTGCGACGACGAAGGTCGCCGAGCGCCCCGTCCCCGTTGGAGCTCTTCTCGGACGAGGTCGTTTCGGACTTCCAATCGGGCGGCATGCTCCCTGAGCGGCATAATCTCTCCTCGGAGCATGTCGTTCTCGGTTGAAGCTGCATCATCCGAATCCGGGGATCGACCAGCCAGGTGATAGCTGTGGGGACGGCTCCGATCAGCGCAAGTAGCGCAGCCACCACGGCCTGATTCTTGATACGAAGAACCGCTACGACGATTGCAGCCACCGCCCCACTGACGGAGGATCCGGTCTCGGTGGGATTGTTTAGGGCGACCGAGGCGGGATTGTATGGATTCCCGGATGGCTCGGCCTTGGATTCCGCATCATCCGGGCCGCGAGCGTCCCGGGCCCGAGCTCGACGGACCTGATGGGTCTTGAACGCCGGGACGGCGCCCGCCGCGAACAATAGGGCGGAAACGACGGCCTCGTTGGCCACGTGACCGACCACGGCCTCGTAGATGCCCAGTATCAGAGCGACCGGGGCGCCCGCCCCGGCGCCGTAGGTCTCTGCCGGCCGAGACTGGGGAGGAGGTGGTTTGGCGCGGTCATCTTGTCCAAGTGGCATGGGGAGCTCCGATCACCCCATGCGCCGGAGGGCTACCTCTTCGACCGGCCGATCAGCGCCGCCGGCGGGAGGAGCAGCCGCGATGGTGGCGCGCGTGGCCGGCGACGGCTCGATGTTCAGCTCCCGGAGCAGAATGCTCCGGCAACTGTGGAACTGGGTCAGCGCTTGGGCCCGGTTCCCTTCGGCCAGGTAGGCCTCGATGAGCACCCTGTGAGCGCTCTCCCGAAGCGGCTCAGCCGCGACCGCCACCAGCCCGGC
>WNGG01045721.1_pt1 | contig 13983 bp, 14 predicted proteins | sample 5400661 | NCBI WGS metagenome assembly WNGG01 (sample SAMN13153372, study PRJNA577476) | soil metagenome | isolation source: 100 cm soil or saprolite under Garry oak tree replicate 1 | place: USA:California | collected 2016-06-15
GGTGTCTACCTGCCATCCCGGCTGCACGTGAAGAAGCGGTGCGTCACGGTCAGCGGCAGGGTCGACTGCGTGCGACGGGAACCTGACGGCGACGTCCATGTCGAGCTGCACCTGAGCCGCGCCTACCGGCACCTGCTGACGCCAGCCAACGCGCACCAGCGCTGCCATGGCCACCGCGGCCCGCACCTGGTCGTGGAGATCATCCCGCAGAATGGCGGGCTTCCATTCCCCGATAACAGCGCCACGCGGGCGGGGTTCGTGACCCCGAAAGCCCCGAAGCGCGGGCAGCACGTCAAGGTCACAGGACCGTACGTGTGGGATACCAACGCCCTGCACGATCTGATCTTTCCCGGCAGGCACATCGCCAACTGGGCAGAGGTGCACCCGGCGTGGAACATTACCGTCATCAGGCGGGCCAGCTAGCGTGCACGCTTCGGGACGGCGGACCGAGAGATCCGGGCCGGACGCCTCGTCATACCAGACGTAAGGCGTACCCGAAGCAAGAGGAGCGATCATGGCAAGCCCGGTAGTTCATTTCGAGATCCGGTCGGCCGACCCGGACGCCACCCGCGCGTTCTACGGAAAGCTGTTCGGCTGGACTTTTCCCGACGGCGGCATCCCCGGCTACACCTACGTGGACACCGGGGCCGAGGGGGCCATTCCTGGCGGCATCAGCCCGCTGCAGGGCGGCGAGCCGCTCGTCACGTTCTTCGTTGGGGGTGGCCGACGTCGCCGCTACGCTGGATGCCGCGGTCGCTCAGGGCGGGCCGATCGTCCAGCCGGCGACGTCGGTACCCGGCGTGACGTTCGGGTTGCTGGCTGACCCGCACGGCCAGGTCGTCGGCCTGGCGAGCGCTGACGCCTGACCAGGCGGCCGGGCGCGGGCAGGAACCGATGGCGGAAAGGTATGCGATGACTGCTGCTGCCGACCCCGGTGACCTGCTCGCGCTCGCGCTGGCCGGCGACGACACCGCGTTCGCGGCCCTAGTCCGGGCGCACGAACGCCCGGTATTCCGGCACTGCTACCGCATGCTCGGATCGGGCCCGGACGCCGAGGACGCCGTCCAGGACGCGCTCGAGCGCGCCTGGCGCCGGCTCGCCAGCTACGACGGCTCCGGGCCCTTCGGCGCCTGGCTGCACCGCATCGCGACCAACGTCTGCCTCGACATGCTCCGGGCCAGGCGGACCCGCCTCAGCCCGGCGGGCCTCGGCCCCCCGGCCGCACCGGGCTCGGTGCCGGCACCGCCCGACCCTGAGCTGGCGTGGGTCGAGCCCGTCAGCGACGCCGAACTCGGCGGAACCGGCGACCCCGAGCACGCGGTCATCCGCCGCGAGGAAGTCAGCCTAGCCTTCGTCGCTGCCCTGCAGCGCCTGCCGCCGCGTCAGCGCGCGGCCCTGCTGCTGCACGATATGCTCGGGTTCAGCCACGCCGAGACCGCCGAGGTGCTCGCCGTCAGCACGCCCGCGGTCAACAGCCTGCTCTCCCGGGCCCGCCACACCACCCGCGCCCGCTCAGGCCGGCCGCTACCCGACCCGGCCGACCCGCGGGTACGGCAGCTGCTCGAGCGATATGTCCGCGCCTGGCAGCTAGCCGACATCGAGGCCTTCGTTCAGCTGGTCGCCGACGACATCCGGTTCTCGATGCCGCCGCTGAGCACCTGGTTCGACGGCCGCGACGCCGTAGCAGAGTTCATCGCCAACGCGATCTTCGCGCCCGCCCGGCAGCACGGCGTGACGCTCAAGGCTGGCTGGTGCAACGGGCAGCCGGCCTTCGCGACCTATGAACCCGACGGCGCAGGTCGGCTGACCGCGACCGGGCTGCAAATCCTGCAGCTGGATCTCGTTGACGGCGAACCGCTGATCACCGCGCTCGTGTCCTACCGCGACCCGGCGATCGCGACGCGCTGCGGGCTCCCGGCCGTCATCAACTGAGGTGAACCGGTCGGCGAGGGCGTCAGGGACTCTCGACGCGGACACCGCCGAGCTGGACATCGAAGATGAAATGCGGATCCGGCTCACCGGCGCAGTACGCGAGGGTCTGCTCCATGGTGCCGAACCCGATGAAGGTCGTCCGGTCGGAGTGACCGGGTGAGGTCCGGTACCGTTGTCGGCGATCTGCCACCACGCTCCCGCGCCAACCTGCGCCGGATCGCTCGACTCGGTCACCTGGCCGCCCACCCAGGCCCTGTTCCCGCTGACAGACAGGCAGGTCACCGTGCCGCCGAAGGTCGTCTCCTGGCCAGCTTCCCAGTAGTCGTAGTGCCAGCTGCCCCGAACGGTCCCGCCGGCGAACTTCGTGGCCCGGTAGTCCAGCGGGTCCTGCTGCACGGTGACGCCGAAGACACTGGGGCCCAGCAGCACATAGGTCCGGCCGTCGACGCGCGCGAGCACCGACGGGTCGTGCCGGTGACTCGCTTGAGCGGCGGCCGATGTCGCCAGGCTGCCTGCCGATATGACGGCCGCGCAGCCGAGTGCCGCCATCCATCTGAACCTCGACATTGAGTGCTCCTTGGGCTCGACATCTGGTCCGACGGCTCCCACAATGAGCGTCTGACCTGCTGTCGTCTTGCACGATGCGAGCGGAATAGTACGAACGCAACTCTTCGGTGCGCCTGGGGGTGGGATGGCTGACGGACATGTCCCCGTCACCACAGGAAGCCAGGTGTCCCGGTGCGCGGACGTCGACGGTCACCTGGGTGCGGTTCCCGCCCTTGCTGAAACTGCCCTTGCACACCCACGACCGGGCCACCGTGGCGGTAATCCTCAACGGCTCCTTCGACGGGCTAATGCGCCATTCCAGCCATCCGTGCCCGCAGGCCACCACGCTGACGGAACCTCCAGGCGAGCTGCACGGCAACCGGTTCGAGCGGGCCGGAGCCGACGTCCTCACGATCCAACCTGACCCCGGCCGGCTCGAGCTGCTCGAGCCGTTCGCCGGAGTGCTCCGCGAGGTCAGCCATATGCGGGATCCCGCCGTGGCTTCGCTGGCTAGCCGAGCCGCCAGCGAACTGCGCACACCAGACCAGGTGACGCCGTTCGCCGTCGAGGGCCTGGTGCTCGAGCTGCTCGCGGTCGCCGCGAGATCGCGGACCGCGACGGCCGCGGGCACCGGACGCCGGCCGCCCCGCTGGCTGGGTGAGGCCAGGGCGCTGCTGCACGACCGCGGCCATGAGCACCTCCGCGTTGCCGACGTTGCCAGCGCCGTTGGCGTGCACGGCGAGTCAGCTGAGCAGCACCGATGACCCTATTGCCCGGATCGCCCTCGAAGCCGGGTTCTTTGACCAGAGCCATTTCACCCGGGCGTTCAGGCAGAGCTACGGCATGACGCCGCTCGCCTACCGCAAGGCCGCCAAGGAGTAGGCCGCCAGCCGCCGGTCACTGGCTGAGCAGCCGGGCGAGCACGTCCTGGTCAGCGCCCGCGACCTCGACGATCTTTGTCCGGCTGGTCGCGCCGGTGACCAGCGTCACCTCACGGCGGCGGACCCCGAACGCGTCGGCCACGGCCGCGAGAGCGGCCGCCGTCGCCTGCCCGTCCACGGCTCTGGCCGTCACGCGGACGACGAGAGCGCCGTCGTGTTCACCTCCCGCCGCGGTACGCGCCGACCCTGGCCGCACCCTGATCCTGATCCGCACCCCACCAGTCTGCTCTCGGCCACACCATGATCAGGACCGGGGCCTTGGCGGGTTTCTGCCGCGCCTTCACCACTGGCCGAAGGCAAACCCGGCGCCAAACCAGGCAAATTTGCGCCGCGCGATCGCCAGTCCCGCCAGGCGAGAACGGCTTCACACGGGTTTCAGTCATGATTGCCACCGTTTCGGGGCTTTTGTACCACGCCAATCCGTGTGAAGTCCTCCTCGCCCGGCCGGCGGGCACCGCGCAGTCCGAAAATTGTCCGGGTTGGGACTGGTTTGGGATCGAACGAGGTCGACGCTGCGGGCGGGTGGGGTCAGCAGCCGTCGTAGTTCGTCCAGTTCGACGCGCCTCCAGCGGCAATGGCGTTGTCGAATATCCGGTCCTGGTAAGCCGGGCTTGCGGCGCCATACTCGCTGGCCGCGCCGCCATACCTTTCCCAGGTGCTGAGCAGGAACTGGTACGCCCCGCCGCCGTTGCCGGGTCCCCACGCGTAGCTGCCGCCCTCTTCGGCGTTGCGAATGCAGATTCCGAGCGCCGAATGGGCAGCGTCACCACTCGATGGCGGCGGCGATGAGTCCTGGGCCGGAGCTGGCTGCTGCTGCGCGCGCTCGCGAGCCGCGCGCGCGGCGGCGTGCCTGCGCCGGGCGGCGGCCCTGGCACGCTCGGCGGCCGCGCGAGCCTGCAGCACGGAAGAGGCGCGGTGAATGGAAGTCGCCATCAGGTTGTCCGCGAGCCCTGAACCGGTGCTCGCTGAGCTCGACGCCGAAGCCGGGTGCGACGACCCAGCATCCGCAGGTCGGCCCTGTAGAAACACGAAGGCCGCAGCCACGCCTGCGAGCGTCGCTGCGGCTGCTGCCAGCGGCCCGACCTTGCTGGCCCGGGACTTGGGCTTGGCATGACGGGATCGTGCGGGCATCGCCCTCCAGTCCGAGTACCTTCGCGTCCGCCTGGCGAGCTGACATCACTCTGGTGTCAGGTGGCGCAGGGAACGCCTATCCAGGAGAACTTAATAAAAGGACACGGCGGCCGAGGGCTAACCGAGAAAAAGGGACACTACCTGCGGGAACAGGACGACTGACGCGTAGGGTCCGGCGAGGCGTGCCCGCGGCGGCTCGGCGGCGGTAACGTCCTGGGGTATGCATACCGTCGGCCTCGTATTGCATCCGCAGCGTGACTCGGCTGAGGCGGTCAACGCGGTGCTGGGCTGGGCCGCGCGCAGGCAGATCCCCGTTCTGGGCATCGAGGCGGAGATCAGCAGGCTGAACTGCGCCGCGCTGCCGGTGACCGCTGAAGAACTCGGTAGCCGCTGCGACCTGTTGGTCAGCCTCGGCGGCGACGGAACGATGCTGCGGGCGATGCGGCTCGCCGACAGGCAGCGGGCGTCAGTCCTCGGCGTGAACCTGGGCAAGCTCGGATTCCTCGCGGAGGTAGACGTGCCCAGCCTGCCCGACGCGTTGTCGGCCATTGACAGCAAGCAGTTCACGATCGAGCCGCGGCTGGCCATCGATGGCATGCTCGGCGGGAAGGCCATCACGGCGTTCAACGACGTCGCGGTCGTCCGGGTCCCTGGGCAGGGGTCCGCCATCGTCGCGGTGCACGTCGCCGGTCAGCCCTTCGTCAGCTATGCCGCCGACGCCGTGGTGGTCGCGACTCCGACGGGTTCGACGGCATACAGCTTCTCCGCGGGCGGGCCTATTGTCAGCCCGACCGTCGAAGCCCTGCTGGTGACCCCGGCCGCGCCGCACTCGGCTTACAACCGGGGCGTGGTGATCTCCGGCCGGGAGTCGGTCATGCTGGAGATCCTGCCCGCCAGCGGCCGGCTCGCGGTCGAGGTGGACGGGATAGTGGCCGGGTACATCGGGCCGGGTGAGCGGATCGGCATGCGGCCCAGGCCCGCCGCGGCACGGGTCGTCCGGCTCGGCAACACCACCTTCTACCAGCGAGCCCGCCGCAAGCTCCGGCTCACCGACTCCGCGGAGATCCCCTGGGCCTGGCCGGATCTGCCCGCGCCGGCGGCGGCCGCCGCCGGCGGAGAGTCGCCGGACCACCTCCCGCCATCGCCGTAGGTGGCCCCGTCGCAGTGCCCGGGCGGCGCAGGCGTCGGGCGGCGGCTCTGCCGTGCCTACCTCGCTGACTCGGCACGCGTAGAGTATCGTCGTGGACGGCATCCACGATCTGGGCGGTATGCAGGGTTTCGGTGCGGTCGCGCACTCACCGGCCGAACCCGTCTTTCATGCTCGATGGGAGGTCGCCGCCCGCGCTCTGCTGCTGGTCGTGGCCGGTGCCGTCGACGCGAGCGGGGGCGAGTTCCGGCACTCCATCGAGCGGATGGAGCCGGGCCACTACCTGACGTCCGGCTACTACGAGCACTGGCTGACCGCGGCTGCCACGCTAGCGGTCGAGCACGGACTGGTGAGTGTCTCCGACCTCGAGGCGCGCGCCGGCGGACGGTTTCCGCTGAGCGGCCCGGTCCTCGCGCCGCCCGTCACTGACGCCGGTCCCGACGTCGGCGAGCCGCGTTTCGCGGTCGGCGACCGCGTCCGGGTTCGCGATTGGCATCCGTCAGGGCACACCAGGTGCCCGGGATACGTCCGGGGCAAGACCGGGATCGTGGTACGGGTGGACGGCATTCATTCGGTGCCTGATGTCGAGGCGCACGGCACGGCCCGCAGGCACGAGCCGACCTATTCTGTCCGGTTCGAGGCAGGTTCTCTCTGGCACGACGGCGGCGACGGCGACGGCGATGACGGCCACGGCGTGTCGGTACACGTCGACCTGTGGGATAGCTACCTGGAGCGAGCATGAGCGAGCATGGCCATCATCCGGCTCCCGTGTCGCCGGTCGAGCAGCGCGTCGCGGCGCTGCGGGAACTGCTGACCGAGCGCGGTCTGGTTCCGGACGGATTCATCGAGGAGGTTACTCGCCGCTACGAGTCCGAGATCGGCCCGATGAACGGTGCGAAAGTCGTGGCCAGGGCCTGGACGGACCCCGCGTACAAGGAGCGTTTGCTGCACGACGGCACCGCGGCGATCGCGGAGCTGGGCTTGGCCGGCGCGGAAGGCGATCACATGGTGGTCGTGGCGAATACCCCTGACGTCCACAACGTCGTCGTGTGCACGCTGTGCTCGTGCTATCCGTGGCCCGTGCTCGGGCTGCCGCCCTCGTGGTACAAGGATCCGCCCTATCGCTCCCGGATGGTCCGTGAGCCGCGGACGTTGCTCGCCGAAATGGGCTGCCCGCTACCCGATGATGCCGAGATCCGGGTGTGGGACTCCTCCGCCGAGGTCCGCTATCTCGTCTTGCCCGAGCGCCCGCCGGGGACCGAGGACATGACAGAGGTCCAGCTGGCAGGCCTGGTGACCAGGGACTCGATGATCGGCGTGGCCCGGCTGTGAGCGGCACGCTGAGCCTCTCCGAGCTGGACCTGCCCCGCCGCAACGGGGAGCTGGCATTCGACGCGCCCTGGCAGAGCACGGTCTTCGCGCTCGCAGCGGCGGTCGTTGACCATGCGTTCGGCGGCGACAGGGAGCCGTTCAGGGCGCAGCTGGTGAAGGCCATCGCCGCCGAGCCCGACCGGCCCTACTGGGAGAGCTGGACCGCCGCGCTCGAAGCGCTGGTGATCACGCTGCCGGCGAGCTGATCACCCGAGCCGCTACGCCGATGTTCCTGATCACGCCGGGAGCCGGAGCGGCCCTAGCCGTTCGCGGCGATCGACTGCTCAAACAGCGGGCGCAGCCGCTCGACCTCACCCGGCGCGGCGATATTTAGCTCGATCCAATCGCGCCGCCTGGGATCGTGGTGGATGCCCGGGTCCCCGGTTAACCCGGCCGCCTGAGCCCGCCAGCCCTGGAGGCACGATGCTCGACCGGACCGAGTTCTTCGCACAGGTCTACGACCGCCAGCCAAATCGGGTCGTCTTCGTCGGTCATGCCGCTATCGTGCCCCATCCCGCGGCATACGATCACTAGGCGGTCATCGCCGATGCCCGCGTCGCCAGGGACGACCCGGGCGGCACGCAGCGTCCAGGCTGCTGACGCGGTACGGGTCACAGGAGGCCGGGCATGGGCAAGCTGAACGGCAAGGTCGCCGTCGTGACCGGGGCGGCGTCAGGCATCGGGCGCGGCATCGCCGTCGCTTTCGCTGCCGAGGGCGCGGACATCGCGGTCGTCGACATCGCGGGACGGGACCAGGCGGCGAGCGTGCTGGCAGAGATCGCCGCCCTCGGCCGCGCGGCCCTGTACGTGCGCTGCGACGTGAGCAGGGAAAATGACGTCCGCACCATGGCCAGCGAGGTGCTCGGCCAGTTCGGGCGCGTCGACATCCTGGTCAACAACGCGGGCATCTTCACTCAGTCGCTGCTCGCCGACCTGCCCGTCGATGACTGGGACCGGGTCGTCGGCGTGAACCTCCGCGGTACCTTCCTGTGCACGCGGATGCTGATCGGGCAGATGCTGGAGCGAGGCTCGGGCCGGGTCATCAACATCGCCTCACAGCTCGGCCAGATCGGCGGCACGGAGGTCGCGCACTACTGCGCGAGCAAGGCCGGGCTGGTCAACGCCATCGCGCCGGGGCCGATCGAGACCCCGCTGCTCGACGGCGAGACCGAGGAATGGCGGAGCGCCAAGCTCGCCGAGCTGCCGATGCGCCGGTTCGGCACCGTCGCCGAGGTGACGCCGACGGCGGTCTTGCTGGCATCGGATGACGGTGCTTACTACGCCGGCCAGACCCTCGGCCCGAACGGCGGGGACGTGATGCTCTAGCGGCCCACGGGCTCAGAGCGGAAGGACGGATGATGAACAACCGCGAGGTGCTTGCCGCCGCACGCCAGTCGGGCGTCAGGCTGATCCGGTTCGAGTACTGCGATGTCAGCGGCGTCGCGCGGGCCAAGGCCGTGCACGTGGCGCAGCTCGCGCACAAGCTGGTCGAGGGCGTCGGGCTGACCCGGGCCCAGATGTCGATCAACCTGCTCGAGCAGCTGATCCACATCGACGGGATGGAGCCGGTCGGCGAGATCCGGCTCGTGCCCGATCCGGCCACATTCACGATCTTGCCGTGGGCACCGGCGAGCGCCAGCGTGCTGTGCGATCAGCTGGATCATGACCGGCTGAACTGGGGCGCGTGCACGCGGTCGTATCTCAAGGACATGATCGCCAGGGCCGCCGCCGCGGGGATCACCGTGCAGGCGACCTTCGAGAACGAGTACTACCTTGCCCGCGAGGAAGACGGCCGGTTCAACCCGGTCGACGCCCCTGGTCACGCGCCGGTCTACAGCGCCATCGGCCACGACGTGGACACCGCGCTCATGGTGCAGACCGTGGACGCGCTCGAGGCCCAGGGAATGCCGGTCGAGCAGGCGATCAACGAGTTCGGCGCCGGGCAGCGCGAGATAGCCATCCGGCACACCGACGCACTGCGCGCCGCCGACAACCAGATGAAGTTCAGGGACACGGTGCGCGGCGTGGCGTGGCAGCACGGGCTGGTGGCCTCGTTCGCGCCTAAGCCGTACCCGGACGACATCGGCAGCGGCGCGCACGTGCACTTCAGCCTGTGGGACACCGACGGACGGCGGAACCTGCTCTACGACCCGCACGCGGACCGGGGCCTGTCCGCGATCGGCCGGCAGTTCATCGCCGGGATCGCGGATCATCTGCCGGCGCTGGCGGCGCTGACCACGCCGAGCTACAACTCCTACCGCCGGCTGCAGCCTGGCGCGTGGGCGTCGGCCACCACGGCCTGGGGCTTCGACAACAAGGAAGCAGCGCTCCGGGTCGCTTCGCCGTTCTACCAGCGCGAGGAGCAGAGCTACAACATCGAGTTCAAGACGTCCGACGGCAGCGCGAACCCCTACCTGTCGCTCGGCGCCCTGATCGCATGCGGGCTGGATGGCGTGGCCAGGCAGCTGGAGCCCGGCGACCCGGCAGAGCACGACCCGGCCAGGCTGTCCGCGCCGGACCTGGTGCGGTGCAAGGCACGGCCGCTGCCAGCCACGATGGCGGCAGCGCTGGACGAGCTCGAGCGGGACAAGTTCCTCACCGCCAGCATGGGCGACTTGCTGGCCAGGTGTTACCTGGCGGTCCGTCGCTCGGAGGAGAAGGCGTTCGCCGAGCAGGACACCGACTTCGAGATCCGTCATCACTTCTACAAGTTCTGAGCCGGCCGCTCGGCATCCCGGGCGCCGCGCCGGCGATGGGCCGTCACACCGGCTAGCCGAGCAGGCCACGGATGTCGTCGGCGTCCAGGGCAGTGCTGAAGACGTTGCCGCGATCCATCACGCTGGAGAACAGCTTGGCCTTCTTCGCCTTCAGCGCCATGACCTTCTCCTCGATCGTGTCGCGCGCCACGAGCCGGTACACGATGACCTTGCGGGTCTGGCCGATCCGGTGTGCCCGGTCCACGGCCTGGGCTTCAGTCGCCGGGTTCCACCACGGGTCAAGCAGGAAGCAGTAGTCGGCTTCGGCCAGGTTCAACCCGAATCCGCCCGCCTTCAGGCTGATCAGGAATACCGGTGCGGTACCGCTCTTGAAGCGCTCGATCACGGCCTTCCGGTTGCGGGTCTGCCCGTCCAGATAGCAGTACGGAAGCTCTTCGGCATCGAGGCGCGCCCTGACCATGCTCAGGAACCCGGTGAACTGGCTGAACACCAGCGCCCTGTGACCGCCAGCGGCAACCGCGCGCAGGTGCTCGAGCAGCGTATCGATCTTGCTGGATGGCAGGTCCCTGTGCGCGTCGTCGACAAGCCCGGCATGCAGGCTGAGCTGGCGCAGCAGGGTCAGCGAGCGGAAGATCGTGAACCGATGGGCGTTCAAGTCCCCGATCAACCCGAGAACCTTCTGCCGTTCCCGCTGCAGATGGGTCTGGTAGATCTGGCGGTGCTGCGGATGCAGCTCAACCTCGAGTACCTGCTCCTGCTTGGCAGGCAGATCAGCGGCTACCTGTTCCTTGGTACGCCGCTTGACGAGTGGCTTGATCCGCCGCTGCAACTGGGCAAGCAGCTCGGCGTCACCCTGCTTCTCGATCGGGCGGGCATAGAAGTCACGGAATTTGACGGGGTTCGGGAACAGGCCAGGAGCGGTGATCGACAGCAGCGACCACAGCTCCATGAGGTTGTTCTCCAGCGGTGTGCCGGTGATGGCTATCTTGACGGGGGCCGGCAGCCGCCGGGCGCACTGGTAGATCTTCGACTGGTGGTTCTTGGTGTTCTGGGCTTCGTCCAGGAGCAGGCAAGACCAGCCGAGTTCGGCATAGGCCTCGAAGTCGATCCGCAAGAGGGTGTAGGACGTTACGACGGCGTCGGCGCCAGCGGCCAGATCGCCGAGATCCTGGCCGCCCCGGGCCACGGTCTCCGAGATCGGCACCACCTTCAGGTCAGGCGCGAACCGCTCGGCCTCGGCGGCCCAGATCCCGACCACGCTCGTCGGCGCGACGATCAGGAACGGGCGCATCTGCGGGTCGGCGTGCCTGGCGTGACCGATCAGCGCCAGGGCTTGCAGTGTCTTGCCGAGGCCCATGTCATCGGCGAGGACGCCGCCGAGCCCGTGCTTCCACAGGAATGCCAGCCAGCCGAACCCGGCCTCCTGATAGGGCCGCAGCCGCGCCCGCAGCACCGCTGGCGGGTCCGCGCGGCTGACGAGGTCCGGCGACAGCAACCCGCTGACCTGCTCCTGCCACGCTGCTGCCTGGTGGCCGACGACGCCGAGCCCAGCCAGTTCGTCCCACAACCCGGCCTGATACCGGCTGATTCTGAGCTGCCCTGCCGGCGTGTCCTGAAGAGCCCGCGCCTCCTCGATGAGCCGGGCCAGCGCCTGCAGCTCGGGTTTCTGCAGCGAGAAATACGCGCCGCCGGGAAGCAGCAGGTGCTGCTCGCCGCGGCTGAGCGCCAGGAACACATCGAGGAACGGGACCTCGCGTCCCTCCACGCTGAGGGTCACGCCGAGGTCGAACCAGTCCGTGTTTCCAGGCACGTCTTCGGTCGACACGGCGATGCGCAGCGAATCGCCAGCCTCCCGGTAGTCGGCAGGCTGGCCAGCGACCTCGACGATGACCCCGGGCTGGTCGGCTAGCAGCGGCAGCAGCTCAGTGGTGAAGCGCATCGTATCCAGGCCGGTCAGGCGCATCCGCGCGGTCGGGAGCAGTTGCGGGCCTCCCCGCGTCCCGGAGCGCGCATCGAGCAGGCCGAACCGATCAAGATGAAGTTCGATGCTGGCCAGGACGGCCTGTTCGGCGGCCGGGTCTCGGTACCCGTCGTCCTCGCCTGCCGGATCAAGCGGCGCGCGCAGCCTCGAATCCCCAACCCGGTAGGCCCACTCCCAGGTCACCTCCAAGTCATGGCCGGGGCCGTAGCATGCCTGCAGCGCGAGCTCCGGGCCGGAGATGGCCGGCGGCGTGAACGAACCGTCTGAGGAGATCACGCTCGCGGCGCGACGCAGCCGCGGGTAGTAGCTCCTCGCCGCGGGGGATCTCCAGCCGCTGGCTGGCGAGCGCCATCCGCTGCAGTGGCGCCGGCATTGCCTTCTCAAGCCTGGCCAGCCGGAACCGCCAGCCGGCGGGGTCGCCACCGCGTTCGGCATCGGCCCGGTCAATGCACACGAGCCCGTGCGCATTGTTGCCAATGAAAGCAACAGGCCGCGCTGCGTCCATGACTTGCCCGATGCGAATGACCGGGGTGAGCAAAAGTGCACCGGCGGGGCCGTCGCGCGTCACGTCCAGGCACATCTCGGCACGACAAATGCCCGGCACGTGGCCTAGCTTCCGCGGGTACACGAGTCGCAGGCCAGCTGACTCGGCCTCGTCGAGCAACGGCCACAGCTGACGGGACTCGAACGCCGATATCTCTATCGTCCGGTCGTCTCCGTACGTGTAGCCGTAATAGGCGCCGCGGCCGCCGCGTGACCGGTAGAGCGCGCAGAGCTCTCGCAGCAGCCGCACCTGATCTTCCGGGTACTCGCCGGCGAAGTTCATCGAATCCAGCTTGCTCCAGCTTAGCCCGCCGCTGATCCAGCCGCCGTTCTTGCCAGGGCGGACGACGCGAGCAAGCAGGCGCAATGGCGGCATCACGTTCCCGCGGTCATTCCCGGGGATCCGCCCCAGGTCAGCGGGCCGGCTGGCCAGGGTCAGCTCGATCGCCAGCGGGGTCGTTCCCTGGCGGGCTGCGGGGACGCCTGAACCAGACGCAAGCAGCAGTGAGTCAAGCGAACGCTCCCAGCCCACCGCGTGCGAGCTTGCCGGAAGTTCGGCGCCCGGCCCAGCGGGCGCGAGCGCCAGCTCGGCCGTGAGCACGAGCGCCACTGCGTGCTTGCAGTTGAACTCGACCGGGCAGGTGCACTCTGCCAGCTCACAGTCCGCGGGCAGCCCGGGGCGCAGCGAGAAGTAGACGGCAGTTGCGTAGAAGTTGCCGCCACTACCGCGCACCAGCCCGCGCAGCGCGCTCTCCGACGAGTCCCATTCGACGTGCATGACCGCGCGCTGCTGCGCGTACTGGAACCCTTTCGCGAACGCGGGCGCCCCCGCCATTCGGGCCAGCCTGGCGACGTCGAAGTCGGGCATCATCGCGTGCTGCATGCGGCGAAGCTACCGGCCGGCACTGACATTTCCGGCTCGACGTGCCGGCCAAAGATGGCGGGGTGAAACCTGCCGCGCTTCGACGTGGCACGACGAGATCGTGCGGCCATCGGGGGCTGCTGTCGACCAGGACGGGACCGCGGCCGGCTGACGCCGCTCCGGTGACTGACGCGCACTCCGTGATGGCCGACAATGGCGTCGTTCACGATGTCTGCCGGCGGACAAGGAGTCAGACATGATCGCCCGGGTCTGGCGCGGGGTCGTCCGCGCCGAGCACGCCGAGGAGTACGTCAGGTACATCAGGGACACCGGCGGTGGCGAGTACACGCGCACGCCGGGGAACCAGGGCGCCTGGACGATGACGCGTATCGACGGTGACCGCGCCGAGATCATCGCCCTGAGCTTCTGGGACTCGCGGGCGGCCATCGAAGCCTTCACCGGCCCCGACATCGAGCACCAGGTCCTCTACCCCGCGGACGAGCGATACCTCCTCGAGCCCTCGACCACCTCGCACTACGACCTCGCCGCGATCTAGCGGCAGCAGCGCCATCTGGCGGCCGCCTCGCGGGCTGGGTGGAGGAGGTCGGGCCCGGCGCGCCGCCAGCCCTGGCCGCAGTCCGATGCACGCAACGCGACTGACCGGATTCAAAACCAGCGTCAAACCGGGCAATTTACGCACCGCACGTGACCGCCCGCCAGGCGAGATGACTTCACACGGCTTAGGTGACCGCAAACCGGACTAATCGGACCGTTTTGTGACTGCAAGCCGTGCGGAGTGACTCCGGCCCGGG
>WNGG01027604.1_pt1 | contig 13980 bp, 10 predicted proteins | sample 5400661 | NCBI WGS metagenome assembly WNGG01 (sample SAMN13153372, study PRJNA577476) | soil metagenome | isolation source: 100 cm soil or saprolite under Garry oak tree replicate 1 | place: USA:California | collected 2016-06-15
TCCAGCAGCGCTGACGATCCGGAAGCGTTGTCCACGGCGCCGTGATAGATCTTTTCGCCGTTGACCTCGGGACCGATTCCGAAGTGATCCCAATGGGCGGTGTATATGACGTAGGTATTCTTCAAGCCGGGATCGCTTCCGGTAATTTTCGCAACCACATTGTGCGAATCGATTGTCCGCAGAGAATTGTGAATCGTCAATTTCACATGGATGCCGAGAGGAACGGGTTTGAAATCCCGGCGTGCGGCGGCCTGGATGAGCTTGTCCAGATCCTGGCCCGCCACGCGGAACAGTTTGGCGGCGAAATCCGAAGTGATCCAGCTTTCCACCGCAAGACGCCCCATATTCTTGTCCGGCGTCGCGAGATCAAATTGCGTCTCGCTCCAGCTATTGCGCACGACTTCCCATGGATACCCGGCGCGGTCGGTCTGGTGAATGATGACGCATCCCGCCGCGCCCAACTGCGCCGCCTTCTCGAACTTGTACGTCCAGCGGCCGTAGTAGGTCATGGCCGTGCCGCCGAATGTCTTGGGGTCAAGCTTCGTGGGGTCGGATGGATCGGGGACGGGCGGATCGTTGATGAGCACCACGATCACCTTGCCCTTGACGTCCACGCCCTTGAAATCGTCCCATTGGAATTCCGGCGCTTGAACGCCGTAGCCCACGAAGACCATATCGGCGTCTACGGAAGAAGAATCCGCGACGCGTTTCGACCACGCGACGTAGTCGTCCGGAAATTTCGGCTCGAGCGTCCGGCCGTGGCCTGCCAGGCTCAATTTCATACCCTTGTCGGGCGTGATGCCTACCAAGGGCACACTCTGTAGATATGTGCCATCGGGGTTCCCGGGTTCCAGCGCGAACGAGCGATATTGCTCCTCGAGATATTTGATGGTGAGTTGCTCGCCCTTCGAGCCCGGGCCGCGTCCTTCAAACTCGTCCGAAGAAAGCGTGCGGATATGGCCAAGGATGCGGTCCGCGGAAAAGGAACGCAGGGCCGCGTCTGGAGCGCTGGGCGCACTCGAGCACCCGAAGAGCAGTAGAAGGCTTGCGGCGGCTCCGGGCAATCCGAGCCCATGACTGCAAATCCTGCGGAAACGCATGGCGGCCTCCCTCTTAACCGGACAACAATTCGGCGGGCTCCACGCTTCCCCTGAAACGTTCAGCGTAAAAGTAGAGCCCGCGCCTGAACAACTTGAGCGCGCCGTTGCATGTTATCTCGCGTCGGCTTCGGTAACAAGCCGTGAAGTGTTGCAATTCCCCCGTCCCAGGGCCACAATTCGATCGGGAGAGACCATGGCTTCATTTCAACCGGGACAGTCGGTCCGCGTCAATCTCGAAGGCATGCAGGTCGGCAACGTTCTGTTTCACGCCGCGGTCAACGCCGCGGTCGGGAACATCCTGCGCCAGACCTCGGAAAATCCGCCCAAGTATTTGGTCAAACTGCTTTTTTCATTTCGCGGAGTGAGCGAAGTGGAAGTCACGGAAGACCGCGTTTCGGCTGGCTGACCTTTCGCGGCTCCCTTTCCGCCGTTTTACTCCTCGCATCACGGAAGTCTTGGTGAACAATTCTGCCAGGACATACCTGGGGTAGAATATCCCGGCGAATTGCAGAGAAGCCGCACATGAGGTCCAAGTGATTCATCGGTATGTGTTCCACAACGACCGCCTTCTCGAGATCGAGCAGGTACGCCTTTCTCCAGGCCAAGCCGGCTTGCTCAGTGGTTGGGGGCTGTTCACGACAATGCGAATTTTTCAGGGCGAAGCCTTCGCTTACGAACGCCACTGGCGCCGCCTCGAAAAAGACGCCGGCAGGATCCGCCTCCCCTTCCCGTTCGATTCCGCGCAAGTGCGGCGGCATTTGAGCGAACTGTTGAGCGCCAATCAAGTTTTGGAAGGCACCGCTCGAATTTATATGATGTATAACCGAGTCGGTTTCTGGCAAAGCGATGAACCCATGCCGCAGGTGGACTTGATTCTCCTGACGGCGGGATTGCCAGCCCATCCGGAGCAAGCGCGTCTGAGCATCGCCGCGGACGGACGCCACGCGGCCTCACCGCTCGCCGGCGTCAAAGTCACTTCCTGGCTAAACAACGTCTGGCATCTGGCCGAAGCGCAGAAGGAAGGCTGGAGTGAAGTCGTGCTGCTAAACGAGCGTGGGGAGGTGGCCGAATGCACGACCGCGAATATCTTTAGTGTTAGAGGTGGCACGGTCACAACACCGCCTCTATCATCCGGTTGTCTCGAAGGGGTGACGCGCAGCGTGCTGCTGGAGATCGCTCCTCGAAGCGGCGTGCCCATGGTCGAGCAGACCCTGATGCCGGAAGACCTCTACGCCGCCGATGAAGTCTTCATCACCTCCACGAATCGCAGCTTGTTGGGAGTCAGCGAAATTGCCGGGCATATATACGCCGCCGCACCCGGTCCCATCGTGCAGAAGCTCGAGCGCGCTTTCAGCGCTGCCATGCGCGAATACGTGGCGCAGCGAACCGCGAGCGTCCGCACCTGAGGTTAATGAGTCTGCCAAAACTGAGCAAACTCGTCGAAGTAATGGAAATCAACCGAGTAAAGGTATTCTTCCATTGGTCCGTGCTTCTCCTCGGGGCAATCATCATGCTCGAGGCGCTGGAAGATCCGTTGCTTGCCTTCGTGGTCCTAGCCTCTTACTTCGGCGTTATTCTGATCCACGAGTGCGGCCACATGATCGCCGCGCAACGCAAGAGATGCGCAGTGTGGTCGATCGAGTTGTACCCGCTGTGGGGAATTACGCGATTTGACGAACCATACTCTCGTATCGATCTCTGTGTCATAGTTTGGGGTGGCGTCGTGGCACAAGCGATTGTCGCTGTGCCCTTGGTTGCCTGGGTCGAGGTATTCGGCTTCACGCGCTTTCAAACAGTGAACGCGATTCTGGCGATCCTTGGTTTTTTCAGTCTCAGCATCGCCGCGTTTAATTTACTTCCGATCCCTCCTCTTGACGGCGCGATTGCCTGGCGCCTGCTCCCGGCACTTTTCAAGCGTTCACCTGCACGCACGGCTGAACGCGCGCGCGGTTGGAGATCTTGGCGATGAAGCCCTCCTGGGGGAAAGGGTGCGGCTTTCTCTCCACATGAGTAACACTTATTCTTGGAAACCAGCGAGGTGCCACCGCATTGTTTTTGTGAGAAAAATGTCTTACCCCTCTACTTTCACGCCTTTCCAGAACGCGATTCGACCTTTGATTTCTTTCGCGGCGTCTTTCGGCTCCGGGTAATACCAGGCGGCGTCGGGATTGCTCTTGCCCAGCACCTCGACATCGTAATAGTGCGCGACACCTTTCCAAGGGCATAGCGTCGTCGTAGAACTGGGGCGCAGATATTGGCGCGCGACCGCTTCGGCGGGGAAATAAGAGTTTCCTTCGACAATCACGCAGGCATCGCTTTCCGCCAGGACCGTTCCTTCCCAAATGGCTTTGGTCATGGTAGCTCCTTGCAGGACACCGCGGCTCGTCGTGGGAAGCGACTCGTATTACTTCCGCGAAGACAGGATTTTCACGAGGCGGTACAAATACTCCTGCCCGTCATTGAAGGACTTGACGAGAACTCGTTCGTCCCTGCCATGGGCGCGGACGTCGTCCATGTCGCCCGCGAGTCCGGAAGTGCCGTAGGTGGGCATGCCGGCGTTGCGCAGGAAACTGCCATCGGTGGCTCCGGTGCCCATCGTCGGGATCACAGGGATGCCCGGCCAGAATTCCGCTGTCACTCGTTCCACTGCCTGCACGATCTCCGGGTTGAGGGGTGACGGCTTGCTGTAAACGTGCGTCCACGTGGGAGTCACCGAAATCTGAACATCGTCGACGACCCGCACGATTGTCTTTTGAACTTCTTCGACTGGTTCGCCTGGAAGGACGCGGCAATTGACCGTGGCCTCCGCCCTTTGCGGTAAAGCGTTAAAAGCGTGTCCAGCCTCGAGCATCGTCGCGACACACGTTGTGCGAAGCTGCGCGTTGTACGCAGGGATGTCGGAGAGGAGAGCGACAGCGGCGGGATCGGACCGCCCGGAGGCGACAGAATTCATGGCCGCGCCAACTTTCGGGTCTTCCTGTGCCGCGGCCCGTTCGAGCCATGCGCGCGTCGTCTCGTTCAATTTGACCGGAAATTCGTATCTGGAAAGACGCGCGAGGCCTTCCGCCAAGTGGTAGATGGCGTTGTCCTTTCTCGGCAGCGAGCTGTGTCCCCCCGAGTTCTCCACTTCCAGACTGTAGTTGACGGGCACTTTCTCGCTCGTCTGTAGGCCGTTCTGCAAAGCTTTGCCGTTTTTCAAATCCACCCTGCCGCCTTCATTCAACGCAAACTCCGCGTCGATCAAATCACGATGGTTTTTGAGCATCCACTGGACCCCGACGGCATTGGCGTCGAGAATCTCCTCATCGGTCTCCAGCAACAGGATGATGTCGCGATCAGGCCTGTAGCCTTCCTGCTTGTAGCGAATCAAGTTCGCAACGAACATGGCCGCCATGAACTTGTCGTCCCCGGAACCGCGGCCATAGAAGTAACCATCTACCTCCTGAAGTTTGAAAGGATTGTACGTCCAATCCTCCTGCCGCGCTTCGACCACATCGAGATGCGCCATCACCAGGATCGGCCTGCGCGCGCCGGTGCCGCGCAGCCGCGCCACAAGGTTCCCCTTGCGCAGCGCTGAGTTGAATACCTGAACGTCAGAGCCGGTGAAACCCGCCGCACGAAGTCGCGCAGCCATCGCCTCCGCCGCCTTCGCCGTGTCCCCCGTGGCGGTGACAGTGTTGATTTCCACGAGTTCCTTATAAATATCGCGCGCCAACTGCTGGTTGGGAGAAAGCGTCTGGGCAGAAACCGAAAATGGCGCACTGGTGAGCGCCAAAATAAAGTAAAGCAGGGCATTCGGGCGCTTCCTGGAACTCATGGAGTGCTCCTTCAAAACAGAAGGGCGACGTTCACATCAATGCTTCGTCAACGAAGGATCGGGCGAACTCGTTTAGCCGGGCGCGACCCATTAACCCGGTACAAGGAAGTCTGCCCATCGGATGGATCATACCCGGCCAAGATTCCTCCGACAAGATCATCATGAGAGCTCCAGAAACGCGCCATTCCCGCTGGGTACAGATTCACGCGGGGAACCGGCATCCAAGACGGGATGGTAACCAATCTGGAAAACAACTGGAGTATTGCTGGTGCAAATCAGATTTATCGACTACTATCCCGCCAGCAGTTGCCAGTGCCGGAACCCAGGACACTGATTCGCTTGCCAATTGTGTTTCAGCCGGCGCAGGACGACGAGACCGATGTGTCAGGACCAGACAGATTGAACGCTGTGTTACGCCAGACTTCATGACCCAGAAGCGAACAGTCAAATTTGTTTTTCTGTCACGAATCATGCCCCACAAAAACCAAACGGGTATGGATTCTACCCAGTTTAGCCATAGACCCCTCCGTCGCCCCCATGGGTGAATCTCATTGTTGCCAACAGGCCGGACTTAGGTTCACGGGTGCGGGCTCGACTTTTACGCTGAACGCTTCAAGTGAAGCGTGGAGCCCGCAAGAAAAATCGAAGGAAATCGCCGGGCGGGCCAGCCGGCAAGTCACGGAAGCAAGACAAGGAAAAGCTCTTGAGAATATTACTCTACAATCCTGACAACGGTGTCACACGCAACTTCATGCCGCATTTGTGGATGTTTCTTCTCAAGTCTCTAACGCCTTCTGGCCATGAGGTGTTACTGATTGATGGGAACGCGCAACCGATGGATGAAGCGAGTATTGCGCGGTACGTGCGGGAACAAAAGATTGGGCTCGTCGGCATTGGCGCAATGACTCGAATGATCGCGAACGAGGACGCCGTGCGCGGCAAACTCAAGGACGTGTATGCTCCGGTGGATGATTTCGGTCAGGAGCGGAAACCCACGCTGCGGCCTTATCCGTCGATTCCCTGGGACGCGATAAACCTCGATCAGTTCAACATTGTTCCCAAGGCCGCATATCCGTGGCTCAAGAACTTTGGGGGCGGGTGGGGAACGTTTCGCATCATTCCGGTCGAGTCGGGGCGGGGGTGCCCTTACGGGTGCGAGTTCTGCACTGTGACCGGATTTTTCGGCGATTCGATCAGGTTTCGCACGAACGAAAGTGTTGTGAATGAACTATTGCTGCTGAAAGCGCGCGCCAAGAGCGAAGGCGGCCAGATTGCCGTATTCTTTATCGACGACAATTTTGCAATCAATGTGAAACGGACGAAGTCGCTGCTGCGCGACATTATCGCCGCTAACGCGCAGGTCCACTGGGTGGCGCAAATCAGCGCCAACCTGCTTCGCGATGAGGAACTCATTGACCTTATCGCGGCTGCCGGGGGCAAGTGGATTTTCATAGGGATGGAATCCATCGACCCTACGAATCTTGCCGGCGTGAACAAGGGCTTCAATAAGCCCGGCGAGTATGCCGCCGTGCTCGAGAGGCTCGCGCAACGCAACGTGTATGCGATCACCTCCTTCATCTTTGGCATGGACAACGACACTACGGGAGTCGCGGAGCGCACGCTTCAGCAGATCCGCACCTGGCCACCGGGCCTGCCGATCTTCGGTTTGCTGACGCCCTTGCCAGGGACGCCCCTGTACACGAGGCTTCATGATGCCGGCCGGTTGACGCGGCCAAAACACTGGCAGGAGTTCATTCCATTTACGATGGCGCACACGCCGCTGAAAATGACCATTCCTGAAGCTCATGCCGAGGTCCTGGACGGGTGGAACCGCTCCTACAGCCCGGAAGCGATCGCTCACGCGGTTGACTCACTTGATCACAAACCGCTCGGATATCGGATCAATATTCTTGTCGCCCGCCTCTGTTTTCGCGGTATCTACTTTCCTATGATGGGCCGCCTGGCATGGGTGAAAGTGATTGCCCAAAATCGTAAAACGATCTTCAACCTTGTGAAGGAAGGCTTCACCGGCCGGGGCAAGGTGCTTGCACGAGCCCCCGTGCGCTCCTCAACCAGCGATTCGACCAGCGGCGCGGATTGAAATCTTGCCAAGGTGCTTTTCGTTGAAGAGGAGATCGCACAAATCCTCTTTCCGCAGGGGCGAATTTCTCACAGGAATTTTGTTGTAGCCATTGACCCATTCCATTGGATGCAGCCGGAGCGCAGGTCCAACGCGGTCAAGTAGCACAGGCTTCAGCCTGCGAGATTTTTTTGCTCGAGCGAAAATGCACACAGACTGAAGTCTGTGCTACCAAAACCTGCTTCGCATCGAAACGCGATACGACGCATCGGACTAACAACTAAAACCGGAGGTCCGTCGCGCGTTTGTGTGAAATGTGGGCCGGCGAGATTGGCTCACCTCACAATTTCGGACATAGTGTCCTTGGAACGCCTGCATGGATTTGTTCCCGCGGGCATAAAGGAATGCGCCTCTTGAGTTCAGGCCAGGTCTTCCGGGTGAATTGGGAGGCGCCGGACGCGGTTTCCGGTCGCCGCGAAAATCGCGTTGCACAGCGCCGGGGCAACCGGCGGCAGAGTGAATTCACCGGCCCCGGTGGGGGTCTCTTCGCTGGGAATGATATGCACGTCCACAACGGGCATTTCGTGAATGCGCAAGACCTGGTAGTCGTTGAAGTTCTTTTGCAGGACGCGCCCGCGTTCAATCGTGATCGCGCCTCTGAGCGCCGCCGTCAAACCGTACACGACTGAACTTTTGACCTGCGCATCAATGCTCGCGGGATTCACGATCCGCCCGCAATCCAACGCACAGACGACGCGGTGCACTTTTAGCGTGCGTGCCTTGCGGTCGACCGAAATTTCGATCACTTGAGCCACGTAGCCGAAATACGAACTCACCACGGCAATCCCGCGAAATCGATCCGCAGGCAGCGGTGCTCCCCAACCCGCCTTTTCCGCCGCCGTCTCCAATGCAGCGAGGTGCCTCGGCGATTTCGCGAGCAAACGCCGCCTCAGCGCGTATGGATCTTTTTTGCCCGCCGCGGCAATCTCGTCGATGAAGCTCTCCAGGAAAAATCCGTTTTGAGATGCGCCGACCGATCTCCAGAAACCTATGGGGATGCCCACGTCCGCCAGTTGATAATCCACGAGGATGTTCGGAATCGCATAAGGAACGCTGTCACAAATTTCAACGCTTCTCCTATCGAAATTGTCCTTAAGTGGGCCGAACCGAGCCATCAGGGATGGACAAGCAATGGTGTTCACCCAAACGACAGGCCACCCGTCTGCATCGAGGCCTGCGGTGAAATGCGCATGGGAAGCGGTGCGATAATAATCGTGCTGGATGTCGTCTTCCCGCGACCAGGTCACCTTGACCGGCCCGCCAATCGCCTTGGAAATTTCCACCGCTTCGGCAACAAAATCGGTCTCAAAGCGGCGCCCGAATCCACCGCCCAGAAAAGTTGTGTGGACGAAGACGGCCTTGGGGTCCAGACCCGTGATCATCGCAGCTATGGCTTGGGTATTCGTCTGATTTTGCGTGGGCGCCCAGACATCGCAGCGATCCGCGCGGACGTGCGCGGTGCAGTTCTGAGGCTCCATCGTGGCGTGCGCAAGAAAGGGAACCTCGTATTCGGCCTCAATCTTTTTTGCCGCGCTTGCAAGTCCCGCTGCTACATCGCCCTCTTTGCGTCCAATGGCGCCGGGTTGCGCCGCACGGCCGGCGAGTAGTTTGCTGATGCTCTCAGTGCTGACGCTCGAATTCGGCCCTTCGTCCCAGTTGACCTCAAGCGCCCTGCGCCCTTCCATTGCCGTCCAGGTGTTGCCGGCAACGACCGCGACGCCATCTGAAATCTGGATCACATCTTTTACGCTGGGGACTGCCTTGGCCTTAGTGGCGTCGAAGCTCGCTACTTTCCCGCCAAACACCGGGCAGCGCGCCACGACCGCGTAACACATTCCAGGAAGCCGGACATCGATCCCGTACTGGGCGCTGCCATTCACTTTGTCCGGGGTGTCGAGCCGTTTTGCCGGCTTGCCAATGATGCGAAACTCCTTCGGGTCCTTGAGTGGCACATTCTGGGGCACGGGAAGTTTTGCCGCAGCCTCGGCGAGACTGCCGTAGGTCAGCTGGCGCTTCGTTGCGGCGTGCAGGACCGCGCCGTTTTCCGCGCGGCACTCCGATTTGTCCACACCCCATTTCTGCGCGGCTGCTTCCAGCAGCATCATGCGTGCCGCTGCTCCCGCCCTTCTCAAAGGCTCCCAGGAGGTGCGCGTCGCCGAGCTGCCTCCCGTGCCTTGCACTCCAAATTGCGGATTGACATAGGCTTTGTCCGCGGGAGCAAATTCGGTGCGGACCTTTTTCCAATCGCACTCCAACTCTTCGGCCGCGAGCATCGCAAGGCCCGTCAAAATGCTCTGCCCCATCTCCGATTTGTCGATGAGGATGGTCACCAGGTCATCTGTGCCGACATGGATCCAGGCGTTGAGGGCGACTGCCGCTTCGGGTGCAGCAGGCGCTGCAGCGAATGCTTCCACGCATTCAGGCAAATAAAAGCCGATTAGCAATCCGGTTCCTCCGGCGGCGCCCATTTTCAGAAAACTGCGTCGATCCACGTCATATGCGCTGAGACTCACGCCGCACCTCCGGTAACCGCAACCCGCGCGAAAGAAGTGTACATTCAAAGTGTTTCAGAGCCCTACTTTCACGCGCCATCGAGAACCCGCTGAGCCATGAGTCGTTGGGCCAGGATCGTAGTTTCGGGACTGCTGGCCACGGCAGTCGTAGCAACGTTGGCCTGGGCGGACCCTCGTAGGGGCCGTGAGGAATCTCCTCTGCCGCCTTCTCCCACAAATTCTGGCAGAAACGATAATTCCCGAAAACACTTCGCGGGCAAGCTCCCCATCACCGAGCTGAACGAACAAGAAGCGACCCTGCACGCGCTGAACCGGCTCGGATTCGGCCCTCATCCTGGCGAAGTGGAGCAAATTCAGAAAACGGGACTCGAGAACTGGATTCAGTCGCAGCTTCACCCGGAAAACACCGCCGATCCCGTGATTGACGCGCGCCTCGCCGAATACCCCGCGCTCGGGCTTTCCGCCGCAAGCCTGTTGGATAAGTATCCGCCGCCCGATGTCGCGGCCAAACGCCTGGGGCTCAAGGTAGACGAGTACCAGAAGCGCCTCCAGGACCTGGCGAAGCAGCCTCAAGGGATGAGTTCGCTGCCATTCAAGGACCAGCAGGAAATCGTCAACGAGTTGATGCAGGCGAAATTGCTTCGAGCGATTTACAGCGCACACCAATTGAGCGAACAACTGGAAGATTTCTGGTTTAACCATTTCAACGTCTTCATCTACAAAGACCTCGACCGCTGGTACATGATTCCCTACGAACGCGACGCCATCCGTCCGCACGTCCTGGGAAAATTCCGCGAACTGCTCGAAGCCAACGCAAAGAGCCCCGCCATGCTGTTTTATCTGGATAATTCCTCGAGCGCGGACCCGCACGCGTTTGACCGTTTGAAGCTGCATCCCGTGAGCGCGCGGCCGGGCGTGAAGCTCCCGCCGCTCGGCCCCAAGCGCGGCCTGAACGAAAATTACGGGCGAGAGCTGATGGAACTCCACACGCTCGGCGTGGATGGCGGCTACACGCAGCAGGACGTCATCGACGTCGCGCGCGCGTTCACGGGATGGACCATCGAATCGCCGCGTGAGAACCCGGCGTTCTACTTCGACGAACGTCTCCACGATCCCGATCCCAAGCGCGTGCTCGGAAAGAAAATTAACGCCGGCGGAATCAGAGATGCAGAGCAAGTGCTTGATTTATTAGCGAAGAACCAGCATACGGCCCGCCATATCTCCCTACAGCTCGCGCAGCATTTTGTCTCCGACACCCCACCGGAAGCCCTGGTGAAGCGCATGGCGAAAACATTTGAAAAATCCAAGGGTGACATCCGCGCCGTGATGTCGACGATGATTTACTCTCCTGAATTCTGGTCGCGCACGGCGTTTCGCGCGAAAGTGAAGACGCCGTTTGAGCTGGTGGCATCCACGGTGCGAGCCCTTGGCGCGGACGTGGACCAGCCGCTGCAGATGGCGCAGTGGGTCGCCCGCATCGGAGAGCCCCTCTACCAGTGTCTGACTCCGAACGGCTATTCCGACGCGGCCGCTTCCTGGGTCAGCACGGGATCGCTGCTGAACCGCATGAACTTCGCGGTCGCTCTGACGAACAACAAAATTCGCGGCGCACAGGTCGATGTCAATTCTCTAGTAGGCCTGGATGTGAGCGGAAATCCAAGATTGGCTCTGGAGCGCGTCGAGACGGTATTCCTTGCGGGGCAAGTCTCGGACACGACGCGATCCACGTTCGACAAGGAAACGTCCGATCCGCAGATCCTTGGCGCAACCCTCGATGACCCGGTGAAGCAAGTCAACCTCAGCCTGCTAACCGGCCTCGTGCTGGGCTCGCCGGAATTTCAAAAAAGATAGTTCAACCGCTCGAGCCGCATGATGGGTGACAATGCATGCCTGTCTCAACGCCTGTTATCTAGCCAGCATTTCTCACGAAGGATTTGCCATTTCACGGCAGTGCGACTGGATGAGTGTTTCTGCCCGATTTTGTGGCGTCTCGCCGGCGTTGTTACGCTGTGCCGGCTGATTAGGAAACCGCCGGCGAGACGGCGCACGAACAGTTTGTGTTCAGCAATAACGTCAGAATTCCCAAGCACTCGCACCCGGCCGGCTCTGATAGAATGCCGGTCATGCAGCCGCGAGAGTTCGCTCGGTCTGTCCGTCACCGAAGGGTGTTCCTCGCGTGGGCGAGCCTGCCGGTCCTGATCGCCTTTTCGTGGGCGGTCCACACAACAGTTCGTGCGAATCAGGCTCAAAAACCGAGCACAGCGCAGGCGAAAACCGAAACGAAGCTGGACACGAGTACTCTTGTAGTCGCGCCAAATCTTGCCGCGCAGCTTGCGAAATTCAAGCCTGTGCGCATGCCGTTTGACTCTTCGCGGCTGACGCCCCAAGAGCGGCAGTTGGCCGGCAAGCTGGTCGAGGCGTGCCAATTTCTGGAATCCATCTACTGGCGCCAGAGTGATCCCGAGGGGCTAAAGTTATATCACGCGCTGGCGGGCAGCACCGCGCCCCGCGACGTCGAACTGCGTCGCTTCCTGAGAATCAACGGCAGCCGCTTCGATCTGATCCGCAATAATGCGCCGTTTGCCGGCACGTCACCCTGGCCGCCGGGCCGGGGCATTTTCCCTGCGGACTTGACGAAGGAGGAGTTTGATCGCTACGTCGTGGCGCATCCGGATCAGAAGGCCTCGCTCTACGATCCCTTCGCGGCGGTTCGCCGGAAGGGCACCGCGCTGGAAGCAGTTCCCTACCATGTTGCCTATCGCGAGTGGCTCGACCCCACGGTGAAAGCACTGCGGGAAGCCGCCGCGCTTTCGGACGACCCCGCCTTCGCAAAATTTCTGCGCATGCGCGCGGATGCGCTGCTTACCGACAAATATTTCGACAGCGATCTCGCCTGGGTGAGCCTCGAAAATCCAAAGTTCGACGTTATCTTCGCGCCTTACGAAACCTATCTGGACGATTTGCTCGGCGTGAAAACTTCTTACGGAGCTGCCGTCTTGATCCGCAATGACGAGGAGAGCCGCAAACTCGACGTCTTCCAGAAATACGTTCCTGATATTCAGGACTCCTTGCCGCTGGCGCCCGAAGACCGACCCTCCAAGCGCGGCCACCTCTCGCCGATGGAAGTGATGGACACGCCGTACCGGGCCGGAGATTTGCGCCACGGCTATCAAGCGGTTGCCGACAATCTGCCAAACGACCCGCGCATTCACGAACAGAAAGGCTCGAAGAAGATTTTCTTCAAGAACTTCATGGACGCGCGCGTGAATTACGTGATTCTGCCGGTCGCCAAACGCCTGCTGCGCGCCGACCAGGCAGCGCTTGCCTCCGCCGAAGGATATCTCGCGACAACGATGATGCATGAGATTTCGCACGGCCTGGGTCCCGCGTTTGCCCGTACCTCCGCCGGCCAGCGCGACATCCGCGAGGCGATTGGCCCCTCGTATTCAGGCCTCGAGGAAGCCAAAGCCGATATCGTTGGACTCTACGGTTTGAAATGGCTCGTGGACCGCGGCGATCTTCCGAAGGACAAGCTTCGAGGGTATTATGCGTCCGAGGTCGCCGGCATTTTCCGCACGGTTCGCTTCGGTGTGGCGGAAGCGCACGGCCGGGCCGAAATCATGGAGTTCAACTATTTCTCCGAACGCGGCGTCATCTCGCGGGATGCGGCTTCGGGCCGGTACGTCATCGATCTGGACCGCATGCCGGATGCCGTCGCATCGCTTGCCAAGGAGCTGCTCCAAATGGAAGCCACTGGCAATCGCGCGGGCGTCGAAGCGTGGTTTGCGAAGTACGGTTCGATGCCGCCCGAGCTCACAAAAGCACTCGAAGCCGCTTCCGATGTCCCCGTGGATATCGATCCAATTTCAGCGTTTCCTGAACCCATGCGTTAGGATTCCTATTCCCATACGAGAGGAAGGTCGACTGAAATGGCGAGCCAGAAACCGCAAAATTTTGAAAACCACACCCGCAAGATCCCGGTATTCGTTATTGGGAATTTGGTGCTGATGGTGAATCTGGTCGGGAGACTTGTTGACCTCCGACATGGTGTTACGTTCGGATCCGTGATGGACGTCCTGGTGGGCGCGGCACTGATCGCGCTCTTCGTAATGGCGCGAAATTCCGTGGTTACCGTGCAAGACCGCCTCATCCGGCTTGAAATGCGGCTGCGCCTGGCCGGAGTTCTACCCGCCGATTTGTGCCCGCGCATCCCTGAATTTACTGTGCCTCAACTGATCTCTCTGCGCTTTGCCAGCGATGCGGAATTGCCCGCGCTGGCGCGGAAAGTTCTCGACGAAAAGCTCACCGAACGCAAAGCCATCAAGCGATTGGTTAAGGATTGGCAGGCTGATTATCTGCGGGCGTAGCCGCGTGGGCACGGATTACTTGGCCTGCGTATTCTCCGTGAAG
>WNGG01005605.1_pt1 | contig 13978 bp, 10 predicted proteins | sample 5400661 | NCBI WGS metagenome assembly WNGG01 (sample SAMN13153372, study PRJNA577476) | soil metagenome | isolation source: 100 cm soil or saprolite under Garry oak tree replicate 1 | place: USA:California | collected 2016-06-15
CCTGCCAAGCCACCCAGACGGTGCCATCGGATCGATCCACCGCAACGGACGGCTCGGTGGCGTTGGTTTCGGAGCTCGGGGACACCTGTCGCGTGAAGCTAGTCGTCTCAGCGGGCCAATGCCTGCAGCGATAGCAGTCGCGTTGAGGGCGCCGGCAAGAGGTACACTGTTGCGATGACAGCGGCCGCTAGCCGCATGGGCACTCTGCGAAAGGAGATGGCCACGATGCCCTCCGGGGGTCTGGCTCGTTTTAATCAGTTTGCGAGCAGCAGCACGGCAGAGTGGCAAATAGTGTCAATACGGGTTCCATGACTCTGCCTGAGCCAAGTCCTTATTCGATTGGCGGATAATTTAATGGGGCGATAGCTCGGGGAAATCCCTTTCGGGGCCGAGCCCAGTGGCGGGTTTATCAGCGGCAGTGCGCCGTGCGAGGCCTTCAATTCCCTGTACATGATCTGTCCCAATGTCGATCCGGTGTTCACCTGCCTTATCAAGCGGGGCGCATTTGCGCATCCTGCGCACGATTTCTCCGGCTGTAGCTACAAACCTACATCCACGCACCCTGAACAAGAAAAGTGGGAGAACATCAAGCAACTGTGGTAAGGGCACAGGAAATCGTGAGCGTCGAGGAGCTTGAATTGGAGCTGAAATCGGCGCATTCGTGTATGGATGCTAAGGACACATAGGGTATGACCAAGGCCATCGAAGAGGTCTACTCTTCACTGAAGGGACAGTTTCGCGGAGACCTGATTCGTCCGGGCGATGATGACTACGAGACGGCCCGAGGTATTTGGAACGCAATGGTAGCCCGCAGACCTGGCCTCATTGCTCGCTGCGCCGAGGTCCCTGACATTCAGTCTGCCGTCAGTGCCGCCTCGACTATAGGTGTTGTCACGGCCGTGCGTTGCGGTGGACATAGCTTGGCCGGCTTCGGCAGTTGTGCCGACGGCTTGGTCATTGAACTTTCAAGAATGCGCCAGGTCACCGTTGACTGCGATGCTCGTCGAGCCCGCTTTGCGGGGGGTTGCCTGCTCGGCTCGGTAGACGTCGCTACTCAAAAGTACGGACTTGTGTTTCCCGCCGGTGTCGTTTCGCATACGGGCGCTTCGGGCTTGATCCTGGGTGGAGGCTTTGGGTGGCTGACCCGGCGTTTCGGGCTGTCCTGTGACAATGTTGAAGGCCTCACGTTGGTGACTGCTGATGGGTCCGTTGTTCATGCCAGTTCGAGAGACAATGCGGATCTTTTCTGGGCTTTGCGAGGCGGGGGCGGCAACTTTGGAGTCGTGACTGAATTCGAGGTGAAACTCCACCCTTTGAAATCCGTGGTGCTCGGCGAAGGCCTGTGCCTCGGGGACGATATTCCTCGTCTGCTGCGGCACTGGAGAGACTTCATGCCACAGGCGCCCGACGATTTGAAGTGGAATCTCTCCTTGCGACTCGCTCTCGACAGCGAGAACGTGCCTGAGCGTGTACGTAAGCGTCCGGTGCTCAGTCAGTCTGTGCTTTGGACCGGAAATCCCAAAGAGAGCCGCCGATACCTCGATCACGCGCTCTCCATTTGCAAGCCTATAGAAATAACTAGAAGAGTCCTATCTTTTCTCGCTCTGCAGACAATGGCCGACGCCGAGTTTCCCCATGGCCGGCGGTATTACACGAAGTCCGGTTACTTCAAGACTCTCGACGATAGCAGCATTGACCACATGGTTGAGGCGCTGGCTAGCATTCCCTCGCCGATGACTCAGATTGAGCTTGCCTATCTGGGTGGAGCTGCGGCCCGAGTTGGCGCAGCCGAGACAGCATTCGGTGACCGCAGTTCGCCGTTCGTTGTGAACGTGCTTGGCAATTGGTCTGACGCCGCTGAGGACGCGGCCAACATCGCATGGGTTCGAAACCTCTTCAGACTACTCCGCCCCTCAATGACTCCAGGCGTTTACGTCAACTTCATGAGTGGCGACGAGGACGACCGGGTTCCTGAAGCGTACCAGGAACGCTGGGAGCGTCTGGTAGCTATTAAGTCACATTACGATCCGGATAACCTCTTCCGCCTGAACCAGAACATTCGTCCGCAGAAACGGTCCGCGACGCTGGGAACTGAGGTTTAGAAATTCGCCGACTGGCACGGTCCATGCGGAAGAACGGGCCGTGCTGATGTTCCAGAGCATGGGCCAGAGCTGCCGCGAGTCCCAATCGCTCATCGGCCGTGCGCGAGTCGAAGACTGATCAGAAATTTGTTACACTGGCTTGCTCACTCACTGGGGCTAAACTTCGCAGTCTCTATGTTCTCCGGTTCACCGTGGTATCCCTGCTGATATCCGGGGCAATGCGCTTCCCGATCCAACTGCTTGTACTGATTTAGGTCGCCACCACCGTCTGAGTAGCAACTCCAGGCTGCGAAGAGGCAGCCTTGGGGAGCAGTATCTGCACCGAAAGCACAGTATCATGAGCAACAACACAGAAGTCATCTTCATGACTCTCTCCAACCGGGTGCTCCCTCCTAGAGCAGTTTGCACAGCGCAAACAAGCGAGTGTCAAGTAAGTGTCATCTTCTTGTAAAGGGAATGTTTATCCGGCTTCGGCCACATGGCGCGGTGATTAATTACTTAAGACCAGATTTGCTCGATCGGTTTCGATATTTTCCGTATACCACCGACATGACCAGCAGGAACGGCGCAAACGTAACCAACGTGTAGCGCAGTCCGTCCACCCAGAACGTGCTCAATGCGATTGCGGCTACAGCAGCAATGCTCGCCAACGTTGGCAGGGGATGAGCGCGCAGTTTAAGAGGCAAGTTTTTCTGTGTTTGGCGGCTGATGGACTGCCGGAAGCGAAGATGCGTCAGCAGAATCACGATCCACACAAAGAACATGCCTGCGACCGCAGTGCCGTACAAAAGCAGGAACGCGCCCTTGGGGGCGAATATTGCCAAAAGGATCGCTGCCACCATGCCGCCTGCGGAAATGGCGAGCGCGCGATGGGGTACGCCGTTGCTGCTCAGCCGACTCAGCCAGGCCGGCGCATATTGACCACGCGAAAGTGAAAATAACATCCGCGTGGAAAGATACAGATTGGTATTCGCGCTCGAGAGCGCCGCCGTGATCACCACCAGATTCATGATGCTTGGCGCATACGGAATTCCCGCGGTCGCGAAGGCGCGTACGAAGGGACTTCCGCTCACACTTGTGCTCCCGGTGCGGTTCCACGGGGTCATCGCAAGCATGACTGCGATCGCAAACACATAGAAGAAGATCAGCCGAAACACAATCGTCCGCATCGCGCGCGGAATCGATTTTTCCGGTTCCTGAGCCTCACCCGCCGTTACCGCAATCACTTCCACTCCCATGTAGCTGGTGATGGCCAGAGTTAGAGCCAGCCAGACCCCCCGCAAGCCGTGGGGAAAGAAGCCTCCGTTCTGCGTCAAATTGGCCAAGCCAATGGCGTGCCCTGAGCCCAGGCCGGTAATCAGTGCTAATCCGACGGCGATGAAGGCGAGGATGGCCACGACTTTGATCATCGCAAACCAGTATTCAAATTCGCCGAAGTTGCCCACCTGCATGGAGTTCACGACGACGAGGCCAGCAGAAACCAGAACCACCCAAGTCCAGCCCGGAACGCTCGGGAACCAGAACGCAAAGTAGATCGCCACCGCGGTGACTTCCGCTCCGATCGCGATGATTTGCACTAGGCCATACGTCGCCCGGACGCAGAATCCCGCCCAGTGGCTGAGATACTTTTCGGCATAAATTCCGAAAGAACCGGAAACCGGGTGCACCACGGCCATTTCCGCTAGCGAATAAGCGACGACCATGGCGATGAGTGCACTTAGAAGATAGGTAACGATCACGCCGGGGCCGGCAAGTTCGATGGTTACGCTGCTGCCGAGGAAGAGACCGACACCGATCGCGCCTCCGATCGCGATCATGGTTAGCTGCCGCTGGCTGAGTCTCCGCTGCAATCCGTCTTGTTCGCGGACAATGCCCGAGGCGGCGTCGACCTCGGCCGTGAAGTGCCTCTGACGGTTAGGCACGATTCATGCCTTTTTCTTGAACTGGAACAAATCTCGCAAATTGGAAGAACTTTCGCACAAGAGAGAAAAGTTACTCACCGGCAATTTCGTGAAGTGCACCCAGGAAACGGTCGACTTCCTCGAAAGAGTTGTAATGAGCTAGGGAAGCGCGTACCGCATCACTCTCCGGTGCAATCGAGAGTCGCGTGAGCAGGCGCGGGGAATACATGTTTCCATCGCGCACCCCGATGTCCCTTTCCGCCAAGACGGTTGCCATTTGCGCCGGCGAAACACCGTGCACGTTGAAGATTATGGGCACACGCATGTGCATACGTCCTGAGTTCTGTATCCGATCAGGCGGCCCGACTTGGCATCAAAGAGTTTTCCAGCTCGAATCACGATGGTCTGAGCTGCAGGTGTTGTTTGAGCGGGGGCAGAAGCGATCGCAAATAACAACACGCCGATCGACGCGATACAACACAGACGTTGACCTGAGCTGCCCCCAGCATTCTCTTTGTCGCACGCCCTATCCAGGGCAACATGATTTCCCCTCTTTCTGCCACCGCTTGCTCGTAGCCGTGTTCAACTCCTTCGAGGTGACCAGCAGGCTGACGTTCTTTTCCAGCAATTGCAGAACCGCCTTCACGTCGTCGAGCGTGTTGTACAGGTGAAACGAAATCCGCAAACCATCATGCCGGTTGGATACGACGATTCCGTTTTCCGCGAAGATCTTCACCAGCGCATCTGAGTCCTTTGCCTGCAGCACCACCAGCGGGCCCACGCTGTCCGCCGGTGTCTTTGCGTGGATCCCTAGTTGGCTTGCCTCCTTCAGCAGTGCGGCTGTCAGAGCGCCAACCTGGGCCGCCACATTGCCAAGCCCAATTTCCTGCAGCAATCTGACGCCCTCGCTCGCTCCATACACCGGAGGAATCGCGGGCGTGCCAGCTTGGAAACGCCGCGCATTCGGCGCGGGCTCGAGCAGCTTGACGTCGAAAGCGAACGGATTCGCCTGGCCGAACCATCCCGTAATCGACGGAAGCAGCGAGAGCGCAAGCGACTTCCTCACATAAAGGAAAGCCAGCCCTGGCGGTCCGAGCAGGTACTTCAAAGTTCCACTCACATAGAAGTCGAGATCCATCGCCTTGACGTCCATCGGCCGCGTGCCGCAATCCTGATAGTCGTCCAGCAGTACCAGCGCACCACGGTCATGCGCGATCTTCGCAATCTCCGCCGCCGGCATGCGAAAGCCGTTGCGAAAGCAGACGTGTGTAAGCGGCACGATCAGCGTCTTGCGGTCGATCACGGGCTCGTAGGCTTCAACTGTGAGGCGTTCGTTCTCGGCGTCGATAAACGTGATCTCCGCGCCTCGCCTGGCTTGGGACAGCCAGATGTGCCCCATGGTGGGAAACTCAAATTCGCCCAGAACGACTTTTCGTCGCTCTGTGAACGAAAGGGCGCTGGCAATGGAATTTACGCCGGCTGATGCACTTGCCACCAGAGCGACCTCGTCAGGCTCGGCGCCAATAAACCTGGCGAACAGCCCGCGCGCCTCCTCATATTTCTCAACCCAGAGATCCCACGGCGAACCCTGCTCGTGCCAACTGCGCAGATACTCGCCGAAGGCGGCTTCCACGCGCTTTGAGAGCGCTCCTTGGGAACAGCTATTGAGGTATACCTTTCGCTCGAAGACAGGGAACTGGGAGCGAATCGCCAATATTGAGCTGTGATCTGATGTCAAGAGCGACTCTTTCAGTTCTACAACTTGCCGACGGTGACCCTCTGCGAATTCTCTAGCGTCGCGTATAACAGGCCGGGAGCGACTAACCAGCCGTCCTTCCCGTCGAAGGCGGTGATGGTGTCGCCACTTGCGCTCGCGCCGCTCAGCGCTCGAATGTACTTGCCGAGAATCTCATCCGGTGTCGGCAAGTTTGCAGCGGATTCGTCTTCTGCGGCACCTGTCGCTTCCGCCATAGTGGCAGGCTTCTCTTCATCGCTGATCACGGGCATTGGCACCAGCTTTGCGGCCCCGTGATGGCACGAACAGCAGGTCACTTCACGATGACCTTCAAAGTTTTCTTTGTTGATCGCGAACATCATCGGCATCACCTAGCACGCGCGGAAGAGGAATTGGCAAGCGGCCTCAGGATGTCGTTCAGATAGTCGTTGGCCCCCTCGATGCGTTCGAGGTGGGGAGAGCGCAGGCCTTCGTGGTACGTGATCTCGTGGGTTTCGAGCGATCCGGTATTCGAAACAATGATGCTGATGGGCGCGGGGTTTGCCTTCGACTCACGGATGGCGCGTTTCAAATCATCGACCGAGAATTGATGACCGCTCACACCGACGATTTTCATATAAGGGCTGAGCCCGGCTTGGTTCGCGGGCATTCCGGGGATAGCATCTTCAATCGCCCCGTCGGCCTTAACAATAAGACCGATGGAGGCAGTGAAATCGCCTTTGCCAGATGCGTCCTGGCTGGCGGCGATCATAACGTTCGGTTCCTCGTTGTAGACTAGGCGCCAGCCTCCGCCCGTGATGCCACCGAGGGGCGCGTGGGAATTGACAGACTGAAGCCGGTCGCGGAAGAAAGTGCGCCAGTCAAGAGGCACGACCGCGTTCAGAGCTGAGACCAGGTCGTCGAAGGTGTAAGTCTTGATGACGGGCGCTCCGTCCGGCCCACCGAGGAAGGTGCGGCAGAAATCGTCGAGAGAGCGCCTGCCTTGGGTCTGCTTGCGGATGGTCACGTCAGCTTCCAGCCAGATCAGCACACTCTCTCCGTAGAAATCCGTGCCACGACGATACGATGTCCACTCCGAAGGCGCGAAATAAAGGATCTGGGCTGCGTTGGCTGTGTTCTGGAGCGAGCGCCATGTCCGGCCGGCGCGATGATCAAGCGAGGAAGCCACAGTCGCCAGGTATTCTCGCGTTTCAGCGGGCGTCCACAGTCCGCTACGCGCCGTGAGGATCGTGCCCAGGTACGTGGTGAGCCCTTCATACACCCACAGGAGTTCACCTTTCATCGGCTGCTGAAAATCGGGAGTTGCCAGCCCCACCGGGCGGCGGAATTGACCGTTCCAGGAGTGCGTGAATTCGTGCGGGAAGAGTCCCGCCTCGAGAAGGCGCTTGCTGGGGTCGGCGAGCGTACGCTCGGGAACGCGGTCGTCGCTGCTCTCGTGATGTTCCTGCCCTAGACTGATGGTGTTGTCGCTGAGCGTGAGCAGAAAATGGTAGTCGCGATAGTGGTGCGATTGATAGAGAGCGCCGGCTTCCGCCACGAGCTTCTTGTAATTGTCAATGAGTGCGGATGGAATGTCGAGTGCCCAGACGTCGTCGGCGACGACATCGAGTTCGTGTGAGAGTTTGTCACCGGGCGTAAGAGGAATGACTTTCGTGAATTCGCCTGATTGCACGGGAGAATCGACGAGAAGGTCTAGAGGCACGGGGGCGAAGTTGATGGTATTGCCCGACTGACTAGAGACGGGCAGCGAGGTATTGAACTTCCATTCCGGGGGCAGCTGCAGCGTGGGATGGAATGTGATTTGATTGACACGCAAACCGGCGGGATAGAGCAACACCTCATGCCACATCAGTATCAGCAGCTTGGATGAACCAGAAGCGCTGAAGTCGATGGCGGCGCCCGGCGTGGAGAGCAGGAAATCCAAGTGAACATCGATGGAGTCGGCACCCTTGGGAACATCGAGATGAAAGGTATACATGTCGACGTCGTCCTGCTGCCAGGGGAGTTCTTTTCCGTTAGAAGAAAACTTCAGACCGGCGATATTGGAGATGGGACCGTCGGGGGAGTGGTCGGCGGGTAGCCACTTTGGGTAGTAAAGGGTGAGAGATCCGGGGGAAGCTGGTATCTGGAGTTCAGAGTGGAGGATTTTCTGCGGTGCATGAGTGGCGTCGACAGAAATGATTATAGGCCGTGTGGATGGATTCTGAGCCCTGGCTTGCGAACAGACCGTCGCGAGGAGGGCACACACCCAGATGTCGACATGCCACTGCGTGCGACTTTTGGCGACCACCCGTCCTCCGGTGCTCAAGAATTTCCGCATTTCAGATTATGCTTCACCAGGAAATTTTCCCCATGAACTGAATGTTTCTGGGACCGCCGACGCCGAAGTGAGAATCGAAGCTGCCATCGTCAGCGGTTGCGGTAATCGTGGTACTTAAGTCGGGGGAAGGCTCGGCAAAATTCGGGTGATTGAACGCATTAAAGAAGCTGGTACGAAACTCAAAGGAAACCCTCTCGCCCAGTCGAAAAGTCCTCTGGAGGGAGATGTCCCAGTCGTTGAGACCCGGCGCGACAATGGGATTTCGAGGACAGTTTCCGAATGTCCCGGGAGTTGGGGGAGCAAACGCTCCGGGCAGAACGTAGGGCTGCGTGAAATCCGTCAATTGATAGCGAATGGGACCTATGCAGTTCGGACGCTCATGGAAATTATCCACGCCGCTTTCTCCGCCAAACGTCAACACCGGCGAGGCCAGACCGTCGCGGAAAGTTGTAGTTCCTGACAGCTGCCAGTCTTTCAAGGCGGTGCCAACGAAATTGCCGATCTTCGGACCGGGGATCCGATAAACGTAGGTGATGATCAGTGCGCGGCGCTGGTCGAATTCCGAGTTTCCGACGCTGCCTGCGAGGTTGCGTGAATCCTGCGGGACGTAGCCGCTGGTTCCGAAAAAATCTTCAACCTCGGACGCGGTGTCGATATTGTGCGACCAGGTGAAAGCCACCTGTGTGGTGAGGCCATGGAAGTCGGTTGACTTTAGGACCGCCTGGAACGAATGGTAATCGGACCAGCCGTTCGACGAGATGGTGTTGATCTGGCGCAGCGTCGGGAACAGCGTGTTGTAAGGCCGTCGCGATTGAGAAGTGTTGGTTGCGGTGTTGGTGCCGGGGGTGGGCTGATTGATATCCAGCAGCTGAAGCTGGTGGTTGCTCCGGTTGCCGATGTAGCCCACTTGCAACACAAATTTGAGACCCAGTTCCTGTTGGAGATTCAGGTTCCAGAGCTGGGTGTTCGGAGTCCTTAAGTGAGGATCGATGCTCGTGACGTTAAAGGGAGGCTGGGGAGCACCAGCGCCAAATATAGGTACGCCCACGTCGAATGGGATGGGCGTTGCCGGGGTAATAGTGAAACCGCCAGTAGGTCCGATCGGATTTTGGGCAATGCCTTCCTCGAAATTGTTCAGTGGAATGGTGTCGTAGTAGATGCCGTATCCCGCTCGAATTACGGTTTGCCGTCCGGGAATCAACTGAACCGGGGGAGCCCAGGAAAGGGCGATGCGGGGGCCAAAATTTCGCTTGGGGGCGTCGTAGATTTTTCCTCCGGGCAGATGGCTTGCCATGACTAAGCCCAGGTTGGGATCGAAAGCTGAGAAACGGCCGCGCGACTCACCGACGGTTCCGAAAAAGTCATATCTCATGCCCGCAATGAGGGTCAGCTTGCTCGTGACTTTGTAGGTGTCCATCGCGTAAAAGCTGGGGATATTCTGATAGATGTTGGCACGGTCGCTGCCCACCCGGGTGATGAACGTGTTTCCCGGAGTAGGCAATCCGGCCAGTAGGTCGACCAGACCTGCGAGTCCACCATCCGTTGTCAACGTGTCGCCTAGTTGAGAACCGTCGAACGAAAACAACCCACGACTTCCTACCACCGTGTAATCCGAGTAGTTGTGGAAGTAGTTAAAGCCGAGCTTCAGAGCGTGTGAGCCGTGAGTCAGGTTGAAATCATCGGCAACTTGGAACGTGGTGGCGACGCGCCCGCCAGCCCCATATTGCAAGCCCAGGTTCGCGAATCGATCCGAGGCCGAACCGCCGATGTCGAATTCCGGGATGCCAAAGCTCTCCGGGCCTACACCCGTGTTCAGGCCGATTGAGGCGGGATCGACGTTGGCGTCTCGGCCCTTCTGGAATTGGCTGAAGCGGTTATAACCCAGACGCAGCGTGTTGACGATATTCGGCGAAAAGATATGGATTTCGCTAATGGCAAAGTTGGCGACGTGAGTGGGAGTCACGCCGAACCATGGACTCAACTGCGAGCCACCTCCGGGTCCGGGACCTCCGCCGGGGAATTCATCTTCGCCATTGGCGTAGAGCATCCGGCCGGAAAGAGAATCACTCTCTGAAATCTGATGGTCCATTTTCGCGACCATGCTGTTCGGAGACTGCTGGCCGCGATTATCCACGACGAATGGGCCTGAGAGGCCGAGGTTCGAGTAGAGTCCTACCACGCTCAACCCCAGCTGATTTACCGGGATGTTCTGGGTTGCGAGGAGACCCTCAGCTTGCTGAATCTGTGCCGGTGTGGGCGCGAGACCGCGCAATGTAGTTCCGAGCCGGAGCCTGCTTCCATCGTAACCGCCAAAAAAGAAGGTGCGATTGCGGCCATCGTACACGTGGGGAATCACCACGGGGCCGCCTATGGTGGCGCCGAATTCATTCCAGACGAAGGGCGCTTTCGGTTTGCCCGCCAAATCTTCAAAGAAGTTGGCCGCGTCGAGCGCCGCATCGCGATGCACTTCGTACGCGGATCCATGAATCTGATTGGTCCCGCTCTTGATGATGGCATTCATCACGCTGCCGGCATTCTGGCCGGTGTCGGCGCCGCCGCCGCTGACCACACTCACTTCCTGAATGGCATCGAGCGGCAGACGGGTGGCTGCGGTGGCGGAGTTGCCGCCTTCGTTGAGGGAGGGCAGGTAGGTGGAGGGATCGGTGTTTGAGGCTCCGTCCACAAAAAAGGCGTTGGATCGGGAGCGCGAGCCGTTAATGGTGTATTGCGCGAAGGCAAAGTTGCTGTTCTGTGTGGCACCCGGCAGGGTCAAGGCCAGGCGCGTATAGTCGCTGTTTCCGATGGGAAGGGAAATAACTTGCGCTTCCGAGAGTTGCCCGCCGGCGGAATTCGTTTCGGTTTGTATGAGCGGGGGAAGCGACATCACCTCAACTTCGCTCCTTACAGTACCGACCTGAAGAACGGGGGAGAGCGTGTTCACCTGGCTCAGCGAAGTGGTGATGTCAATGAGGACAACTGTCTGGAAGCCGGGTTTGCTGACGGTGATCCGGTAGGTGCCGAGGGCGAGCTGGGGGAGGTTGAATTCCCCGTTTTCGTTGGTGTCAACGGAACGCTCCAATCCGGTGGAGGTGTTCTGCAGTTTTACGTTGGCGCCGGAAACGACCGCTCCCTGAGCGTCGCGCACTGTACCGGTAATCCGGCCGGGGAAGATTTGAGCGATCAAGCCGGTTGTGGCAAATAACACGAATGCGACCAAAGCGATTCCAGAAAAGCGGTCCCATGACATAGTCACCCCCTTGCGGTTCCCCGATACCCTGGATAGGTGCGCAACCTACACCGAGACCCGTATGTATGTCAAGAAGATTACCGCTGGTATACAATCGGTACATCGACACGTGCCGAACTTGAAACGCCCGGCGCCGGAGGGCCTGGCAAATGTGTCCTAAATGATATATCCAATGTATATTTCTTTACAGGCAAGCGGTCGTTTGGCGCAGAACGGCATACGAGAAGCGAGCCGGGCCAGCAACCGGCCCGTTCGTTAAAACGAAATCCATGAAAAAGAAGGCTTTGACTCGGGACAAAACGAGAAGGAAGGGTGGGTCTTCGCACCGGACAGGGGGCCTGAAAATGAGGACCGCTCTGGGAGGCGAGTCGAACGGGACGCTCAGTCAGCGAGTCTACCAGGCGCTCAAGAAGGACATCATCACGGGCCAGTACCAGCCGGGGGAAGCGCTGAGTGAAAAGGCTTTGGCCAAGCGATATCACGGCAGCCGGACGCCGGTGCGGGAGGCGGCAGTACGTCTTCAGCAGGAACACCTGATGAGGATCGTGGCCAATCGTGGGTACTTCATCACGCACATTACGATTCAGTGGGTGAATGAGCTCTACGAGTTCCGAGCCGCCGTTGAAGGGGCCTCAGCGGAATTAGCCGCGCAGAAGAACTGGGACCAGGCGACGTTGGACCCCTTGGCTGAGCTGGCCAACACAGAACATAAGGTAGATGATCGGGCCAGCTATGTGCGTTTTATCGAGGCGGACACGGCGTTCCATAATGCGATCGCCCAGCTGACGCGCAATCCACTACTGATCCGTGCCGTTGCCGACATGCGATCTCAAATGGAGCGGATCATGTATGCCTCGATCGATGCGGGGTATTACGGAGAACTACCAGTACGTGAGCATTGCGGTATTGTGGAAGCGATTCAGAATCGGGATGCCGCGCTTGCCCGCAAACGGATGTGTGACCACATCTATATTTCCAAAGACAAGGTTCTACGGTTAGCCAGCGGTAATTCCCGCCTATAGGTTTGCTCCTACACGTTGCGTCATTCCTGCCAGGTGATTACTGCGACCGGGCGTGATTACCTGTATGAACGCGGCGTCTGACGTTTAGGCTGCGCTCTCCCATTGCTTGAGTGCTCAACCTCCTCGCACGACTGATCGGCCGTCAGCCTTCCCGGCGGATCAGTTATTCCGCACGGATGGCCACATGATTTGGAAAAATTTCTAGGATTCCAACAAAAACAATTGCACCATCTGGGGCGGAGAACTCTCTGACGCATTAGGCGTATTTCGCAAGACTGCTGGTGTTGGCATGTTCCTGCGCCTGTTCCGACTCCGCATCCTTGCCCTTCAGATAAGCCAGTGTGACATCCAAGGATTCATGCCCCAACCGAATCCGGATTGTGTTGACCGAGACACCTTCTTCGTGCGACGTGTCAGCGTAGGTCTTCCTGAAGCGATGAAGTTCGGCGCCTTCAACACCTGCCTTCTTGGCTATCGCCTTCAGCTTCCGCAGGAAGTGCCCATCAGGTTTCCCATTGCCGTTAGGAAAGAGCAAGTCGTGCGGCTGGGCGTCGCGTTCCTCCATCCGAGCCTTAATCTTCTTCACCAGCTTTGCTGGCAGCGGGATGAAGCGGTCCTTTGCACTGCGGTTTTTCTTTTTGCCCTTCAGGCGAAAATTCCGCCACGGTTTCGCCTGCACATGCAGCGTGTTCTTTTCCCATGAAAAATCCGCATACTCAGTATTCTGCACTTCCGCATCACGGCATCCCGAATTCAAGAACAGCGAACACCACAGCGCCTCTTCCTTATCCATCCCAGCGAACATCGCATCGAGTTCCTCGGTGGCATACGGCTTGACTGGTTTCTCGGCATAGCTGAGTTCAGACAGAATCTTGCCGGCGATGTAGATGTCCTGCGCACGGAAAAAAGTATTCAGCGTGGCGAAGATGTTGTAGACGGTGCGGTCGCTGAGGTCTTTTTCGTGGTCTTGCAAGAATTTCAAGTAGCGCAGCAGTTGACCACGGTCAGTCTGGTCGAGGCACGTCAGCTTGCGTTGGACGGAGAAGTCGAGGAAAAATCCAAGCCGGTAGGTGTAAGCTTTGATGGTCTTTTCGCTCTTGCCGTGCTGGTCTTTCCCCTTCAGGACTTGAAGTTCGCTCAACCATTGATAAACGGTGTCGGTGATTTTGAGCCTGGCTACGTCCTGCTGGTCTTGAGCAACTGGGACATTCGCTGCCAAAGCGTCAAGATACGCTTGCTTCTGCTTCTGTGCCTCGATTGCCGCATCGAGGTCGTCGCCGACCGGCTCCCACGGGCGGGTTCCGTCCTGAAGCGAATACCTGAGGAAATAGGGACCCGCCAAATCAGCCGGACGGCGTCCGGGGCCGAGATTGACCTTCTTATAGCGACGATTCCCGCCTTTCCCAACTTGCCGATACAGTGTGACTGCCATTTCGCGTCTCCTAACGCTAAATACTGCGTCGGCCGCGAAATGACGTTTATTCGGGGCAAAATACCCCTCAAATTGGTAGCAGGTTGGTAGTCAGGCTTCTAAGTAGCAGAAATGAAAGGTCTGGCGGAGAGGGAGGGATTCGAACCCTCGATACAGGTTTTAGCCCGTATAACGGTTTAGCAAACCGCCGCCTTCAGCCTCTCGGCCACCTCTCCTCAA
>WNGG01001256.1_pt2 | contig 13976 bp, 16 predicted proteins | sample 5400661 | NCBI WGS metagenome assembly WNGG01 (sample SAMN13153372, study PRJNA577476) | soil metagenome | isolation source: 100 cm soil or saprolite under Garry oak tree replicate 1 | place: USA:California | collected 2016-06-15
GATTCCAGGTTAGGTAGCCGAAGTGGAAGAATCCAAAGGGCACGAATCCTGCAATGTTGATAAGCAGATCCGAAGCGTAGCTTAGATCGGGCGAAAACTCTTCCCAGGGCGGCGTCAGCATTTTCTTGCGGGGAACTCGAAAAATGCGCGGGATGTACAGGTCAGGCGAGGATGCGACACGATTGTGAACGACGCTGCCTGCGCGCTCGGAAAAGGAATAGAAGGCGAGCGGGTGATCGTTCGCAAGACTTTCGGGCGGGGCATTGTGAGTCCACATCGCGAAGTGTTGCGAGACCTGTTCGGGGGTGAGTTCCTGTCCGTAGATCGCGAGTCCCAGCAGCTTTCCGGGCCAACTGCGCGGCGAGGTAAGCGTGCCTCCCAAAATGAGTTCCCCCGAGAAATCCTTGCAGGACAAGCCGAAGCCGGGAAAGACTTTCTTCACTGAAGCGCCATCCTTGTAGGCCAAAATATCTTTTGGCCCTCTTGTGATGGTGAAGAACGTCGGCTGATCCTGACGCAAAGAATATTCAACATCGGCGGACAAGGTTTGCAGATGGTTCTCCCGATCGCGGGCATCTCGCCTTAGAAGCAGAATATCCAGGCTTTGCCTTACCCGGAATTGCAGCGGATTGTCCGGGGCGGTAAACAAAAGAATGGTCGCAGGGCCTTTCAGGGACCCGCCATCGGGCTGTAGCCACAACTCGAGGCTGCAAAACGAATCTTCCTTTGAGTCGGGGACCTCGAGATTTCGTGAACTGTACACCCTGGCCCTATCGCCAAACTGGAGGCCGTTTGAATTTTTCAGCCAAGCCACATCATTTCTCGGGAAGAAGTTAAAGGGCCAAAGTCCGGCAATGAGCATGCCGCATAGCACTAAGAGGCTGACGGCACCGAGGATTTTCTTCATTCTGCTAGGGTTTCTCAGCCGGTCTGGGTTGATGTTGAACGCCCTAGGTATTACCTCATCTATAGTCTACAGGAATCGCGTAACACGATTCGTGCTTGTATTTATCGTTGCCAACGTACCTAAATCAGGGTTAGCCGTTTATCGTACATCCCGCACGGGAGTAACGGCATCCGTAGAGACAGGTTGGTTCAATCGAGTGGCAAGTTCGCGGTTCGAGTGGCAACCTACTGGGTTCAACTCACCAGCAGATCCATCAAGCACATGGATGAGGGCATGAGGAGGGTCCTATGCGAGTGAGAACGGCCAAGCTGGCCGGCAGCGCCGCAGTCCTAACGGTCGTTTCTTTGCTCGCTCCCTGTCTGCGAGCGCAGGAGAGCGAGGCCACGCTGTCAGGCAAAGTCACGGACTCGTCGGGAGCCGTGGCCAACGCAAAGGTTTCGGTAAGGAATTTGGCTACGAGCCAGTCGATGGAGGCGCAGACCGATGCGGCGGGAACGTACAGCTTGGCAAAGCTGGCTCCGGGCGAATATGAAGTTACGGTTTCGGCCGAAGGCCTTGCGCCCAAAAAAGAGAACGTCATTCTGGCGGCAGGAGCTTCGCTGACCTTCAATGCAGAGCTGTCGCTGCTGCCTTCAGCTCCTCAAGCGCAACCGCAAACTCCTGCGAATAACGCTCCCAATGCGCCACCCGGCAACAAGGCTCCCTCTCTCGGGGACCTGGGCTTTTCTCCCGCCGACACCAAAAGCAATCCCAAGGAACAGGCGCTGCTGGATAAACGGACGCACATGCTGAAAATCCATCAGCGCTTGGGCTTGATTACAACGATCCCCATGATCGCTTCGGTGGCCACGTCGATTAATGCAGGCGGCAGGAACACCAGCAACACGGACCGCACCGTGCACATGATTCTGGGTTCCGCCACCGCGGGTTTATACTTTACGACCGCCTACTTTGCGATCCGCGCGCCGCGTGTGGAGGGAGCAAAATCCCGCGGACCGATTCGCTTTCACAAAGCCATGGCATGGATTCACGGGCCAGGCATGATTCTCACACCCATTCTGGGAGCGTTGGCGTATTCGCAGAAGAACAACGGGGAAAGAGTCCACGGCATCGCCAAAGCGCACGGGCCGGTGGCTATCGTGACGGCGGGGGCTTTTGGAGCCGCGCTGCTGTCGGTATCGCTGAAGTTCTGAAGGTTTCCATGAACGGCAAATTTATGAATGCAAATCGGAGTGCGAAACCATTAGCGTGCATCTTCGCTTTGCTGCTTTTGATGCTGCCGCAATGTGCGTACGCTGCGGATGAAGAATGGGTGCTTGACCAATCCACGCTGACCTACCACGTTTCTCATCCCCTTCATCAAACGGAAGGCGTGAGCCACGCCACCAGAGGCAAAGGCGTTTGTCACGAAGGGCAGTGTGATTTCCTGATTGCGGTGCCGGTGAAGTCGTTCGATTCAGGTGACAGCAACCGCGATCTGCACATGCTTCAGGTCACGAAAGGCGCGGAGTTTCCCATGGTCACCGTGCGCACGCGATTGCCGGAAAGCGACTCGAAGTCGGCGACCATCTACGCCGATCTGGAGATCCAATTCGCGGGCCAGACGGCGCATTACAAACAGGTGCCCTTCCAACTGACGGTCGAGGGAAGCAAAAGCAAAATCACGGGAACGATTCCGGCTACGCTATCTGATTTCAAGATCGAGCCTCCGACGCTTTTGACGCTGCCGGTAAAGAATGAACTCCCGATTCGTGTGGAAATGACCTGGCATCGCCAGTGAGCGCGCCGTTTTGACTACGAACTAATTGCTTCTGTCTAGCCGGTAATCTGGGCGGCTGCAGTCGGGCGGGTGCAATTGATCCAGACTTCGGCGGCGATGGTTTGCAGGGTAAAGCCGATCCAGAACGCGGTGCCGAAGAATTGATGCAGGTCCGGAGCATGCCCGCGAATCACCGCGGCGGCGAAAAAGGTTCCCATGATCGGGCGGATGGTGGCGACAGCGAGCCCGATGGCGTAGCCGCGAATCATCCACTCGCGATGTTGCGCAAATTCGCGCCGCAGCGCGTGCCAAAGCGCCTTCGCAAGCGAAATCAAGAAGAAACTCCCGAACAGCGCAATGGCGGCCTTTTCATCGATGCCCCCGATGGTGTTTCCAAAGGCCAATCTCAATCCAGTGATTCCCACGACGGCGCTGGCGGCGAGAAAGACTCGTCCCGACCAGCGGTGAACTTGCGGAGAGCGCGAGCGCAAGCCGCGCACGAATTGCAGCGGGCCCAGCACCATGAAGAGCATCGCGGGCAGGATGTGCGTCAACACCAGCGCGCGTTCGCCCGCGAAATGCGCGTCCAAGTCGGCCGCTGGATTCCTCGACGAGCTCAGAGCGCCGGGTTTCAGCAGAACGATGGTTCGCCGCGTGGCGACCGCGTGCCCGATCAAAGCGAGAAAAATGACCGCGGTCCAAAGGAATCGCACGAACGGGCGATTCGGCTTCTTGGCTTGCGAAGTAGCCTGTGACACTGCCCGCGTTGCCTCCTCTTAGGCATACGCAAGCGCATGGCGATTTATAACCGCCTCGGGTTTTCTCTGGAATGTCCTTGACTGCGCCTAAAGCCAGGAACTTGTGTTACTCTTCGTCCATTATTCCCGCCGATACCAGTTACTAGGAGTCCCCGATGGGCAGACCACTCGACAAGAAGGAAGCTGTCCTCTACGGGCAGTTTGTCCATGCGGCGTACAACATGTTCAAACGCGATCCCACGCAACTGCGCCCGCAACCCGCGACCGGCGACATTCCGGATCCGTACGAGCTAGTGGCTTGGCTCAACATGTCGGATTATTTTTTCTGGTGGCGCGAGAAACCCAAGTTCTACGGATTCATCGCGCGGCACCGGGAACAGAAGCACAATTTTGTACTCGCCATCCGCGGGACGGAAGGCGTGGTGGAGTGGCTGGACGATTTCATGGCGCGTTTGGTGCGTTTCCGCGAGGTTCCGAACACGGGGCGAGTGGAGAACGGCTACGCGGGGATTTACAGCACGCTGAAAGTGGTCAACCGCTACGGGGCCGCCGACCGGGAGGCTGTCGCCAAGGCCGCTCCCACACCGACACCGGCGCCCAAGGAAATCCAGAAAACCTTCGGCGAGCAATTGGAGGACCTCGCTGACAGCCTGGAAGAGCCTGCCGTGCAGGAACAGATTCGAACGGCTAAGGGACGGCCGCCAAGGCGGTCGTTTGTCGTGACCGGGCACAGCCTGGGGTCCGCGCTGGCCACGTTGTTTGTTATGAAGAACAAAGGGAAAAACAGGTTCGACATTACAACCGCCTGCACGTTTGCGTCGCCGCGCGTGGGGGAGACGGAGTTCGCAGAGCAATTCAATCAATTGGCGCTGACCTCGTGGCGCATCGTGAATACGCAGGATGTCGTGCCGAAGCTTCCCCTGCGTCTGCCATTTTTCGATTATCGGCATGTCGCGACGCCGTACGAGTTTTCCTCCGAGGGAGTCGTCAAACGGAAGATAGGCTGCTGGCACTCCATGGAAACTTACCTACATTGGCTCGACCCGAAGATTGACGTGGACCCTGAATGCAAACCGTAAGCGTTCTGACAGTTGTGCCAAAGCAAAGCCGCGAAAGGGTCCCACGAAAACCGCGAGGCAAGAAGCAACCAAACTTGCTTCCCGCATGAGGGGTTCACCTCAACTCGACGCAGAAATCCACCGGATTGAGATTAGGGTCCGCCTTAAGTAAGGCTCTGGGATTACTCCGCGTGGAAGGACCCATTCCGCCGCGCAACTAGGAGTCGACCATGCAGTACGCCCGAATCACTACGAAATGCCTACTTTTTGTCTTTACTGCGGCATCCTCAGCCGTAGCTCAAACCGCCCCGGAACAACCTGATGCCCTCGACTTGCTCAAGAGCGTCGAATTAACCTACGGCGCGATCATAAACACCACGGCGATGAATGGTTCCGACGCTCAAAGTAAAGCGAACGTGGAACAGTCCGTGACCGTCACCGCCGATTCCACGGGAAAGTTCCGCATGGAAAGCACCGATGTCATGGGCATGGTCGCGGTCTATGACGGCAACACCATGTGGAGGTACATGCCTGCAGCGAATGCCTACTGGAAACTTCCCCTCAATGGCGCATCTCGATCTGCCGAAGCCAGGGCGAGTGGAATGTCTGGCGGCGCCAATCCGCTGCAGGAGTACAAAAACATCACCAGGGGTGTAAAAGGGGGGCCAAGATCCTCGGCAGCGAGAAAGTCCACGCCAACGATACGGATGCGGACTGCTGGGTGGTTTCTTTGGAATACGGACCTTTGGGAAGCGAGGCAAGCGCTCCCACGCAGGCGGCGGGTTTTGCGTTCAGCGATTTCGCTCACACCGAAACCCTCTGGGTGGACAAGAACCGTTACCTGGTGTATCGAGAGGATTCCACCACAAAAATGACCATGCCGAACACAAACACTCCAATAAATATGACGCAGACAAGCAGGGTGGAAACCTTCACCGTGAATGAACCTGTTTCACCGGATGTGTTCACCTTCACGCCGCCGCCGGGGGCGAGAGAAATAGACGAATCCAAATTCCTGCGCAAGACCGCCGAAGTGCCACAAAAGAAAAACTAATCAACCAAATAGAAGGGCGGACCGCGAAGAGCGGCCCCCAATAGGCGCCAACGGAATTAAAACCATCCAAGGTTTTGCCGGACGCGGTGGTGTGCGTGAAAGAGGTCTGGTTGGCGGGTTTACCACAACCGGACCTGCTGCACTGTCCTCACTGACCCACCGGAGGATTCGTGGGATCCGAGCTGATGGGATCGTCATCCAGGTTCGAGAAGACAGTGGCACTGTGTGGCCGCGGGGGAATGATGCAATTTTGCGTGCAGGGGCCGCGCGGAGATTTCTTCTTAAGGCGCGGTGCTGACCGTGTCAAGGGGTTCTTGTGTGAAAAATTTGCATGGAACGCGGGAACAGGACAACCGCTGGCCGTTTCTTGGACTTCGTGCCAGTTTTCCCGCAAATAACACAACGATATATTGAGACTACGCAAGCAAAGGTGCAGCCATGAACCAAACCATAGAGTGGATACAGAGCAATTGGTACGAATTGGGCAGCCTCATCGCTCAATTCACGTTTCTCTTTGCAGGTGTGTGGTTCGCGCAAGAAATCTTGAAAGCCATGCGGGCTTCGCAGCAGCAGTTCGGAGCGTTGCTCCGGCTGTCGATGTCTGAGGGGCCGGAAGAGCGCCCGAAAGAGTGCGAAGCGATCCACAACTCAACGCCAGGCGTGGTCGCGAGTGCCATGGCGAGCCCGGTTATCGACCGGCCAACGGCGCCAACCCCCAGTTCCACATCTTATGCGGCTTTTGAGAAGCCGCCGCGGAGTGAAGCGCCACCGCAACGGGATGAACTGAACGGCCGAGCCAAGGCGAACGCGCCAATGACGCCGGCCATGGCACCTACGGCAGAACCAACCTACGAGCTAACGCCTTACGTGGCCGCCCCGCTGACATTGCCTGCGGACGAAAAGGGCGGAAGCCGTATCGCGGCTGCCGGGCGCGGCGTCGCTCAGTGGTTGCAAACGCCAATGGCCAGCAAGCGCAGCGGTAGTTCTCCCTGGCGAAAGGTCGTGCGTTGGCTACAGGCCCCCGTGCGAAGCTGAGCGAGGCCGGCTTCGACCGACCGCGCAGCGCTCTGGAGCCTTTTGAATGTGCTTCTAGGAACTCGCGTCTTTGATGTCGTCGCGAGCTTTCTTCAGGGCCTCGCGAGCGTCTGCCCTGACATCCGGCTTCGGCTTCAGCAGCTCGAGGGCACGGTCGAGCGGCATGGCTTTGCCGCCGGCGGGGCCGGCGCAGGAATCGGGCGCCTTCGGCTTCACCCCGGTAACGTTCCATTTCAAGCAGGTGAATTCGACAGGTACGCTGACGCTCAGGCGAAGGGCAGCAATGCAATTGGGCAGGTCTTTGAAGTCCGAGCAGACAGCCTGCAATTCTTTGTCTTCAGCCAGGATTCCCTGAATCCGCAGCTGTTTCGATAGCTTGTCCTCCAATTGTCCGTTCGATGCGAGTTGATCGTTTGCCGATTTGTAATGCTTGAGCAGCTTCAGCGGGTTGTGTTTGACCGGATTGTACCAGGGGGTGGAGTTTCCGCGCGATTGCTCCTCGGTGTCTTTCTTCTGCGTATTTTGCTCCGGCGTATCCTGGGCTGTGACAACCGTGGCACCGAGGGCAAAAACGAGCGCCGCGACAACTGCATGGTTCCGATAGCCTCTCATTTCTGCCTTTCCGGAGGGCCTTGTATTCTTACATCAAAATGAGCGGCGGTGTCGAGAAGGAGGTTTTGTGGGCGTCAAGCACTCGTTGGCTTGGAGAATACCCGATCCGGAGCGTCTTGGAAGAGTGCGAATTGCCATCTCGCCCTGGGTGTTCTCGAAGCATCCCAAACCATGCGCGCGAGTCAACCGGCCACGGCATTAAGCGATGAGGGCGCGTCGACTGCGCCTGAGAAAATGGACCTTTGCGCAAGCTCGCGGAGTTGCGTGCAGTCTGCCGATCGGCGAATAACCGGAGTCGAAATCCTTCAGTAGTCCTTCCACATGGCCCATTGCATCGGCACGGCTCAATACCCTGAGGCTGACTCAACACGGGGTGGCGCACGTAATCGGTCTTGTAGAATTCACGCATGCACTTTCTTGATTTGCTGCCCGCGCGGAGATGCTCCGCCTGATGATTGTGGTTTCCGCCGCAAGTGAAAACGATTCACCGAATTTCGACATGACGATTATATAAGGGAATGTACACTTCTGCCCGTTTTGTCGGCCAGCTTAACTCCAACAATCGGAGAACTATGATGCGGCCCGGCAGCGTTCCTTCTAGGAGATTCTCTTCGCGAGTTGAAGTGGCGGGAGACGTGTGGGTGTACTGGAAATGCGAGGGGCGCGACGATGTCTCGAGAGTAGGCAACATGAGCATGGGCGGACTGTTCATCGAGACGCCGCATGCTCGGCCTTCTGGCACGCTTACCCGGCTGGATTTTCTGGTGGCCGAGGGTCAGATCCGCGCGGACGCTATAGTTCGCCATGCCCGGGCCGGAGCCGGCTTGGGATTGAAGTTTACGGCGCTCACCGAGCAGGATCGACCCAAACTCGCGGCGTTGGTCACCCGACTACGCCGGGCGCAGCACGTCCTGGGCAGTGCGTGATTCGAAGTTGCGGGTCTAGGAATTCCGCCGCCTCCTTGGAACGGCGTGTCGGGACAAACTCAAATTCCACCAAATCCTTCCAGTAGGTGGCCCACTGCTCCAGCAGCACGCGTCCTCACACTCCACCAGTTGAAAGCAGCGGTCAAAGTTGATTGCCACCCAGCTTTCCGCGTAGTCGAGACCCTCCGGCATCATCCGGCCTTTTCCCGGAAGCGCCGGTACACCGGGATCGCCTCGCGGTTCCTTGAATCGTTCGATCACCATTTGAACATCCTCCCCGCCGCAAGCGGCGAGAATTCCTACGGCCTCTCGGTTTGTTTTCCCGAGATGGCTTCCGTGGGTTCCTCCGCAACCGCCCTACTTCAGGGGAGGACCACGAAGAGGCTTTACTTTTGGGCTGCCCGCCCATAGGTCGTTCGGACAGAGATATAGAGCGGTTCGGGAGGAAAAGAAAGAGGGGCCTGATATCCTCGGCCTAAAAAAGCCGAGGCTTTACGGCCCACATGGGCAAGCATTGATTTTCTCCTGGGCCAGCGTGCCAGGGAGTTTGCGGCAAGTCATACCATAGTTGGATTCTTTGGGCCGACGAATCAAAACCGCCAAGGGGCGCGAGGGGCGGTAGAATTCGCAGCGTGCCCGGGGGATGCGAAATGGCAGCGACAAGTGGAACTCGCCTGCGGCTCGCGATGCCGGAGGACGTGGCTGTTCTGCGCGAATTGATCGAAGCTTCCGCGCGTGGCTTGCAGACTGAGGACTACACTCCGGCGCAGATCGAAGGCGCACTGAAAACGGTTTTTGGGGTGGACAGCCAGCTCATTGCTGATGGCACGTACATCGTTGCAGAAGCGCCCCTTGATCAAAAGGGAAGTGGGCGGCGAACGGACGCGCAAGCGGAGTGGATGGTTGTTGGCTGCGGCGGCTGGAGCAAACGCAAAACGCTCTATGGCAGCGACCGCTGGACCGGCCGTGAGGATGTTTTGCTCGACCCGCGGCGCGATGCCGCCAAGATTCGTGCTTTCTTCATCCATCCGGCCTGGGCCCGGCAAGGCGTGGGGAGCATGATCCTTAAGGCTTGCGAAGAGGCAGCGCGCGCCGCAGGCTTCTCCCGTTATGAGATGGGCGCCACTTTGACAGGGGCCAAACTCTTCGGGGCGAGGGGCTACATGGCGGTCGAGCCAATCTCCATTCCTCTGATTAACGGGGAGACGCTCCCGGTGATTCACATGGAGAAGCGCGCCTTGTGACGGCCGCCACAAGCCCTCGGGACAGCCGTCCTGTTTCCCCTGCCTCACTCCCGGCGAGATAAGGTCTAATCGCGCCGAGTGCTTCGCCTCCCCGAAGCGGCTGCCGAACGTCGCTTCGGGTGTTCGGCGCGATTCGCCTCTTCTAGCAAAGGGTCCGGTTCCCGGCCCTGCCGCGCCTTGTTCAGTGTGAATCGTCTCGGCCGACGGCTCATTCCTCATAACTTACTGAAACAGAAAAGCTTGTCAGGGCTCCTGCCGCGCAATAAGATTCTCCAAACGCGCTTCGGACGGGGCGAACGCGCGGCGGGTATAATTCCCGGCTATGATTTCAGCCATGGAAATCGTGAAGCGGGGCTACAGCATGTTCACGCGGGTCTTCCCGCGCTGCAGCATGATTTCGCAGGCCATTGCGTTCAATTTTTTCCTGGCGTTTTTTCCCGCGCTCTTGATTGCAGTAGCTCTGGCCGGTACACGAATCGGCGGCAAAGCTAGCTTGCTCGAGATCGTCCAGGACCTGACGGAATTTCTTCCGCCTGGCAGCCGGGGCCTGGTCTCGGAGTTTCTGGTAAGCCACGGACCAGAGGCATGGAAAGTCGCGCTACTGGGGTGGTCGGGCACACTGCTGGCGGGTTCGCAGGTGATGAAGCTGGTGATGGAAGGAATTCACATTATTTATGGCGACGAAGAGAAGCCCGGATTCCTGCACCGGCAGCTTCGTGGCTTGCTGCTGTTGCTGATCACGTTTGCTCCTTTGCTCAGTGCGGCAGTTCTGGGAATTTTGGGCAAACCACTGCGGCACTGGATCGCGCACGCGGTCGGCAAGCACTCGATTTTGCAGGGCTGGTGGAGCATCTTTTTCCCGGTGGCTGCAATGGTCCTGGCCATGCTGTCGCTGACGGTGATTTACCGGGTGGCGCGCCCCAAAGAAGGCAGCCTGCGAAACGTGCTGCCAGGGGCGGCCGTCGCGACGCTGCTTTGGTGGGTTGCCGACGTTGGGTTTGGAGCCTACGTCCGGCGCGTGCCTTACAGCGTAGTTTACGGCGGATTGGCTGCCGTCATCGGCTTGATCATCTGGATGGAACTCTCCGCCGTGATCATTTTTCTGGGCGCAGCTTGGAACGCCGAATCAGCCGAGATCCGCAAATTCGAGCTAAGCCATGCCTGAGCGGCTCGTGCGGAGTGCGGTTTTCCTCGAGCGATTCTTGCCAAGGGCTGCTGCTTCTCTTTGCCACATGCCTTGCTTTATATTTAAGCGGAGGGGCAAGATCATGCGTGAACGGTTTGTAGGCGTGGAAACTTACTCGGGTTTCAAAGCGGACGAGCGTCCTCTGCGATTGCACCTCAATGACCGCACTTTGCAGGTTGTGGCCGTCGAAGATCGTTGGTATTCCCCGGGCGAGACATTTTTCCGCGTTGTTGTCGCCGGTGGCGACCGCTACGTGTTGCGCCATGTGGAGGCCCAGGACATCTGGACCCTCGCGGGGTACCGGGCCCATTCCATCTCCCGTGTTTAACTGACAACCCGACGAGCACCCGACAACCCGACGAGCACCAGACGAGCACCCGATTGACACCAAAATTAGCAGCAGCGTATAGTCGCTTGACCGCCTGTTTTGCGGTAGCCGCAAGCGCGGTCTGCCCTGCGACGAAGCCCAGACGTGAGGACGTGGTTTTCAGAAGGGCGTGGGATGTTTCGCTCAGTGTCATCACCGGGATCCAGGTGCCTTCCCCTCGCCGTTCTGGCTTGCTGGTCGTTAAGCTTTCCTCATGCACTTTTGGCGCAAAACCCTCCCTCTCCGACCCCAGCCGCCACTGCCCCGGCTGCGAATCCCGCTTCCACCGCCAAACCCGTCGCCGGTGCCGAGCAGGACGCCAAAGAGGTTTCCAGTCAGGATACTCCGGCAACCTTCAAGGTTCGCGTCAATAACGTGCTGGTGCGCGTCGTGGTGCGCGACTCGCACGGCAAAGTGGTGTCCAACTTGAAGAAAGAGGATTTCCAGCTCTACGACGGCAAGAAGCTTCAGACCATCACATCCTTTGCCACGGAGACTCCGACCAAGCATGCCATCCCGCTTAGCACTTCGCCAGTGCCTGGTAGTTCTTCGGCGGAAGCCGATCCCCTCGCGGTGAGAGCGGCCACGCTTCCGCAGCGCTTTGTTTCCATGGTTTTTGACGACGTGCATATGTCGATGCAGGACGCCGTGTTCGTGCGCGATTCGGCCACGCGGTTCTTTGGCGCATTGGCGCCCAGCGATCGCGTAGCCATGTACACCACCTCGGGTCAACTTACACAGGACTTCACCGACGACCGGTCTTTGCTCGCAAAGGCTCTTTTGGGAATTGTGGCGCGTCCCCTGACGCAGCACAATTCCTCCGATTGCCCGGACATGACCTACTACGAGGCGGACTTGATCGCCAATAAGAACGATTTGCAGGCCCTGGCCGTGGCTACCGATGAAACCCTGCAATGCGCGTTCAACGGTGACGCGAGAATGCAGGCTGCGGCGCAAAGCCTGGCGCAAGCGGCGGCTCAGCGAGCCGTTTCCGAAGGCGACAATGAAACACAGTACGCTTACCGGCATCTCGAAGAAATCGTCCGGCGCATGACCAGCCTGCCGGGTCAGCGCATCCTGGTTTTGGTTTCGCCGGGCTTCATCCCGAGCACGCTTCAATATGAGGCGTCGCAAATGGTGGATCGCGCGACGCGGGCCAATCTCGTCATCAACACCATCGATGCGCGCGGCCTCTACACGCCCGACGTGATGGGGGACATAGCCAATCCACCCAACGACGGCGTGCGCACAGCCGGATATAAGTCAATGTATCGCGTCGTGGCACAGAGCGCCCAACAGGACGTCTTGGCGGAGTTGGCGGACGGTACCGGCGGCACGTTTTACCATAACCGCAATGACGTCGACGAAGCCATGCGCGAGGCGGGCGCGGCTCCGGCAGTTTCCTATGTGCTGGTCTTTTCCCCTCAGAATCTGAAGTTCGACGGGCGCTTTCACACCCTGAGAGTTGCCCTGACTGCGAAGGAAAAATTCAACATTCAGGCGCGGCACGGTTATTTTGCGCCGCGCTCCGCGGCCGATTCCGCCGAAGTCGCCAAAGAAGAGATTCAAGAAGCACTGTTTTCACAAGAGGAAGTTCACGACATTCCGGTGGACTTGCAGACGCAGTATTTCAAAAAGGACGAGGCCGAGGCTCGCCTGGCGGTATTGACCCACTTGGACGTGAAAGGCATCCGTTTTCGGAAGGCTTCGGACCGCAACAACGATCAATTGACCATTGTGACGGGAATTTTTGACGAGAACGGCCAATACGTGACAGGTGTGCAAAAAATCATCGACATGAAATTACGGGATACCACCTACGAGCGGCTCAGCCGTTCCGGGCTTACCGTGAAGTCCAGTTTTGACGTCAAACCCGGCACCTACTTGGTGAGGCTCGTGGTGCGCGACGCGGAAGGCGCGCAGATGGCCGCCAGGAATGGCGCGGTGGTGATTCCTTATTAGGGCTGAATTGGCACGGAAGAATCTGGTTTCGTTGGGGCTGGAGGTTCACATGGTTACACATCGCAACTGCTTGAGAACGATACAGTTTGCGGCGGCAATGACCGCCGCCTTGTTGTTTGGAAACGTCCCGTACGGGCGCGCGCAACAGCCGCCCGCTCCGCCTCCGCCACCGGCGGCCCAGGCGGCGCCTGCGGAGCCCTCCGGTGTGGTCATTAAGAAAGAAACCAAAATCGTGTTGGTGGATGCTGTAGTGACCGACAAAAAGGGCAACTATGTGCGCGACCTGAAGCAAAATGAATTTAAAGTCTATGAGGACAACAAGGCGCAGACTATTTCGAGCTTTTCTTCAGGGGGCGCGCGGCGCGGCGCAGAAATTCATCGAGGCCAACGCGAGTCCTGACAGCCTGATGGCCGTCGTGGATTTCGGCGGCTCCCTACGCATCGTCCAGAACTTCACTGCCAGCTCGGTTCTCCTGCGCGCCGCCGTTTCCGGCGTGAAGGGTTCGGCGGTGGCTCCGAATGCGCCGCCAGCGGACGCCGCCGTCACGGTGGCCTCAACGGGCATGCCGACGATGGGCACGTCATCCCTCTTCAATGCGCAAGCGGATTTTGGCGCGCGCACGATGCTGCTGGCGGTGCGCAGCCTGGCGAAAAACCTGCGCACCATTCCGGGGCGCAAAATGTTGATTCTCTTCTCCGGCGGCTTCCCGCTATCGGTGGAAAACCAGTCGGAACTGACCGCCACGATCGATGCGTGCAACAAATCGAACGTGGCTATTTACGCCGTGGACGCGCGAGGTCTGGTTACGACCGCGCCCGCAGGAAGCTCACGGAACCGAGCGGTATCCAGTAAGGCGAGAGCGGTCGCAGCGTCGTTTCGAACGCCGGCTCCGAGATCCTCCTCGCGCGTCAGGCTCGTGCTCGCCGCCTACCCGGCGATGGGCATGCCTGATCCGCAGAGGCCCGGCGGAGGGGGAGGAGGCCCGCCGAGTGGCGGGGGCGGTGGGCGTCCGGGAGGCGGCGGAGGCGCGGGCGGCCCTAGCGGCGGCGGGGGTACAGGTGGTCGTGGTGGAACAGGCGGCACCGGGGGCAGCGGTGGCACTGGAGG
>WNGG01009987.1_pt1 | contig 13974 bp, 13 predicted proteins | sample 5400661 | NCBI WGS metagenome assembly WNGG01 (sample SAMN13153372, study PRJNA577476) | soil metagenome | isolation source: 100 cm soil or saprolite under Garry oak tree replicate 1 | place: USA:California | collected 2016-06-15
TATGCGGACCGCGCATCTCACGGCAACAGGCGGACGTACGGCAGGGAATCACTAGCGGCAAACACGGTATCCCGTCGCGCGGCAGACTCTAAGGCCCGCGCCAGCCCCAGCAGGACGGCCGGCGGGACCGGGGGACTCGAAGTCCACGTGCCCGTCCAGCCGATCGTCGTGACGGCCGCCGTACAACCCGTGCTCGCGGCACATTGGATCTGAGCGGTAAAGAGGCCGTTGCCGACGGTGAATGGACCGGGCGCGAGACCGGCCATCACATCCGCGGCAATCTGGCGGAGCCCGTCCGCATAGCCGCTGGCGCGCGACGGGCGGACCTCGTAACTGGCGCCGCGCACATGGCCCAGCGAATCTGGGACGGAGCTCATGTCCGCCAGCGTGACCCGGACGAAGCTTTCACTATCGCTCCGGGTGATGAAGGCCCGCCCATTCTGCAAGGTCACCAGCGCATAGATTCGGGTCCGCACCACGGGAACGGCCGGCGTGACCGTCAGCGTAACCCCCGCGAGGATGGCCCCCACGGAAGTCTGAATCGTGACCATTCCCGCACCCCGGCCGAACGCAAGGCCCGTTGAATCCACCGTGGCGATGCTCGGATCGATCGATCTCCAGGTGATTGGCGTGTTGACCACCGTGGGCGGTGGATTGGCATATGCCGTGGCGTGGAACTGGATCGTCTGCCCTACGGCGATCGTCGCCGCTTGGGGCGACATGAGGATGTAGGCCACGGGGGAAGGCAGAGGCGGAATGGGGGTTAAGACCGTGACCAAGCTGGTGCCGCGATAGCCCTCGCTCGTGGCCGTGATCGTCGCATCGCCCGGGCTGACGGCCGTCACCTGGCCCTGTCCACCGATGGTCGCCACCGCGGGCGTACTCGAGGCCCAGCTCACGGCCCGTCCCGTTAGCACGTTGCCGATGACGTCGTAATCGGTCGCGACGAGCGAGTCTCGGTCCCCGACCGACAGCTGCAGCTGGCCGGGCGTCACCACGACGCGATATACCGCGACCGGTGGCGGTGGCCCTCCGCCGAGCTTGATGACCCGCACATTGTCGAACTCGGCAAAGTCGTTCCACCCGCCCACCGCAATCGGCCCCGCCTTGAACAACGTATCGGTGGCGCTGAGTTGTAACACCCCGTTCACGTACGCCCGGAGACTCGAGCCCACTACCTCGAGCCGCAACGTGTACCAGGTCCCCACCACCACCGGATAGACCTTCTGCGGCGCGAGATCGAGAATCGCCCCGTTCCGGTACCGCCGGAGCTGCACATGCCCGTCCTTGGTCAACGTCTCGTAGTACCAATTGGTGGGATTCTGCCACCGGGCGAAGAGCCGGACGATGCCGGCCGTGCCGGGGAAACTGAGCGGTTTGACTCGCGCCTCCAGCGCATAATCGGTCCACGTCGGGGAACCGTAAACCGCCCAGTTATCGTTGACATTCGCCCCATTCCCCGCGACGGTGACGTTCGCGGTGTTCTTGTAGACGTAGTTCTCCGAGTCCGTCGCCACGGCCCAAGTCCCGGCCAAGCCTGTCCAGCCCACAGCTGTCCCGAGCTCAAAATCCTCGGCATAGAGCGTGGTGTCGTCGGTAATCGCCACAGCCGCCGCCAGCCGCGGCCGGGCAGCAGACCGCGCGGCGGCTTCGGGCGCGGGGCGACCGCCCCCACAGCCCACCGCCAGGATCCCCAGCAGCCACCATCGCCCCATCCGACCTCCTAAGGCAGACATGACGACGGGCCCTGATGGGACGTGATCCCACCAGGGCCCGTGAACGTCAGCCTCGACATCCCATCCTAAGAGTTCAGGCCGAGTTGCGCAACCGGGCAACGCGCGTCCCTAGCGCTCCTGGCGCGAATTGACTACCTTGTAGTCAATGCTGACCCGGAAGCAGCTCGCCCGCGCCCTCAAGCAGCTCGACACCTCCGCCACGGAGCTGGCCGTGCAACTCGGGGTCCAACGCAGCGCCGTCTATCACTGGCTAGCCGGACGCCGGCGGATTCCGGGGCCGGTGGTGGCAGCAATCACCTGTTGGCTCGAACGAAAGCAGGAGTGTGCATGCTCACGAAAGAAGATGAGGGAATCATCGCGCGGGGGATTCTGAAAGCCGTCGGCGTCCTGGCCCTGATTAGCCTAGTGCTTTCGTTGATCCTGCTGGTGGTTCGCGCGAGTTTTTCATGACTACCTTCCCGCTCGAGGGAACGTGATAATCACATGAAATACACATTATTGATGCTTCTGGTACTGGGCGCCGCGTGTGCCGATGCCGTCGCCCCGAGTTCCGCCTGCCCATCATTGCAGGCGCCGGCCAACGCGGTGACCAGACGCACGCTGACGCCCGACACGATGACGCTGGCGGCACCGTCCTGTCTGATGGCGCTGCCGCAGCCCCGGCCGCGCCTGCCGGTCCCATAACTACACGCCCGGCGCTGGTCACGCGGCGATCAATTCGATCGTGATCGAATCGAACACGGTCGTGCCCCCCGCGTTCTCACTCGAGCGCAGGTCGATCGTCACCGCGCCCGACAAGGTCTCGGCGGGCGTCGTCTTGGTCAGAGTAATCGTGCCGTTGTCGTCCCACTCGAGCATCGCCCGTTGGGTGGCCGCACCGGTCCGCACGACATGCGCCGTCAGAACAAACTTGTGTGTGGTGAGAATCGCCGCGTTGGCGTCGAGGTTCGTGGCGCCGAACTTGAGGCGCGGAAATCCGGAGTTCGAGCCTGTGACTTCCCCCGTCACCGTGATGCGGATGACGTAACCATCCGTGTTGAGCGTCGCGGCCGGCAGCGAAAAGGACGTAACGCTCGACTCCGTCACATTGGCATGGGACAAGGCTTGGTTCTTGAACAGCACCTGCGCCTGGCGCGCCAGGGTGGTGCTGCCGCCCGCGTAGCTCCGGCCGACACCCTGCACATCGAGCGACGTGCCGAGCAACACGAGCGTCGACGCCAGGTCCGCGATCTTGGCACCTCCGACCGCGATCCCCACGTTGTTCGCCCCGATTCGATAGAGTCCGGTGTCGGGATCGCCGAAGAAGGCCAGCTCCGGGGTACTGACGGCACCATCCGCGAACAGGAACCGGCCGTCGCCCTTCACGACCGCAGCCAGGCCCCCTGCGTCGCCGCCGATCACGAGTCCGTTATCGCTGGCCGCGAGCTGCTGGGACCCGGTCCCGGACTTTTTGTAGAATCGGATCCGGACCGCGGCCGAAGCGGGGCTGGGGTTATCCCCCGTCGCCGGGGTGGTGGGGATGCCGGTGAGCACAAGACCGCCATCATCCTCGGAGTACCCGCTGAGATCCAAGCCGCCCGTGAGGGTGTTGATGATACGGAATCCCCCGAAGACGTCGGTCTCCGCGATACCCGTCATCCCGTGCGCAACGTTTGCGTTCCGCAGGAGCTCGTAAAAGGTGCCGGCGGGCTGGCTGGTCGTGCCCTGGATATCCAGACTGCCTTTATAGAGTCCGATTGTGACCGTCCCTAAATCCGCCGCAATGGCCGAGAGCTGGGTGACGGCGATCTTGGCGGCGGTGACGGCGCCGGCGAGGATCTTGTTCGTGGTGACGCTGTTCGCCGTGAGGTCGTTGCCGTCCACGTAGCTCGTCCAAACGTTGGCCTGGTTGCGATAGAGTTTGGAATCGCTCTGCAGCAGCACGACCGTATCGATCGGGTAGCTTGCGTTGGGGAGCGTGGGGAGCGCGGCGACGATCTTGATGAATTCGGCGCCGGTCGGCGGTGGGGGGGAGACCGAGACCCAGACATCCGCAACGTTCTGATAGGTCACGCCGTCGGTGCTCTTGACGAGGACGGCGCCGGGGGGATAGGCGGCATTCGGGAGCGTCGGGAGCCCCGGCAGGACCGGCGGCCCGGGCAGCACGCTCGTCCCCGGCAGCACGCTGACGCCACCCAGCAGGAATTCCGGCCGTCCGAGATCGAGTTGCAGCGGCACGAGCGCCGCGGTCCAATCGCTATAGGCACTCGGATCGAGCCCCAGGCTCACGTGCCGTAGGCGATAGTAGCGGACCACGTTGTCGAGCGGCAAATAATCGATGTAGCTCACGCCCGAGGCTGGCGCCGGGGCGAGATGGGCGATCGTGACCGCGTTCGCGACGTCCGGGATGCCGGCAGCCTGCGGCGCGCGCTGCAGCTCGATGTCGGCACTGGTATCGAACGGGATGATCGTCAACGGAATGCCGGTGGGCACGATCACCCCCGGCGCGTAGATCGGAATCGTCGAGCCGAGCGCCATCTAATAGAGCTGGGCTAGCGGCCGGTAGACGATATTCGGCGGCCGCGGCAGAGTATTGGCCGAGGCCTGCGTCGTCACGTCAATCGTGGCCTCGGAGGAGTAGCCTCCGAGCCCATCGGTGTGGCGAATCCCGACACGATAGGTCGTCGAGGGCAACACCCCCAGGATGGTATAGTGCGTACTCCCCGGCCACAGCGTGGCGACCACCACGCGCGGATCCGTCGTGGGGGTCGCCAGGAGCAGCTCGATCCGTAACGTCGTGCTGCCCAAGGTCCAGCCGATCGTGAACTGCTTCGCGCCATTCGTGATGAGCGTCGGCGCGGTCGGCGCACTGATGCCCGCCAGATCGAGCGACGTGCTCGTCACCCACGCCGAGGGGACGAACATCTGATACTTCGGATCCGGCACCGAGCGGGCGCGGAACCAGAGCCGCAGGCCCGAAGGCAGCCGATCGAGCGTCGCGTCCCGCGTGGTCCGGACGATATCAAACGTGCTCCAGAGACTGGAGCCGTCCGCCGGCGCCGAACCGATCGCCGTCGGCGTCACCGCGTACTGGAGCTCGGCCGGGTCCCCTTGCGCATTCAGCGTCACGGCGATCTTCGCGCCATTCGTCGTGTTGCCCGTCTGCTGCGCCGGCGTGCCGAGCGCGGGGACGGCGGCGGTCGTACTCAGTCCCAGATCGAGCGCCTCGATCCCGAGCGCCAAGCCGTCTTCCGTTTTCCCAGTACAGCGGAATACGCGCGTGCCGCCCCGGCGGTTGCTCTGCGGATCCGGAAGGAGCGACACCGTCGAGACAAACAATTTGCCCGGCGCGAGTCCGGACGGGACGGCCGTGCGGCGACACCGAAAACTCACGGGCACGGCGCCGTTCCCATACGGCGCCTTTAAGTGCAAGAGCATCGTCTGCAGCTTCGCGAGCAGCCACTTCAGGCGGTCCTGATTGTCGATCTGCTCATCGGGCATGGCTCGAAATCCGCCCGCGTCAATCTCGATCGCTGTGTCGCCAAGATCGAAGTTGCCCAGATCGAGGATCTCGAGCACGCTATCCGTCGAGGATAAGACCGCCCGCGCCACATGGGGGAGGCTATCCCTTCCCGTAGTCGCAATCAACGCGGCGGGTGGGACTGGCGTGTCGATGTAGAACCGGGCGATCGCCCGTGTGATGGCGCTGCCCCGATCGTGGGACCACGCGACCATATCCCGCGCCTCCACGAGATCCGCATCGGTCACGGTGGGCGCCGCGGCGATATCGGCGGACGTCGGCATGCGGAGATCGAGCGGCACAACTTTGCCCGAGGCATCGAGATAGAAGGCGAGCCCGTAGGGCTGCAGGATATTGGTTTCGATCCACGACCACGCATCGACCGGCTCGGTGATCACGAAGCGCGCGAGCGGAAACCGCGCATCCGCAATCAGGGCCGCGAAGGCCGCTGTATCATACGCCACCGTCCGTTTGGGATCGCCGATATTCACACCGCTCGGCAGCGAGTCGCGTTCGGCCCACAACCAGAGGTAGCCATAATATCCGTCCAGGATGTCCTTCCAGACCTGGACGGGATGCGTGTCGTTGATCAACACGGGGGATTCGAGTCGCGGTCCCGTCGTGCTCCAGGCGTAGAGATCGACCGTCGTCCCATCGGGCGGCATGGCCAAATAGCCGGGTTCGGTAGTGGCCAACTCGGCGATCGTGACGATGCGCGCCGTCGGGACCCCGTTCCCGATCCAGACGATATACAAGCTCCCGAGCTTGAACTCGCCCTCCGCTCCCGTGTCGACCCGTTTGAGATGGACGCGGCCGCGGGCCGCCTGGAGCGAGCCGGGGACCGTGTAGACGAATCCTCCCGCCTGCGTCACCACCCCGCCGCCATAGACAAGCGAGAGGAGGTCCCACGTCACCACATTATCGTGGCGGGACAGTGAGGTCGCATCGAGAATGATCGCGTTGACCTTGAAGGAGACGCCTTGAAACGTTTGCGTCGCGGCCGTCTGCAGGACGCCGCGGAGCGGCGTGGTCGCCATCCGCGAGCCGAACGTGCCATTCGTGCCCGGGGGGAGCAACATCGTGCGCACGACGCCGGTCGCACTCGGATGCGGCGCCATGATAAACGTGCGCATCTTCAGATCTTCGCGCATGTCCCGGATCACGAGATCGCAGCGCGCCTTGTCGCGCAAGTCGTGGCGTTGAATCCGGCCGGTCCAAAAGCGCGCCCAATCCGTCCGCGTGCCATCGGGATTGACGGTGAGGCTTTCGTCGACCTCTGCGCGAAACCCGGCGAGCTGCCACTTGCCTTTGACGTTCCCGGTGAAGCCCGTGACCCAGCGCGCAAGATTCGACCCGCTCGTCGGCACGCGGCGATCCACCAACGTGAAGGTCAGCTCGCCCCCATCCATCCGTTTCTGCAGGATGTCCAGCTTCCCCCGGCGGCCGCGGGGCACGTCGAGATAGGGCTGATAGCCCGGGACGCCAGGGATCGTCGCCACCTGGAAGGGATCGCTGTGCGGCGCCGAAGCGGCGGGCGTCAGGACGGTCAGCTCCGTGCGATCGACCGATTTGGGCGCGTAGACGCGTAACCGATAGGCCGGCGCGTAGGCCGTCACGAGCTAGGTGCCAATGGATCCACCGAGGCCGAGCTGATGATCTGCGGTGCGGAGACGGCGACAGGCGGAATCTGGTAGATGAGCAATGCCGGCGCGCCCGGTCCCTGCACGAGCTGCACGTCACTGGCCTCGGTGATCTCGTGGGCGCCGAGGATAGCGGCGATGACCAGCGCGAGCTCCCGGCGCGCCTGATTCATGGCCGCCGCACATTGCTGATAGAGCCGGGCTTGCTGATCCGTGATCGCGATGCTGGGCATCTTAGGTTCCGTGGCGAGCCATGTGGATGTCGATCACACGATGTTGTTGGTATTGAGGTTATTGGCACCGACGAGCGACGAACTTCCGGTCACGTGATCGACCGCGCGAATCATGTTCCCCTGGACCAGCCAATAGTCCGAGGTCCCGGTACTCCGCACGCCGTAGACTTGCGTTTTCACGCCTTGATCATCATAACAGACGTTCCCGACCGCCGTGATCTGTGTGACATTATCGCCACGAATCCCGTCGCGTCCCATGTTCTTGAACGTGTTGCCAACGAGCTGGTGATAGGAGCCAGCGGTCATGTTGACACCATCGCCGAGCCCACCGCCGGGTTGCATGGATTCGAAGTGGCATCCTTTCACCAGAATGCCTTTGACCACGCCATCGAGATTATCAATCCGTACGCCGTTGGCGCAGTCCCTGCCTTCGCACGCGATGAACCGGCCATTGGTATGTCCACTCGCGCGAAACGCGTGGCCCGAACCACCGGCGATCATGGTTTCGGCAACGCAACTCTCGATGATCCCTCGGGTCCCATTACCCGTGAGCCGGAAGGAATCGCCCTTGATGTTGATCGCGTGACAGCGAACGATCCGATTGTTGCTCCCGGCAATGCGGAAACCGTTATCCTGTGAGGTATCGGCCCAACACCCGTCGAGGACATTGTTGTCACCGCTGAATACGTAGAAGACACCTCCCAGTTGCGTGATGCAGGTATTCTTGGCGCCACAGGCTCGGAGCACGCTCTTGGTCACATTGTTACTAAAGAGCACCGCGTTTCCCTGCGCATCCTGCACGTAGCAATGATCCATCAGGATGTCCGTCGGCGTGCCTGCGAGACCGGCAAGACTAAATCCATGTTGCGGCACTGTGAGAACATTGATATCGCGCATGACACAATGCTGCTTGATGAATGCAGCGATCCCGATGCTGGTCGCACCGCCGACCGCGCTCATGTCAATCGTGAATCCTTCGAGCAGCATGTTGCTCGCCTCCCGCCCCGACCCAGTATCGCCGAGCCGAAAGACCTGATTCGTAATCGCCGCCGTCGGCTTAATCACCGCCCCATATCCGCTGATCCGAAGATTGTCCGGGGCTACCGAAGCGCCGAGTCTGAGCCGAGCGCTGACGACATAACTGCCAGGAGGGAGAAAAACGCGGCCGCCGGTGGGGGCCGCCACGGCCGCATTGAGCGCATTTTGAATCGCCGTCGTGTCGTCGGCCAGGCCATCACCGAGCGCACCGTACGCTTTGACGTGGAAGAGTGGTCCCTCGAATCCAGAAAATGACGCATCGGGATCGTAGCCGCTTTTTGATAACGCTTGCCGGAGCGGCCGATTATCGACGTCCGTCAGGTTGGGATGGCTCCTCCCAACCGCCGGTTCATTCCAAACGATCCAATCGATGGCAGACATTAGGCCGCCAGCGCCTTCGCGGTGGTATCGATCGTTTGGCCCGCGAAGGTCAGCGGGCCGATCTTGACCCGCACGATCGCATTTTCTCCGACGTTGGGGGTGCCCAGCGCGCCGAGCCATAAGGGACCGGCCCACGCGGTCGGAAATCCTCCTGTCAGGACGGCCCCCGTATCGCTCGTATCGGCACCGCCGTTGACGGATTTGCGCAGCTGTTGATGCGCATCGGCGAACAAGATCTGCATGAGGGCCACATCGGCACCCATGGCCGCCGACGGCGTCAGCGTCCGCGTGTCGTTTGCCGAACCGTTGCCGAAGTCACAGCGATATCCACCACCGGAAGCGCCTAGGAAGGCGAATGCCGCGGTGCTGGCATTGGGTCCGTCGCCCATGCGGAGGAGGCCGTTCGGGTATTGGTTCCCGACCTCGATGAGTTCCACGAGCGTGAATTGTGGCTGCGGGGAAAAGGGCCACGGACTGAACCCGAGCGCCGTATCGGCAGGGCGGGCCACAGTCGCAGTCGTCGTGGCGACATAGGCGCTCGGCGCCGAGCTATCCGTGGTGCCCAACCGCTCCACTTGGGCGCCCCAGAGATAGACGCCTTGCGTGCCGTCGCCCGTGTAGGCCTGCTGGGCATTCGCCCGGGTGATGGTATCATAGACGAACGCGAAGAGCGTGGCCGCCGTGATACCGCCCGCGATCTTTCCCCATAGCAACACGCGGTACCAGCCATTCGCCAGCGGGATCGCTTTGTTCCCGGTCAGCGTCCCACCGCCGAAGCCCGTCGCGATGGAGCCGAAGAGGCCGGTGCTGGTATCGAAATCGGCTTGGAAACCCTGCGTAGAGCCGGCGTTGCTGAATCGGAGCAGCACGGACGTATAGCCCGACGCCTTAACAAACATCGAGACGGCGACGTTTTCGTCAGCCGTGATCGTCATCGCCTGCGAGACATTCGGGTTCTGACTCGAGGCCGCGGGCACGATGCGATCGCCCGTCACGACGAGATCTGGAGCGGCGGTGGCATTCGCCACCACAGTCGGCGGCCCGCCCGCCTTGACCCACGTCGCGGTATCAAAACTCTCGGATTGCAAACACGTGTTGGTGCGGCCCAACTCGAGGAGCGTCGTGCGGGGAGCAATCGGCAGTCCCGCACTGAAGCCATTCGGATAATGCCGATCGCGGAGCGCGTTCGTCGCGGCCGAGACGATCACCCCGCGGTTATCGATAAAGGTCCGCGCGCCGGCGGCCGCGAAGCTCCCGTTCAGCCCGAGGGGTGAGATGTCCGCGCCCGCGACGTATTCGAACATGAGCCCCCGCGTCACGGCCAGCCCGAGATCGAGCGTCGGGTTGCGGATCTTCACGCGCTGCGACCAGTCCAAGCGCGGCGTGAGGCCCCGTCCGCCCCGCAGCGGATCCGCCAAATAGCAGCCATCGAGGGCGAACAAGGGCGCGGCGAGATCGGGCACGAAGCTGAAGGGATTCTTGGCGCGTGCCCAATCGAGAAAGCCCTGGAGCCCGGCGGCGCCCGTCAGCGCGGACTGGGCCGGGCTCGTCTGCGGATTCGCCGGCAGGAACTTGGCCGTGCATTCAAGCGTGTAATCCCAGCCGGTGATCCACGAGTCCTCCACGCCGGAGCTCCCCTGCACGAAGTCCGAGCCCTCCCGCGGCTCGCGATCCGTGACAACCTCTGAGAGCGGGTACCCGAGCTCGAGCACATTCTCGTTATTCACGCCCCAGAGGATTCGCGATACGCGGGCGCTCATCTCACAGGCCTTCGCGGACGGTGATCACGCCGCGGGCACGTCGATCAGTGCTTGGTTGCGCTGATCGGCGGCCGTCTCGTGCCGACTCTGGGCGCTCGCTATGACGGTCCCGACGCCCGCGACGATCGCCCCGGCCAGCGGATTGAAGAGCCCCACGACGCCGCCGATCCCGGCCAGCACGCCCCCCACACCGCCGCGGCTCGTGAGCGCGGCGATCACGCCGGCGAACGCGGTCACCATCTGCGCCGCGCTGATCTGGGCGGTTTTGGCCGCCTGCTTCATCGCATTGTTGAGACCGACGAGCGCCGTGTCGAACTCTTGGGTACTGATCTTCCCGCTGCGATAGAGATCGAGCAGCGCGGCCGAGGCGATCTTGTATTGCTGCGCCGGCGTCAGCCCCTGCTTGAACAGCGTGGTGAACTGCTCCATCTCGGTCTTGAAGCGGGCCGCCTGGTCCGCCGCGGCGCCGGCCGCGAGATACGCCCCGGCCGCCGCCCGCGGATCGAACGGGGCCGGTCCGGGGATCCCGGAGACCCCGGTGATACCCGGCAGCGCCACGCCGCCCAGCGCCGGCGGCTTGAGGAGCAGGCCCTGCTGCAGATCCCGGAGGAAGCCTTCGAGCAGGACGTCGGTCTTCGCTTCGCCGCGCCGGCGGGCGGCGACGTCGAGGGCGTTCGTGAGTCCCCCGGCTTCCGCCGCCGCGCCCGTGCCGCGCGCTTCCAACAGATCGGCGACTCCGCCCATCAGGGGGAGTGTCCGGAGCACGGCGGCCATGCCGAGATTGGCCCCCAGTTTCTCCTGGGCGGCCTCGAGCTTGGCCTGCAAGTCGATGAACTGCGACATCACGGTCACGAGCTGATTGCCCTGGCCGGCGAGCGCGGCAAAGGCCGTCTGGCCCCGCAGGGCGGCGGCATTCACTTCGTCCAGCGTTTGCGCGACGATGCGGAACGCTCCCACCACCACTCCGGCCATCCCGAGCACGGCAAGCGTGGTCGTCGAGCCCGCCCCGAGCGTCAACAACCCGCTCGCCACCCGGCCGATGACGCCTTCCACGCCCGTCGCTTGCACGGCGAGCTCTTCCAAGCCCCGGCGGGCGATCGTCACGCCCCGGTGGGCGCTCGCACCGCTGCTCTCGAGCCGTTGCAGCACCTCGCCCGAGGCACTCATCCGGGCTTGGAATTGCGAGGTCTCTGCTTCGAGCGAGACGAGCAGCCGGCCGGCGATCGTCATCGCTCAGCCGCCGGCCCGACTGGCGAGGTCCAGCGCCCGCGCCTCGAGCTGATAAAAGGCGCGCCACTCCATGAGCTGGCGGGCACTCAAGGACCGGAGCAGCTGATCCACGTTGGGGATCCCCAAGTCGCGAGCGAGGCGATAAGCGAAGCATCGCGTCGCCCGCGTCGTCAGTTTTTTTCGAGCGCCTGGACGTCGGCCTCGGCGAAGCCCGACAGGCGGCTCGCGATCGCGAACAGCCGATCGAGCACCGCGGCCGACTTGGCGCCGAGCGCCAGGAGATCCGTATCGGCGAACACCCGATTTCCCGCCGCATCCACGAGCGTGCGCGCGACCAAGGCCGCCCGCACGTTCCGCGTATCGGAATCAAACTTGCCGTCCGGCAGCCGTTTGATCCGTTCGGCTTCGAATTCGTCTCGCTCCTGGCCGGTGAGCCCGCGGAGGCACACTGTTCCGCCCCATTCCGGCACCACCACGCTCTCGCGCGGGAGGTCCACTGCGGCGAGGATCTGTTCGCGATTGAGCATCTCGCTCGGGGTATCGTTCATGCGATCAACCGCTGGAGCGCGGCCCCGTCGGCACCTCGGACCGTGAACCGGATCTTGGCGAGCTCGCCCACCGCGCCGTCGAGCACGGGCAGGGCATCGAGCAGGCCGACGCCCACCCGGGCGGGATTGGTCGCCGAACGCGCTCCGTTGGTGGGGCGAACTTCAACAGAGAAGCTCGTGCCCATCAGGGCCGACAACGTGGCGTCGACTGAGCCGCCAACGAAATCCTGTTGCAGCTCGAACTCCATGCTCCAATCGCGCAGCCCGCCGAGCCGCGCCTTGCCCACATTGCCCATGGCCGTCTTGTCGACCAGGTCGACGTCGTCTTCGACCTTGATGCGCGTCGCGTGATTCGATAAATCGACCGCATTCAATAAGACGTAGCCATTGGTGAACACGAATTGCGCCATACCGCCTCCTTAGCTGATGCCGGCGCTCACCACGAACAGCATGCTCGGGCTCGAGCCGGAGATCGTCCACGTGGCCCGCCACCAAGTGTCGGTGATGCTGCCGGGCAGCGGCGTCGCCCATTGGAAGCCACGCACGGTCGCCGCCGTGAAGCTGATGCGATCGGTTGGCGCCGCGAAGCCACTGGTGGGCGCGCTCTGGATCTTGATGGTGAGCGACGGCGTGCCCCCAGAGACCGTCAGGATGTGCAGCGCCCCGTAGAGTTTCTGAATCGCGCTGACGGCGCCGAGCTGAAACGCGGTGCCGTTCCCCGTGACGGTGCGCGCCGCATTCGTGAGAATGAGCCCCCGGAACACGCGATCGCTCGACCCCTCCGCCGTGACGTCGAAGCGCGCCATCCCGGCGACTTCCCCACCCGGCGCGTACTTCGCCAGGATCGCCTGGAAGCTGTAGGCCACATCGCCCTCCGCGCCGGCGAGCGGACTAATCGTCACCGGGATGTCGGGGAGCGCGAGCTTGGCCGACAGGATTTCGTCGGGCAGATCCGTGCCGGGATTCCAGAACCCCGCGTGCTGCATGCTAGGCCGGAGTTGTCCGGGCAGGCGGCTCTTGCCCACCATGCCGAAGACCGTGTTCTCGACCAGCTCCTGCGCGATCGAGAGCGCCATGCGATTCAGGGATCCCGAGAGCTCGAATTCCCCCACCCAGAGCTTGCAGTTCTGGAGGATCTGGGGAGCCATCTCAGGAGATCTCCGCTGCCGCCGGGGTGGCTGCGATCAGTTGCGTGCAGCGGAGACAGAAGAACTGTTCGGGATCTCCCATCACTCCTGCCGGCCGCCGGTACTCCATCGCATGATCGCATGGGGCGCTGGTATGCTCGGAACTGGCGTCCGGCTCATCGTCGAGCAAACGCAATGTGGCATCGAGCAGTTCGCGGATCGCGCCAAGTCGATGGAGGATGAGGAGCTCGCGCTCACTGATGGCGCTCATCCGACGTAGCACACCGTGAAATCATCCGCGATTTGATGCACCTGGGCATCCAGATCGAACCCCAGATCCACTTCGTTCTCAAAGAAGATCTCCTGGATCGTGATCCCGGCGATGGTGCCCCGAAAGCGCGAGAGCGCCAAGATCACCTGCACGGCCACGTCTTTCGCGTCGCTGTATGCCGGCGCCCAAGCGGAGACCTGGACTCGCGCCCGGCGGACCCCCGCATCGGCGCCCATCGCGTGCTCCGGGACATCGCTGATCTTCTGATAACTGGCCAGGGGATACGTGGGATTCTGCGGGATCCGCACGGGATAGATCCGTGACACGATCAATGCGGTGAGCCCCGCGAAGGCCGTCAGGCGGCTGAACACGGCATCTTCGACGGTGGCGCTCATCCGGCACCCCCCACGCCGGTGGCCAGCACGGCGCGATCGAGCTCCTGCGCCAAGACGGCCCCGATCCGCTCGAGCGCGGTCGGCCCCAGCTCATCGAATGCCGGCCGCAGGAACGG
>WNGG01010472.1_pt1 | contig 13969 bp, 11 predicted proteins | sample 5400661 | NCBI WGS metagenome assembly WNGG01 (sample SAMN13153372, study PRJNA577476) | soil metagenome | isolation source: 100 cm soil or saprolite under Garry oak tree replicate 1 | place: USA:California | collected 2016-06-15
ATGATTTCGCTGATGAACGTCAAGCCGATGTCGACCTCGCCTTTGGCGAGCAGTTCCATTGCGCCTCTGCCACCCTGGGCGACCTTGATCTTGGGCTTCATCACCTCGGTGATACCGAGCTTTTCGAGCGTCTCGTTGAAGCTCACGCCTGCGGCGGCACCGCTCGCAGCATTAGGATAGGCTATCGCCTTCGACCCGAGGAGGAGCCGCTTGACTGCATCGGCGGTCGAGATGTCGGGCTTCGGTGCGCCAGTGCGCACGGCGACACCCACTGACACGGTCGCGAGCGGCGTTTCACTCGCGGCAACAACGTGGCCCGACGCAATCACGGGCTCCAATGGCAGTTGCACGACCGGCACGTCGAACGGCTCGCCCTTGATGACTCGCTCCTTGGTTCCGCCGCCGGAGCCGAATGTCGCCTTGACCTTGTGCCCGGTCGCCCGTTCGAAGTCCGGTATCATCTGCTCCACGGCGGCTCTGATGCCGCCGGGAGCGATGAGAGTGACCTCGGCCGCGCGCCCGAGGTCGGAACTCCATACGGTGATGATGACGACGGCTGACAACAGTAAACGTTTCATGGCGTTCCTCCCTTATAGGCCGGTGATCTGATCGCGCTGCGTCAACACGGCGGCTCAGTTCGGAAGCTTCATCAGCTTGGCGGCGTTGCCGCCGAGGATCGCGATGCGCTCGGCGTCGCTCAATCCGGGCGTCTTGAGGACATGATCCACGGGCCCCTTCACCCAAGGGACCGCGTAATCCGTTCCAATCATGATCTGGCTCGCGCCGTGTTCGTTGACCAGGTGGCGCAGCGCCTCGGAGGTAAAGACCAGCGAATCGAAATAGAGCTGCTTCAAATATTCGCTCGGCTTTTTCTTCAAGGTTGGACCTTTGCATTGATCGGGAAAAACCGAACAGCCGTGATCCATCCGCGCGGCGTAGGACGGCAGGAAGCCGCCGCCGTGCGCGCCGCAGATTTTCACGTTCGGAAACCGGTCGAGCGTGCCCTCGAAGATCAGGTGGGCGAGCGCGAGCGAGGTTTCCAACGGATTGCCGATCACATTGCCGAGCGCGCCGCTCCCCTGGATCCGCTTGGTAATCCCGGTGGATTGCGGGGCAGTCTGCGGATGGATGAAGACCAGCGCCTGCAGCTCCTCGGCCTTTTTCCAGAAAGGGTCGAACTTGGGCGCGGCGATTTCTTCGCCCTCGACGCTGCCGCCGATGGCGGCGCCAACCAGGCCCAGGCGGTTCATTCCGTGCTCGAGCTGCTCGGCGGCCAGCTCCGGAAACTGCAACGACACCGGCGCGTAGCCCAGAAAGCGGCCGGGAATCGCCTTGCACATCTCCGCGAGCTTTTCACTCTGGACGTCGAACATCCGGCGCGCGAGGTCGCGGTCCGCCGCGTACCAGAACGCGTTGATGCTGAGCACCTGCACGTCGATGCCGTCCTTGTCCATGTCCGCGACCCGCGCAGCCTCAACCGGAAAGCCGAGGTTCCCCTCGAGCTGTCGGCGGGCCGGTGTCTCAAATGGCGTACCTTTGACGACGTCGAGCACGGCCGACACGGCGCAGTGCGCGTGCACGTCCACGGTCTTGACTCGACGGCCGCCTACTGTGATCTCGCGCCGCCCTGGGGCGCTGGCCGGTTGAGCTGTCGCATGTCTGATGCCGCAACCGACGCAGACGACGTCGGCCGATGCGGCCGCCGCGTATTTCAAAAATCCTCTTCGATTGAGCATGGCATCCTCCCGAACAAATTTCGGCCGTCAGCTCGCGTTTCTTCCTCGTGGTCTGATCCAGCACCTTGAAGGCCTCTACAAGGCACGAGCTTATTGCCCGCGACCGGAGAGGCTCGCTCCTCGGCTGCTGCTCGGCGAATAATCCAGGCCATGAACCTCTGCGCCCGTTAGCACGATGAAGGCGAATTCGTAGGCGCGCGCCGCCGCCAGCGCCTCCAGCTCCAGATTCTCGATCAAGTAGATGCCGTGCTGGATCAGCATCATCGCATGAACCGGCAGGTTGTGCGGCGGCTCGGAAGGCCGCACTTCGACGCAGCAATTATCCGCCGCGATCATCATCGGAGCCTGTCCTACGAGCCACTGTGCCGCCGCGATGCCGATGCCGGGGTTGACCGAGCCATAACGCTGGTTCTCCTTGCCCATCAGTTTGGACCAGCCGGTGCGGATGACGACCGCATCGCCAGGCTCGAGCTTCTGGTTTGCTTTTGCGAGCGCCTGCTGGAGATCGTCCGGCGTGATGTTATAGGAGGTCGGAAGCATATCGACGCCCTTCAATCCGGCAACGTCGATCAAGACGCCGCGGGCCATCAGGCTGCCGACGTTCTCGACTCCGAGCTTCTTGAATCCACTTCGCGTGCCGATCTCGCCGAGCTTGAAGCAATTGTAAAAACTATCGCCCCACATCTGGTGGGCGAAGGCGTCGAACTGGGTGCCGATCTGGCCGAGCTCGGTGACGACCAGCTCTTCATTGGCCTGACGAGCATTCGCTGCCGGCAGTGCCGGTTTGGTGTAGATGTTGAAGACGCGGCCGGTATTGATAAAAGCTTCCTTGGGGTCCGGAGAAAGTACTGCAGCGAGCTCGAACACCTCGCCGGTCTTGATCAGTTTTGCCGCGCGCAGAACCGTCTCGGGCTTCATCATATTGGCGGAACCGCGCTGGTCGCCGGCTCCCCACTTCGACGGGCAGCGCTGATTGTCCGGCGGCATCTGCCAGGTTTGGGCGTGAAGCGGCACGCCACCGAAAGCAAGCACCGCCGCAGTCGTCATGGCTAAAGCGCTAAAGTGCATCTTGCTACCTCCCCAATGTGGATTGTTTCTTGAATCTTGCAGCAATTCGAGCTTCCGTTACTGAGCCGAAGAGATTGGTGGCATGGGTGCCACCAATCTCCAGATAAAATGATCGGATTTATTTTTTTAGAAGCCGACGTGGAGAACTGAAAACCGGCTCCATCAGCCGCGTCCGATCCAGTTATCAATAGCTGGATAACGAGCTCTAGAAAGGAAAGGAGTCCGCCAATGCCCATTTTCGAGGCGGAGAGTATCCACAAAGGTAGCATTATGTCAACTTTTTATCGCGCAATCGGCAGATTTGCAGAATCTCCTGACACCCAGAATCTCACGCCTTGAACTGTTTGAACCGTCTAGCAAACGGCTTTGCGCCGCGGCTTTAAGCGCAAATCGAAGCGGCAAGAACAAGGAGTTAATAATCAGGTGCGAACCCAAGTCTTTAAGGATGCTTTTCCCGACTCATTCATTTATCTCTTCCCTCGCGAGGGTCGAAAGCGACCGTATAGTAGCATCGGCGCTCAGGACTCAATGATCGAGCCAAAAGGTGAGGATAGACATCGCTTCTATCCCGGAGTAATAAAGCTTCAGGTTGCTAGCTGGCAGACTGATCTGGCGGAAAGGAGACCAAATCATGGCGCGATGGTTCTCGATCAAACCGGCGATTACTCTAAGGGGTCGTAAGTTTAAAGGGCTTAGCGGCTGGTCTGGAAAGCCCCTCCATCCACCGCTTACTGACTTTCCTGTCACCTGCTACGTCCTGGTAGGACTATTCGATATCATCTCCTATGCGCTAGGAGGCGCAAGGTCGACGGCCAGGGACTTCTTCGTGTCAGGTACGCACGTCATCATCGCGGGCGCCGCCGTATCTGTCGGCACCGCGCTTACCGGCTTCTGGGACTGGCTAACGTCAACGCCCAAGCACACGCAGGCATGGAGAACGGCTAACTGGCATATGACAGTCATGCTGACCGTCACTGCGATAGTGGTCGTTGACATCATCGTTCGCTTGCGCGGGTGGGACAGCGCCTACACAGGATTAGGCACGATGATTTTATCGGTTTTGGCGGCGGCGCTCGTTAGCTTTGGGGCGACGTATGGAGGATCGCTTGTTTACGATTACGGCTTTAACGTTGAGACATCCGGCGACCATCCCGTCTGGCACGAATCGGAAAAGGACATATTCCCGGGCGAGCACTAAAGCGCGGACCCTACGCCAGACGCGGCCTGGCGATCTCGGGCCTTAGAATTTTAAATCCGGCAGCGTCCTACTCTCCGGTACGGCGACCACGGTCCAACCGTGCTGGACGGCTTAACGGCCGAGTTTCAAAAAATTGACAAGACCGACCATGATAATTCAAAGTGCGGACGATGAGTGTCAGGCTGAGTCTGCACTTCAAAGCGTGCCTGGATCGAACATCTGAAGCAATCTTGAACCGGTTGAACGCTTTGAACAGCTTGAACTATTTAGTCATCGGCTTCGGCCCGCGGCAAGATTCAAGCATGCGGCAAATTTGATCTCGGGAACGCGATGGTCGGCTTGCACTGACAGTGGAATTGCCCTATTGGTCAAGCTTACGCATTATCAGGATAAACCATTGGCGAAAATTGACACCACCCAAACGCTCGTAGCGCCTCTTCCCGCTTGGGGCCGACTCGCGGCGAACTCCACAGCCCATATGGTCGAGCATCTTTTTGCCGGGGTGATCGCGGTCATCTTGCCGCTGATTACCACTTCATTGGGCTTAAGCCTGGCGCAAGCCGGCGCGCTCGCTTCCGCTCGCACTTTGATGGCCGGCGCCGCCAGCTTTCCCTCGGGATTTCTTGCCGACCTTGCCAGCCGGCGAAACCTTCTTTTAGGCCTCTGTCTCGGGATGATCGGCCTCGGCTGTCTCGGCCTGAGCGCGGCTTGGAGTTTTCCCGTTTTGCTGATTTTCATGGCGCTAGGCGGCGCCGGGAGCGGAGGTTTTCATCCGCAGTCGCTAGCGATTCTATCCGCCGCGTATCGGGAGAAGCGCGCTTTTGCCTTGGGCGTGCACGATAGCAGCGCAAATCTCGGAGAAGTCATTGGGCCGCTCGCGCTGGGTCTCCTGATCACGTTTGTCGACTGGCGGACCGCGCTTCAGATCTGGGCGATTCCCGGTCTGGCCATCGGGCTCCTTTACGCGCTGCTCGGCGCCGAAGACGGTGTTGAGGCGTCCGAGCGGCGCGATTATCGCCGCGCGCTTTGGGAAGATGTGCTCAAGAACAAAACCGTCTTCAGTCTGGTGGTGGTTTCCACGTTCCGCGCCATGGGGCAAACGGCGCTGAGCGCGTTCCTGCCGCTCTACTTGTCGTTGCACCTAAAACTCTCCGGCGGCGCTGCCGGAGCATACATGTCGTTACTCTTTTTCTTCGCCGGCGTGGCGCCGGCCTTCGTCGGCTGGGTTTCCGATCGTATCGGCCGCAAAAGCCTCATCGTTGCGTTCTCGATCGCGAGCGTGGTTGTCATCGTTGCCATTCCTCATCTCAGCACCGGGCCGTTCCTGGCGGTAGCGCTCGCCGCTCTCGGCGCGCTCCTCTGGGCGCTTCGTCCGGTGATCGTTACAGCAGCGATGGAAGCGGCGCCGCAAAATCTCGCCGGCAGCATCGTGGCGGTGCTTTACGGAGCCAATATGGGCGTATCTTTTCTCGCCCCGCTCATGGCCGGTCTGATCGCCGATGTCTACGGCCTCCCGGCAGCGCTGCTGTCGATCTCAGCCTTCCCGCTGCTCGCAGCCGTCGTCATGATACTGCTTTTTAGGCCCGCTCAAGTCAGGGCGTGAATGTCAAAGGTAAACAGGCTGTTGAAAAAGACCCACCTGCTTCGTTGCGCTCAATCGCCTCGCTCCAACGTATCAGTAAATACGCCTCCGCTCGTCGATTTCTCGCGCGCCTCGCATCTGGACCTTTTTGAACAGCCTGGAATCATAGTTTTTCAACAGGCTCTAAAGATTTCACCAACCATGACATAGAATTTTTAGTTTCATCGCCGCTAGAAATTTCCACGACGCGCAATATTCAGATCGAGCTTCAGCTGCTATCATTTTTTGACCATAGCGGACAATTACGTCTATACCGGCTACCCCACCAATTTCTTAGTTTCTAGGAAAATCGCGGTAAATTTGACATTTTACTTCCGGTAGAAGCATGCCAACCAAGTTTATGGTCCGATGGCATAACCATTGCTGTAATCCAACCTTTTGAAGTCCCGATGTTAAGATTGACGTTGTTAATTGCATTACTGGCCGGAGACGTTTCCTGGACGCAGGCAAACGAAGACGGCGAGAAGTGCGCCGCCGAAGCCGAACGAAACGACTTTAATCTCTCCATCGATTTTTGCACGGCGGCTATTCAATCAGGCCAGCTCTCGGATCAGGACCTCGCGATCACCTTCAACAACCGGGCCTTCGCCTACTACAACAAGAAAGACTACCAGCAGGCAATTCGAGATTACGATCGAGCGATCAGTTTACAACCCAACTATGGTCTCGCGCTCACAAGGCGAGGCGCTGCGTTATTGGAAAAGCATCAATATGAGCAGGCGCTCGCCGACTACGACGCAGCGACACAACTAGATGCAAAGTTGGTCTCAGGCCGTTCCAAGGGTTTTTTGTTTTTTTTCCTGGGCCGAATGACACAAAGCGCCGAGACATTCGAGAACTGCCTAAAGTCGGATCCGGACGACATCGGGGTGATTCTCTTTCGTTATTTGGTGGAGGCCAAGATAGGCAACGCGCTCGCCGCTGCTCGTGAGCTGGAAGCCGACTCGGCGAAGCTTAAAGAGCGCCATTGGCCCACGCCGATCATAGATTTTCATTTAGGAAAAATCGACGAGAAGGCGATGTTCGCAGCCGCCAACGATCCCGATCCGAAGAAAAGGAGTGAACAAATCTGCGCGGCGAACTTTCATGCCGGCGAGGCCAGACTGCTCAGGGCCAACGTCACTACGGCGATTGCTTTACTGCGCGCCGCGGAGAAGGACTGCCCATCGCACCTTTATGAATCCCACGGCGCCAGCACAGAACTCAAACGGCTGGGGCAGAAACGATGACAACAACAGCATCCTGAAGATCGGTACCAGCCACGCCTTTAATATCATCCTTCGTGAGCACTGTGGTCTCTCCCCTCTGGTCAAATCTCCTTACTTCAAGCCAGAGAAAAAGTCTATTGAATGGCGGCGCAAAACCGATGATTCGGTTTCCAGCAACTCGGGTTGCTTTTCACTGTTGGACTAAATAAATAGGAAGCGAACAAAAGGCCGTCGAAGATGAACGTGAACGAAATTTCTGAATTGGTGCCCGGGGTGCCGAAAGGTTTGGAGATCGGTCTACGCAACTATTGGTATCCTATCGTGCAGTCCGAGGAGCTAGGTCAGGGCAAACCTATCGGCATCCAATGCCTGGGCGAAAACTTGGTAGTTTGGCGGGACGACCGTGGGTTTCCGGCTGTCTTGTCCGACCGTTGCCCGCATCGCTCCGCGAAGCTATCCCTGGGTCGTGTCCTAGAAGGAAAGCTTCAATGCGCGCTGCACGGCTTGCGCTTTGACAGCGGCGGACAATGCGTGCTGATACCGTGGGAGGCCAATGATAGTCCGAGCCTGAATGAGGTCCATGCGCGTTCCTACCCGGCCGAGGAGTTGGGGGGATACATCTGGGCTTACCTTGGTGATGCAGCGAAGTTTCCGCCACCGCCCCTGACCGACGAAGTTCCGGAAGAGCTTAATCACGCTGATGAGTTCTTGTGGTTTCGAATGCCGACGGAGGTGTGGCAAACAAATTGGCTGCTGGCGATCGACGGCGGGGACGGATTTCATGCGGTGATCCTGCATGCCGAAACCCAGGCTGTGACGGACGGCTCTTGGCAGGGAGGAAGCCCCCAAGCTGCAACGGCTCCTCTGGCCGAGCGACGGGTAAAGATCGTTCAGACCTCATACGGGGTCCGCGGTGTCGCCACCGATCGTGACGGCAAGCCCATTCATCACGGGCACCTGCTTGAAGTCAAAGGGGACCGGTTCTTGTTTCCCTGCATCTCAACCAACGTGATCCGTCCCGTGCCCGGGGTAGAGCCCTACGTCTCAAGATTGTGGCAGTTCCCGATAGACGATAGCCGATGCATCATCCAGCGGTTCGCCGTGCAAAGGGCCCCTACCACTGAAGCGCGCGAACGCTGGGCGAAGCTTTTTACGGAGGTAGTCGGGCCGCGCTTCAAGAGCATATCCAGGGAGGACGCGATGATCGCCGAGTCCCAGGGCGATCTTGTGACCGCCAGGACAAACGAACACCTCTTCGAGCCGGACATCAGCATGTATGAAGTGCGCCAAAGGATAAGAGACGCTTTTTTAGCGCAGCTAAGCGGGAACCGCATGGCGCCCAGCAAAAACTCACTTGTTTGGCCAATAGCTTAAAATAGTGCGTTGGAGTACGGGAGTGTTGGAGTGTCGGGTTTTAAATGCATCACTCCATTACTCCATCACTCCATCTTCTGTCCCGTAGCGCCACGATTGAGTGCGGCATATGACGTTTTTTCAGCAGGCAAAGCCAGAGGAGGATAAAGAAATCTATGGCAGGCCGACTGGACGGCAAAATAGCGATGATCACCGGAGGCGGAAGCGGTATAGGAGCGGCTACGGCCCGTCTTTTCTGCCGCGAAGGCGCCAGAGTTGCGCTGGTCGATATCGACAGAAAAAAAGTTGAGGAGGAGGCGGCGCAGCTCTCCCACGAGATCCTCTCATCATGGATCTTACCGATCATGGCCGATGTATCCAGCCGTGAGCAGACAAACGAAGCAGTTTCACGAGCGGTTGCCGAATTCGGCGGGCTGGACGTGCTCGTCAACAATGCCGCATTGCGGGAATATTTTCCATTAGCAGAGGCGCCGGAAGAGTCGTGGCAACGGATTATCGCCACGAATATTCTCGGTGTGGTAAACTGTTGCCAGGCTGCCATCCCCGCACTTCGCAGGGCCGGCGTCGCCAGCATCGTCAACCTGTCGTCGGTCTTCGGAGTCGTCGGACGTAAAGGTATGGGACAGTACGATGCCACCAAGGCGGCTATCTTAGGTCTAACCCGCGCTGGCCGCCGAAGAGGCCGAGCATGGAGTCCGTGTCAACGCTGTCTGTCCCGGCTCTACGTTGACGCCGTTTACGTTGGGCAGGGCCAAAGCGCGCGGTATGACGGAAGACGAGCTGAGGGTCAAAGGCTTCGCTCCATCGCTCCTGAATCGGTGGGCGACACCTGAGGAGATCGCCTATCCTGTCTTGTGGCTCGCTTCCGATGAAGCTTCATTCATCACGGGAGCTGTGCTCATGGCCGACGGCGGTTTGTCCGCCATCTGATCGAGTGCAATTCACTTCAATCCCAATTCCGTCTGTATTTCTCTCAGGAGGCGAAAATCGGCCACCTCGTCGATCGATATCTCCTTCTTCAGACCCAATTGCTGCACCAGCAGAGAGATCTCAAACCGCAAGCCTTCTCTGCTGATGGATCCATTCGGGCTGTAGTAGTCTTTGGACTGCGCGTAGATTAACTCCGCGTCGCCCCGCGAGAGGTTTAAAAAATTGGCAAAGAACTCCGCCGCTTCCAATTTATTTCTATCTGACCTTATATACTGAAGGCTCTTAATGGTCCCACGCAGGAAACGCTTGATAGTATTCGAACGGTTTTTCAAGGTATCGACGCTCGTGGATATGCCGCCCAATCCCAAGGGGACATAATCGCTGGCTCGCGCTATGACGTGAAAACCCTTCGCCTCCGCCTTGATGCCCATCTCCGTGCCAACCAGAGCGGCATCAACCTGCCGCGCGAGTAGGGCTAACGTGCTGCTTTGCATGCTGCCCGTGGGGAACATCTCCGTGTCCTTGCCAAAACCGCCTAACCCATGCTTCTCGAGCATCATCTGCGATATGTAAGTTACGTTACCGCCGACATCGGTGACGGCAAGCACTTTACCTTTCAAATCCTCCACCCGCTTGATCTCAGGCTTTGCATACAGATGCCAGTTCAACCGATCCACCATGTAGCCGATCATGCGGATAGGTCTGCCGGTGACGGGCGCTCTAATTGCGGAGCTATGAAAATCCACCGCGACATCGCCTGTCATCATCCCGGTAATGGCCGGAGTGGAGCCCATCTGTACTACGTCAATCTCCAGACCCTCTTGCCGATAGAAGCCCTTTTTGACTCCCACCAGCAAAGGTACATTCGGCAGAGCTCGAACTGGAATCGCAGCAACGATTCTCTCGACTTTGGTCGACTTCTCCCCCGGTGCCTTTTGCGCCAGCCGGGTTTGCTCCATTTGCGCTGAAGATGTTCCAGGGCGATCAAGCCCAGCTACGGCGACGCCGTTTAGAACGACACCTGCTAAGATCAAAAGGAACGAAGGTGAAAATGATCTTGCTACGCTTAGCGCCATACGAGATTCCCTTCGGCTTTTTGGTTGTTTTCGGCGATGCCCAGCGAAACAGCGCATCCTAAGTTTGCCAGCCAGGATCGGGTTCTCCTTCCATGGCGCGACGGATATCCGGCCGGGAGGGCCAGCCGTCCCCCAACGGTCGATAAGCTCAGGAGTCCTCGGCCATACTTTTGGTTGGTGCGATGCCTCGTCCTGAATGTAATCGATGTCCGATGTGTACTCGACAACGTAGTCTACCAGTTCCTTGAAGTAACAGAAAATATTATTTCCCGTGAAATCCGCTGATTACCTTGAACCTTGAACTTTTGACGGATTGAACGGCTTGAACGATTCACAGGACTTTAATATATGCTCGTACAAATCAAAACATTCGGGAGGAAACCCATGCGGGATAACGAAATAACGAAAATGCTTCTGGCTGTTCTCCTTACGATTTGCGTTTCGGTGACTACGGCGCGGAGCGCCGAGCTGATCCCGCTGCGCGCGACCTACGCGGCGATCGGCGGCGCCTTTGCGCCGCTCTGGATCGCGCAAGACAAGGGAGTGTTCAACAAGTACGGTTTAGCGGTGGATTTGAAATATATGCTGTCGGCCACGGGCACCCAGGCGCTTTTGTCCGGCAGCATGGACATCGTCAATCCCGCCACCGAGCTGATCGAAGCCGGTTTGGGCGGAGCGCGGGTCGCTTTCATTATCGGCATTTTGAATCGCGCCGTGTTTTCCGTTTACAGCAAGCCCGATATTCGCCAGTTTTCCGATCTGCGCGGCAAGATTCTTGGCGTGACCGTACCGGGATCGACGACCGATTTGACTGCGCGCATCTTGCTTCAACAAGCGGGCATGGCCCCCGGCAAGGACGTGCAAGTGACCCACTTGCAAGGGATGCCCGACCTGATCACGGCGCTCACTCAAGGCCGGATCGACGCGGCGATTATATCGGCGCCGACGACATTGAAAGCGCGCCAGGCGGGTCTCAAAGAGCTAGTCGATATTACGGCGAAAAATATTCCGATGATTCACGCCGGCTTGGCGACGACGCGCGACTTCATCAAAACCAATCCCGACAAGGTGCGCCGCTATGTGCAGGCGTATATTGAAAGCAACAAAATCGCGCGCACCGACCCCGAAACGACCAAGCAGATCATTGGGAAATACACCAAGACGGAAAACCGGGAAGATCTGGACGAAACCTACAACACCTATGCGAAAGCGTGGGAGCAAGTGCCTTACGTTTCCGCGGCGGCCATGCAGACCTTGCTCAACTTTTCCATCAACCCGGCGGGCAAAACGGCCAAGCCCGAGCAGTTTATAGACAACTCCTTTGTCGCCGAGCTGGAAAAATCGGGTTTCATCAAGGACCTCTATAAACAATAAATGCGCATTGCTTGGTATATGGTCGCCGGCGCGGAAGGGACGTGTCTTTTCGGGACAGAGATAGCTCAGACTTCCCAGCCGCGAGCCCGGGAATCACGGAAAAGGTCACTGAAAAGGGTCAGTCTGATCGCAAATGACCGTACGACCAACTCTTGTAGCAACGGTCAATTGAAAATAGCTCTGCGATGAGAAGTCACAAATTGGCCGGCATTCACCGTTCCATCGTGTTCTTATGCGAGCAGGGCCGCTACTAGGCCGGATAAGACAATGCTGTCGAAAGTGCCTGCGCCGCTTATGCTCGTTATCGCGGGCGCGCCTATCAGGGAAGTTGAGCGTGCTTGGACCGGTTCAAGCATCGGAAGGAGTTGTCAGACTTTCCTAACTCTATTAACCTTATTTTTCTCGCCGGGACGTCTACAAACGCTCCACAAACCCGCTCTTGTCGAGTCGGCGAACCGCGATCAGGATAGTTTCATCCGTTCCGGCCGTTCAATTCGTTCCAACGTTTAACAAATTTAAGCATTCAATGGAGCGCGGTAGCCACGTAGTGTCCCAGAGTCCGAACTGTTATGTTGAGTAAACGCATTTTTATTGCACATCGGAGCCGACTAGAGACCGTTCGTAGCGTTTAAGAAAGTCTTCATGGAATTTTTCAATCCGCATTTTTTCGTGCTGACTTTGGCGCTGGTGGGTGTGGTTATCATCATCGCCGCGCTGCTCTCCGGGCTCATCGACCGCAGCGACCTGCCCCAGATCGGCGTCTTTTTGGCGCTCGGCGCGATGCTCGGCCCGGCGGGGTTGGGATTGCTCGATATCACTCTCGAGTCGCCGATCCTTCGCATCGTGGCCACTTTGAGTCTGGTTCTGGTGCTGTTCACAGACGCCGTTGGCCTCAGCATTGCGGAAGTGCGCCGTCATGGCGCGCTGGCTTTTCGGGTTTTGGGCCCCGGCACCTTGCTCTCCGCCGGGCTTATCGCTCTCGCGGGATGGCTGATGCTAGGGCTCCCGCTTGCGGGCGCAGCCATTCTTGGCGCGGCGCTCGCCTCGACGGACCCGGTGATGCTGCGTGGTCTCCTGCGGCGCCCGGGTCTTCCCGGGCCCGTGCGGCTGGCTCTGCGGCTGGAAAGCGGTCTCAACGATGCCGTCTTATTACCCGTCGTCCTGCTGGCGATGCCGTTTCTCGGTCATGGCGGATTCCCGAGTCAAACCGAATGGGCGCGCCTCGGTCTCGATCTTTTTCTTCTAGGACCGGGCGCCGGGATCGCCGTGGGGCTGCTCGCGATCGCCGCGCTGGAAATGATCCGGCGCAAGACCGGAATGCGCCGGGACTATGAATCCCTCTACTCTTTGGGCGTGGCCTTCGCGGCTTTTGCCGCGGCCGAGGCCGTTCACGGCAGCGGATTCCTCGCCGCTTTCGCCGCCGGGATAACGATTGCCGCCCTGGACGTCGAGCTTTGCGATTGTTTTCTTGAGTACGGCGAAACCACCGCTGAGATGACGCTCCTCTTTACTTTCGTTCTATTCGGTAGTTCGCTCATCTGGAGCGGATTCACGGTACTGAGTTGGCCGGTCTTTTTCTTCGCCGTAATCGTGGTGTCGATCCGGCCCATCGCCTTTTTCGTCTCCCTAGCCGGCACCCGGCTCGATTTCCGTAGTCGCCTCTTGATCGCCTGGTTTGGACCGCGCGGCCTGAGCTCGCTGCTCTTGATCCTGTTGCCGGTCTTCGCTGCCGTTCCCGGCACTGAGCCTCTGTTTTTCATCTGCTGCCTTATCGTTTTGCTTTCCGTCGCGCTCCACGGCGGATCATTAATGTTAGTCCGGCGCGATGGAGCCACCGTAGCGGCGCCGGAGATGGCCGTGACCGCCGCCGCCAGCGTGCCGACAGAGTCGTCATCAAGTTCAATTTCCTGCAAAAATGAAAACCAGCAGGCGGAGCTGATCACGATCCCCGAGATGCGGGAAATTCAGCAATCGGGGGCTCCGAATCTGGTTCTCGATGTGCGCTCGGATCGCAATTTCGCGGACAGCAATCTTCGCGCCGTGGGGGCGCTCAGAATTCCTTCGGATCGCGCCGTCGAGCGTCTCGCGGAACTCGATGTGCCGCGCCAGACGTGGCTCTTCGTATTTTGTGCTTGACCGGACGAAGCGACGAGCGCCCGGGTGGTGCGAGAGCTGCAAAAAGCGGGTTGGACCAAAGCGCGCGCGCTGGCGGGTGGCTGGGAAGCCTGGCAGGCGGCCGGTCTGCCGGTTGAATCAAAACCGCCAGTCTGATCGCGTCCGCGGCGAGGTTTCAGGTTATTCCAGTCTTAAAAAACAACACGGGCCGCGCGCTTGCCCTTATAAAATCCGCTGAGGGGTCGCGA
>WNGG01013498.1_pt1 | contig 13968 bp, 13 predicted proteins | sample 5400661 | NCBI WGS metagenome assembly WNGG01 (sample SAMN13153372, study PRJNA577476) | soil metagenome | isolation source: 100 cm soil or saprolite under Garry oak tree replicate 1 | place: USA:California | collected 2016-06-15
TGTCCTTCTCGTGCCTCAAAAAAACGGCCCAGTGCGGGCTTGAGCCCGAGCAGAGTAAAGAAATTTCCCGCCACAAAATAAGTCTGTACAGGACGAGTCTTGCCCTGGTAAGTCAATCCGTCAGAACTGGACTCCCCCCCGGACGCGCCCCCGAAAGCCGCGGACGAGATGCCATCGAATTGCGTGGCGCATTGTTGCTCAATCTCCTGGTATTCACGGAAAGAGAATTGCGGGTCATTGTGCAAAGCTCCGCCTGGCAAAGCCATGCCAAGATAGGCGAGCGCCTTGGGGTCGGCCACCGGTAATTTTTGAAACACCAGCCAATCGACCATGCTGAAGATCGCCGTGTTGGCGCCGATCCCCAGGGCGAGCGTAAGCACCGCAACAAACGTGAAGCCGGGACTCTTGCGCAGCATGCGCGCGCCGTAACGAAGGTCCTGCCAGAGAGTTTCAATGAAGCCGAAGCTGTTCATGCGGTAGATCTCCTCCCGGACCAGGGTTGCGTTTCCGAGTTTGCGATGGGCGGCGGCACGAGCTTCTTCGGCGGGCATGCCTCGCGCAACGTTCTCAGCCGTTTCAATCTCAAGATGGGCGGCAAGTTCGCGGGCGCGTTCTTCGTCCCATTGGCGACGGCGGAAGAATCTGCTTAACTTCATGGGGGGTTACTCGTTGGCTGGCCGCAGGACCCGGTTGATGGCATGGACCAGCTCTTGCCATCGATTGGTTTGGACACTTAATTGTTTTCGGCCCGCGGGAGTCAGCCGGTAATACCGGGCTTTGCGGTTGTTCTCAGATGTCCCCCAGAATGAGGCGATCCAGCCCCGGTCTTCCAGACGATGCAATGCAGGATAAAGCGACCCGTGCTCCACCTGAAGCACGTCGTCAGAGCGGTGCTCAATGGCATAAGCAATGGTGTGGCCGTGCGCCGGCCCCAGCAGCAGTGTTTGCAGCACCAGCAGGTCGAGGGTTCCCTGAAGGACTTCACCTTGCAGCGGTTGTGCTCCACGTTTGGGCATTTAACAGGAATTGTACTCCACTAGATGATCTTCTGGAAAGCCCAAATTATCTACACCTGGCTTTAGAGGTCAAGACATCAATTGCGAGACGAGTTGGGCATCCGGGCCCATGGTGGAGACGAATAATAGGCTGCTCGTGATCGGTTAGACTTTCACCGCTTCAGCTCCGGCCAGTTCCTTCAGTGTTTCGGCATAAGGCGCTCTGGCAATGCCACGCTCGGTCACAATCGCCGCAATATACTTGCTGGGCGTTACGTCAAACGCAGGATTTTCTACCAGCACGCCATCCGGCGCTACCTGTTTCCCGGCATGATGTGTGACTTCGCGGGGCGAGCGCTGCTCAATGGGAATTCCTTCTCCGCTAGGCATGTTCATGTCAACGGTGGACCACGGTGCAGCAACGTAAAAGGGAATCGAGTGCTCTTTGGCCAGAACGGCCACGCTGTAAGTGCCAATCTTGTTGGCCACGTCGCCGTTGGCGGCGATGCGATCGGCCCCAACAATGACCGCCTTGATCTTGCCCTGGCGCATCATGGCGCCGGCCATGTTGTCCGCGATGAGCGTGGTCTGGATGCCGTCTTTCATCAACTCCCATGCGGTCAGGCGCGATCCCTGAAGGAAAGGTCGTGTCTCATCGGCAAAGACGTGCAGCTTTTTGCCGGCATCGATGGCGGACCGGATGACGCCAAGCGCGGTGCCGTAACCGCAGGTCGCAAGAGCGCCAGCATTGCAGTGCGTGAGCACGCCGCCGGAAGATGGCATGAGCGTGGCGCCGTGGCGTCCCATGGCCTCATTGGCGGCAATGTCTTCCACCAGCATCCTTTGCGCTTCTTCCACCAGAGTGACCTTGACCTGGTGGACGCCTTGCGGTGCTACGGATTCAAACTTCTGTTGCATGCGTCGAATGGCCCAGAAGAGGTTCACGGCGGTAGGGCGCGTTTCGCCCATGGCGCGGCACATCTGGCCGAATTCAGTACGCAAGGTCGCTATGTCCAGAGCCGTCGAGTGTTTGACGCCGAGCGCGATGCCCATGGCTGCAGCCACGCCAATGGCCGGGGCGCCGCGGACAATCATGTCGCGGATCGCGGTTGCAACTTCCTGATACGTGCCGCAAGTTACGAAAACCTCTTCCATGGGCAATCGCGTCTGGTCAATGAAGCGGACGCCCTGGCTGGTCCATTCGAGTGTCTTGATCATCTGAAATAGATTGTAATTGGTGGGGAGAAAGGCGCGCATCTTCCGCCAAATCGCCGTGGACTGCGAAGTCCTAGAAATAGCGCGCAAGCTGAACCCATCCGCTGTGAGCGGCTTGTTCGTCGATAATCGAGCTTCGGCTAGTTGGGCCTGCGCGGCACCACTTGTTCGTCAATGATCACAAACTGCGCGGGACAAGTATTTGATCCGCAGATCACCGGAACCACGCCGCGCATCTGCCGCCGGGTGATCAATCCCAGCGTGCCGCACTCCGGGCACGAGAGGACGGCCCAGTATGGATCTTCCTGGTCGCCTACTTCGCCCGCGTTTTCCAGGACGAAAATAGTGCCCGGCTCCATTTGTTCCGGAAGCCATTCGGTCACGATGTTCAGCTCTGCCACCATGGTCACCTCCGCCACTCTGATTCTCCTTTGGACCTGCATCGAAGCGCGCGGACGGCTTCTTTACGAACTTCGCCTTCTGCCCGCGTTTCGCGCCGCCTGCTTCTGTGCCGGACGGCGATTAAATATCTCAGCCCGGACTTCTTTCACAGCGTCACTCAGACATACTCCCAGCAGAGGCTGGCGCGAGTTCTTGAGAATGTCGATCACCTGGCGCTGCGAGTTCTCCAGGTAGATGCGCTTTCCATCGGTCAAGAGGTGATACTCCGAGCCGTTGCTCACCGCTTCCGCCAGCCGCCTGCCGAATTCCTTCTGCAGGAACTTCATGATGCGGCGGACGCGTTGCAACGGAAAGCCCTTGCGCCGCAGAGCACAAATGACGGCAATCTCCGTGACGTCGTCAAAGGTGTACAGCCTGCGGCGGCCTTCACGCTGCGGCTGCACAATGCCGCGCTCGTCCCACCATTGAAGCTGGCGCGGCGTAATGCCCGTAAGCTTTACCACTTGCGCCGATGTAAAACGCTGGTCCATTGCGTATAGGAAATGTTTAAAACATTTCCCTACCTAAATGTTTGAACTATTTTAGGAGCAGTATCGAGAAAGTCAACAGGAAATTGCGAAACGAAGAAGTAAAACCTTTTGAAACGCAGAGGAAAGGAGGATGTGGAGGAATCAAAAAATTGGCAAGCCTGTGCTGCCGCCCCCAACAAAATGGACGAGCTCCAGTTTGTCTCCATTCTTGAGTGTAGTAGTCTCCCACTGGGTACGAGGAATGATTTCGAGGTTCAGTTCCACGGCGATGCGGTCCGGCTTCATGCCGAGCTGCGCAACCAGCACAGCCACGGTCAGGCCGTCAGAGAAGTCGCGTTGTTCGCCATTGATATGGAGAGTCATGAAGAAGCTATTGGCTCCTGGCCTTTGGCTCTTAGCTTGAGTATCGTAAATACAAATTGATCGTCAAAACAACCATTCATGGCCAAGACTGACAGTCAGAGTGATAAAGCCAACAGCCAAGAGCCAACAGCCAACAGCCAAGAGCCAACAGCCAACAGCCAAGAGCCAACAGCCAAGAGCCAACAGCCAAAAGCCGCCTCAGTATCCCCGGTTTTTGTCCACTTCATTCAATAGCGGCTCGCCGGCCAGGAATCGCTTCATGTTGTCCACGATGAGGCGGTAGTGTCGCTCCCACAGGCGATCGGTAACGGCGGCAGTATGCGGCGTGATCAGCAGGTTGTCCAGCGACCAATACGGCGAATCTGCGGGCAAGGGCTCTTCATTGAAGACATCCAGCGCCGCGCCGGCGATGCGACAGTGCTTCAGCGCATCGAGCAGCGCGGGTTCATCGATCAGCGGGCCGCGAGCGACATTGATCAGGTAAGCGTCGGGCTTCATTTTGCCGAGGCGTGCGGCATTGATGAGTCCGGTGGTGGCTGGCGTGACCGGAGTGCAGAGCAGGATATAGTCAGCCTGCGGCAGGACCTCGTCGATCTGCTCGGGGCTGTAGACTTCGTCAGCGCCGGAGAGGCCTTTGGCGGGACTTTCGCGGACTGCCAGGACTTTCATGCCGAATGCTTTTGCGCGGAAAGCGAACTCGCGTCCAATACCGCCCATGCCGATCACGGCAACAATTGAGCCGGTAACCTCGCGTGGCCGCGGCTGCTCATGCCATAGCTGGTCCTGCGACCACTCGTGTTTCGCCTGGTACTGCATGGCCCGGGGCAGCCGCTTGGCAAGCGCCAGCAGAACGGCAATGGCGTGCTCGGCGACGACGGGGCCGTGGATTCCGGTTGAGTTGGTGACGACCACATTGCTCCGGACCAGCTCCGGATACATAAGCTGGTGCACGGCCGCCGCGGGAGAATGGATCCAGCTCAGTTTCTTGGCGGCAATAAATTGTTCTGGTCGTAGCGACCACCCGATGAAGACATCAGTATCGGCAATTTCCTGCGGCACGCCGTCATAGTTCTGGAGCTGGATGAATTGATGGTCCGGAAAATCCTGCCGCAGACGTTCGCGTATCCACGAAGGCGCGTGCCAGAGTTCAAAGCTGTGATAGTGGACGATTAATGTTTTCATCTTCGTTTTAGTCGCTGCGCTCCAAACCGCCGGCGAGCTTGGCCAGCGCACCTAGACTTCCCTACTTGCAGCAGGCCCCGCCGCTTTAAAAAACCGCCGTTAGCCCTCGGAAACACTGATCACCTGCCTTCGGCGAGTGGTTCCAGCGCGAGGCACTCTTCGGAGTTATAACCTGCCGTCAGGCTTGACCAGCGTATTTCGGAGCGTATGATCCCGTCGCTGGTGGAACAGAAGTTCCTGCCTGAACGTGAGCTATTTACCCGTATCGCGGTGATCACGTAGTCTACAGCGCGACGATCGGAATAATAATGGGTCTGCAGCTGAAACTTGTAGCCGCCCAAAATACACCACTTGGGCTCGCGGCAGTCCGGCATGGCCAGAGGGCCGCTGAGGAGGCATGCGTACTCACGAGTTCCGGTGCCAACGCAGGCGCCTTGAGGGCCGGGACCGAGCGTAGCCATACTGCCAGCGTAGTTGTGAGGAGTGGAAGAGCTCGCGTAAATGCGAGAGTACGTCGCTTCAGCATCATTGATCTGCCGGATGGCTCCAACGGCGCTCGCCTCGTCGGCACCTGTTTCTTTCATGTCCTGCCTGTAGAGAACGAAGCCGGCAACTAGAAACGCGAACCAGAATGCACAGCTGCTATACCCCAGGATGGTGCCTACCAGCGCAATCTCCTTGCCCTTGAGGCGTCCGCCGCTTTGGCGGATTTTCCCCATCGAACGATGGCCGAGGATGACTGCAGGGATTCCTACGGGAAATCCGCACAGAAACCACGAAACAATTCCGCAGACAAGGCTCGCAATCGCCCTGGAATCATTGACAGCAATCGGCGGCGGAGAGCCGGGAGGGATCATCCCAGGAAACCGCGGTGGATTTGGCAGCCCCTGAATCATGTCGTTTTTGGGATCCGCAAATCGCCGCCCGAAGGATTCTTGTCTCGCAAATCGTGGCCGGTCATCTCCGCGGGTTGAGCCAGGCGCAACATGCCCAGCACGGTGGGAGAGATATCCTGCAAGGAGCCTTCTGAGCGCAGGGCCAGCTTCTGCGCGTTTTCGCTCACCACAATAAACGGAACCGGGTTGGTTGTATGCGCCGTGTGCGGACCGCCGGTGGCCGGGTCAATCATCATCTCGGCGTTGCCGTGGTCCGCAGTAATCAGCATGGCGCCGCCACGCGCGCGAACAGCTTTGTAGATTTCTCCGAGGCAGGCATCGACAGCCTCAACCGCCTGAACAGTAGGCGGTATCTTACCGGAGTGGCCGACCATGTCGGCATTGGCGAAATTGACAATCACCACGTCAAAGGCAGAATCATTGGCGGCCTTGATCACTGCGTCGGCAATTCCCGCGGCCGACATCTCAGGTTTCAAGTCATAGGTGGCGACCTTCTGTGATGGAACCAGCACGCGGTCTTCACCGGGAAAAGGCTTCTCAATCCCGCCGTTGAAGAAATAAGTTACGTGAGCGTACTTCTCCGTTTCCGCGACGCGCAGATTGCGGAGGTTATGCTCGGCCATTACATTGGCTAGAATATTTTTGAGCGAATCCGGCTGCACGACAAAGGGCAGCGTGAACTGCTTGTCATACTGCGTCATGCAGATGTACTTCAGGTTTTTGGGAACTCGGCTGCGCGGAATGGTGCTGTCCAGCGCTTCGGCGTCAGGCAGGTCGCGTCCGCCCTGCGCGGTGAGGCCGCTCTCGCGGGCCAGGCAGCGTGTGATCTGGCGGGCACGGTCAGCGCGGAAATTGAAGTTGATGACCGAATCGCCGTCGCGAATGGTGGCCACGGGCAGGCCGCGATTGTCGACGCAGGTGAAGGGAATAATGAACTCGTCGGTCACGTCGCGGTTGTAAGAGTCTTTGACGCCCTGGACGGGATCGACAAATTCACCGCCTTCAGCTTTGCCGGCAACCATGGCATCAAAGGCCTTCAGCTCGCGGTCCCACTTCTTGTCGCGATCCATGGCGTAATAGCGGCCGCTCACGCTGGCGATCTTGCCGCCAAGTTCACGCAGTTTCTGCTGCAACTGCTGGAGATAAAGCGCGCCGTTCGTAGGCAGCGTGTCGCGCCCGTCCATAAAACAGTGGACGTACGTGCGGTCGACGCTGCTTTGTTTGGCCATGCGCAGCAGCGCGTAGAGATGGTTCTGATGCGAGTGGACGCCGCCATCGGAGAGCAGCCCGCAGAGGTGAAGCTGGCGGCCGCCACTGCGCGCGTTCTTCATGGCTTCCATTAACACAGGGTTGTTGTAGAGATCGCCTTTTTCGATCATGAGGTCGATTTTCGTGATGTCCATGTAAACGATGCGACCTGCGCCAATGTTCAGGTGCCCGACTTCGCTGTTGCCCATCTGGCCCTGCGGCAGGCCGACAAAGCGTCCGCTGGTGTGGATGAGCGTGTTGGGATACTCGGCGAGCAGGCGGTCATAGTTGGGTTTGCGGGCGAGAGCTATGGCGTTGGCTTTAGAAGGCGGCGCATAACCCCAGCCATCAAGAATGATAAGGACAAGAGGACGGTTCATAAGCGACAGAGAATTCTAAATGAAGATCCTTACCACTGATAAACACTGATGACGCTGATCAAGAGAACGGCAAGAGCCTACCGCGGATTGACGCGGATGAACACGGATCCGAAAAGAATCTTCACCACGGAGGCACGGATGGAGGATATCGGGAACCGAACACCAAAATCTCAAACCAAAGGGTCTCCTGGTGGTTAGGTGATAGCATAGGCGCGCCGCAGCGCTGAGGGTTCGATTGTGACTGCGAAGTGGAGAGGGACTATGAGGACCAAGAATCTGGTTGCGTTATTGGTGTTGCTGGCAGCGATGTGGCAAACGGTGACCGCGCAGGACGTGCAAAGCAAGAATGCTCCTGAGAAGAAAGACGCGCAGAGTAAAGATGCAGCCAGGAAGGGCGCGCAGGGCAAAGAAGCTGCTGAGAAAAATGCTCTGGCTTCGGATACGGCCAAAGACAAAACGGAGAAGCCTGAGATCCATGAATTTGTCATCGCCAACTTTAAGACCGAAAGCGGCGTTACACTGCCGCAGGCGCGCGTGGTTTACGGAACTTATGGCCACCTGAACGCAGCTAAGGACAACGTCGTGCTTCTGCCGTCGCACTACATGGCGGATTGCCATGGATACGAATGGCTGATCGGGCCGGGCCGCGCGCTGGATACTTCCAAACTCTTTCTGGTTGCGACCGAGCTTTTCGGCAACGGGCATTCTTCTTCGCCCAGCAATACGCCGGAGCCTTTCCATGGCCCGCGCTTTCCGGTGACGACGATCCGCGACAACGTGGAGGCGGTGCATCGGCTGCTGGCGGAAGAACTTAAGATCACGCACCTGCGCGCAGTTGTCGGGTTCTCGATGGGAGCGCAGCAGGCATTTCAATGGGCGGTGAGTTATCCAACTTTCGCGGACAAGATTGTGGCCACGGCGGGAACGTCCAAGACTTATCCGCACGGAGTGGTGAGGTTGGAAGGACAGATTGCGGCAATCATCGCCGACGCAGCGTTTCAAAACGGAGATTACACCACACCGCCGACCAAAGGGCTGGAAGCTTTTGCCACGGTGTGGACGGCGTGGTTGTTTTCCCAGGAGTGGTGGCGCAAGGAGTTGTGGAAAGCCTCGTCACCTCCGGGGACCACGTTTGAACAGACGCTGCACGAATTCCGCACGAACTTCATTCCCGGGGCCGACGCCAATAACCTGATCCTGCAATGCCGCACATGGGAGAAACATGACGTGGGAACAACGCCGGGCTTCAATGGCGACACGGAGAAGGCGTTGCGGTCGATTAAAGCGCCGTTTCTTTACATGCCATCGGAAACTGACCTTTATTTCCCCATCGGCGACGCGCGTTACGAGGCCGGCTTCATGCCAACGGTAACGCTCACGCCGATTCCTTCGCTGTGGGGACATACGGCCGGCGCGGGGCCGAACCCGGAGGACCTGAAGTTTCTGAACGAGAAGATTGGGAAGTTCTTAGAAAAATAGTGACGGAGCCGGCATAAGCGCATTTCGCGCAGGCTGCTAATAATTGTTGAGCTGGCAGGATTTCATCAGCGGCCCCGACGGAGCCACACGACTGGCCCACCTGCAAGCCGCGATAACGAAGATGAAGTCGCTGGACAGCAGCCCCAAGACTTCCGCGGACTACCGGCGCAGCTGGGAATACTGGGCCAACATTCACGGATATTATGGGACGCAGTCTCCCGATGGCACGGTGGCACAACAGATTCAATATCTGAAAAGCCAGGGGATGCAGCAATACGTCTCCTACTATCAGGGGATCAATGACCAGACGCCGCCCGACACTACGGCCAAGACCGTCTGGGCAACATGCCAGCATTCGGGTTCGACGCAGGCGCTGAACTTTTTTGGCTGGCACAGGATGTACCTGTATTACTATGAGCGCGTCCTGCGCTGGGCGGCCAACGACAACACGCTGCGGCTGCCGTATTGGGATTACACCGATCCCTCGCAACTGGAATTGCCAACAAACTTCCAGAGCACTACTGCGGCGCTCTACGACGCAAAACGTAATCCAGACATCAATAACGGCTCGGCAACGCTTGATTCCTCCTCAACCGACGTGAACACTTTGCTCCCGAACCCCTCCTACTTCGATTATGAATCCGCCATCGAAGAGGGCATCCATGGCTACGTGCATTGCTCGGTGGGGCCGACCTGCCCTGTGGCGCACATGGGCGATGTGCCGGTCGCGGGCAATGATCCGATTTTTTACCACCACCATGCGAACATTGACCGGCTGTGGGCATGCTGGCAGCATCTGCATCCAACACCTGCAGGAACGTGGCAGAACCAGAAATTCAGCTTTGTGGATGAAACCGGCACGTTGGTAACCAAGCCGGTAAAAGGTTTTCTGAGTACAACCACGCTGGGCTACAAATATGAAAATGACAGCAATTGCGCGCGGCCGGGAACCGCGCTGTTGGCCACGCACGTGGTGGGGCCGGTGCCGATAGGTCCCGGCGCAGTGGAAAACAAACAAGTGCTTGGCGCTGCGCAGGGAGTAAGCGTGAAAGATGCAGTGACCACCGTGGACATTGCGGTGCCCAAGCCGACAATGCAGACGGCATTGGCGCACCTGGAAAATGCCCAGTCGATGCAGCTGGTGCTGCGCGACGTGACAGCGGACAGCCATCCGGGCGTGCTCTTTAACGTTTACCTGGCCCGGAAAGACGATCCCAGCAAACGCGAGCGCGTGGGCACCGTCAACTGGTTCGGCGCGTTCAGGAGCCATGGGGGCCAGCGCATGGCGCCGAAGAAAACGCTGCGCTATGACGTGACCTCTGCGGTCAAGGCCCTGGACGGAGGCTCTCTCTCTGACCAGGGGCTTACCGTTGTGATTGAGGCCACGAGTGGCGTTGTGCCGAAGGATTCCTCGAAAGCGAAAGAGCAGCCCAAACTAGCTGCCCAGGCTTTCAGGAAAGAAGCAAATGTCCGGATTGGATCGATAGAACTGCGAGCAGCCGGAGCGGCTCCCCCGGCGCCAAAACCCAAACCGAAGAAGAAATAGAAACCAGGATTGCGGGGCCGCTCGCGAAACACGTTGGCGGCCCCTGTTGAATCCTGGTAACCCCGACTGTTATCCGCAAATTACCTGCCCATAAAACGCTGTCCGCTTAGTATTGCCGCAATAAATGAACATGTTCAATTATTCCCTTGACAGCGAGACTGCTTCAATCGAAAATTGAACATGTTCAATAATAATGGCTGATAAAGGGGGTGAGGCATGGCCGGAGCGGAAACCGGAACAGGCGAATTCAAAAAACGCAATCTGGTCATTTTGGGCGCGGTAGTTGGGTTCTTGTACGGTTTTGGCCTTCGCATCCTGGCCAACTCTCCATCGAGTCATCTTGCCGTGATGACGATGGGGTTCACATGCTTCATGCCTTTTGCCATGGGGTGCATTACGGTCTATTTTGCCGAAATCGGGCAGCCGCGGCGCGTGTGGACATGGATATGGCTGCCGTGGGTCCCACTGTTGGCAGCCCTTGGGGCCACGATGCTGGCGTTGCTGGAAGGCCTGATCTGCGTGGCAATATTTGCGCCGCTGGCCATGATCCTGGCCAGCGTGGGCGGCCTGGTGGGCGGCCTGGCCGCGCGGTTGATACGTTCGAATCGGGCCAAGTAATTGACATAAAAGCTGCGCCAGACGTGATTTGGCACAACATAGCGAGCGTGCGGGCAATCCGGCCGGAAGAGCTGCCGGCCTCCTGGAGTCACCGTATCGGTTTCCCTAACCCGGTTGAGGCGACGCTTTCGCATGAGGGCGTGGGCGGCATCCGCAATGCGACCTTTACCGGAGGATTGTATTTCCTTGAGACGGTGGATGTTTGGGAACCCGAGCACCGGCTGGCCTTCACCATCGCGGCGCAAACCGACCTGATTCCGCCCACCACGCTGGACGAGCATGTGCGCGTTGGCGGGCCGTATTTTGACGTGCTGCGGGGTGAGTACCGTCTGGAGCCAATAGGCAACGGGACAATAAGGCTCCATCTTTCCAGCAGGCATCGTGTTTCTACCGATTTCAACTGGTATGCGCGCCTATGGACGGACGCGATAATGTCAGACTTACAGAAGAGAATTTTGTTTGTGATACGACAGCGGTGCGAAACGGAGAAACGATAAAGCTGGGGACGCTCGCTGAGTGCGGAGGTGGCCATGTGGGTGGGGTATATGGCTGAGGGCCGCAAGCAGAGGCTGCTGGAATCGCCGAGATTGCCGACATCGCACGTAATCGGAAAGGCAAAACCTCCCACAGAGACACGGAGAACTGCCAGGCACGGAATAGCGCAGAGGGAATTGCGTTGCGAAACTTTGATCGGATGATCGCGCGGGATCGCCGAAATCGCACGTGAGTGGAAAAGCTAAACCCCTGATGCCTGGGATGAATTATGGATCGGGGCTATTTGCCGTCGTCGTCCTTGTCGTCGTCTTCATCATCCAGGCCGCCGCTGGCCAGGAGATCGCGCAGGGCGCCTTTACCGGCTGCGCCGCGCTGCTCACCGGCAACGTTTCCATCGCGGTCGATCACGACATAGATCGGGTAAACCTTGGCTTCAAACATGGCGGCCAGATTGGTATCGTCCATAAAGACGATGCGGGTGGAGCGCGGGTGCTGCTCCAGGTACTTCTTCACCGTCTTCCTGGATTCACCCACGTTGATGGCCAGGATGACCAAGCCTTTGTTGGCATAAGCGTCATTAATCCGGTCGACAAAGCCGGCTTCCTTGAGACAGTAGCCGCACCATGTGGTCCAGAATTCCAGCAGCACGACCTTGCCTTTTAACGAGTCATTGTTGAACTTCTCGCCGCGCGTGGTGGTGGCACTGAATCGGGGCGCGGGTTCTCTGGTCTTGGCTTTGCCGAGCGCTGGGCCGGCAGTGGTGCAAAGCAGGCAGGAAACAAGCAAGCCAACAAGTGCGGAGCGCAGGACGTTTCGCGTTCTCATGGAGCGGAACTTTATCACAGAAGCTAGTAGTTTGAGAGTAGTTTTGCTGCGCGGCTATAACACCAAAGGATAGGTTAAGCTAGTTTTCGGAAAAATTCAGTCCTATAGCAGGCTGGCGATGATCAGCCGAGTGCGTAACGAACCGGCCAGTTTTAGGATGGTCTGAACAGATGTGGCACAGACACTCTTGTCTGTGGCTGCATCCTTCATGGACCAGAGCACAGGCAGGAGTGCCTGTGCCACAAAATTCAGGCCAATGTTCAGACCAATATCGAAACCGCTCAGCGAAGAGCAAAATTGCAGACGCTGAGCGTGGCGCCATCGGGGCCGTTGACGAGTAAACCCCAGCCGGTGAGAGTCGTTACACCGCGTTGGTCGCTTGGCGCCTGGAGATTGGTCCCCAGCGGAATCTCAGTCGCACCGGGAGGCGTGACAAACAGGGAATAGGTAGCTGCGGGAAGATTTTCCGTCATACGGAAATGATAGGGTTGGCCCGCAGCATAGAGAACGTTTGAAGGAACGAGCACGTCTCCGTTAGCGGCCTGAATGAAACCGGCAGGGCTAAAGTGGATGAACTCGCTCAGGGAAGGATGCGGGCCGGGAGTCTGGGAAAAGAAGCCAAGGGAAGCGTCAATGGTGCTGGTCGATGACGTAGCATCAAAGGTCGCCATGAAACCGTGGGCCTCGGGTGTGAAAGGCAAGCTGACGCGCTGGATGCCTGATCCGGCAGGCGAATTTACGCAGCCCGCCGGAACAAGCGCGCTGGCGGTGGACGCGGTGCCTTGCACGGACGCGGTAACGGAAACTTTTTGTGAAACGTTGTTTGTGGTATCAGAGGCGGTCACCGTGATGGTGACGTTGCCGGAAGGAGTGGCGCTGGTGGTTGAGACGGTCAGGACTGCGGAGCCGGAGCCGCCCGTGATTGAGGTAGCGTCAAAACTGGCGACAACGCTGGAACTGGTGGAAGAGGCGCTAAGGGTGACGGTTCCGGTAAAACCATTTACGGCCTGAACGCTGATTGTGAACGTGGCAGCGGCGCCGGCGGAAATGGATTGTGACGTAGGATTGGCCGACAAGGAAAATTCCGAGTTGCTGCCGCCGCTGCCGGAGTCGTTCACGGTCCGGCGCGGTGAAATCACGCAGCCATTTGCCACAAGGAACAATGTCGCCAACAGCAGCGCCAACTTGCGCATGAAGCCTCTTTTCCGCCGACACTCACAGCATGATTCGCTTCTGCGAATCTTTCCGCCCCGAATCTTTGCCCTGGGATCCGGTTTGTCCCCGAATCTTTTTGTCGAGCAACGGAGCGCGTCGAAACAGAAAGATAATTTCATTGGATTCCCGGGAGCAGCCCAGATGTTTGCTGGATGGCGGCAAGAAATGGTAAAGAATTGAGGTGATTCGTAAAACCTGTTCTAAGGCCGTGCCTCCAATAAAGGTTGCAAACATATTATGTTTCCTCAACTTGCCGGTTTTCAAGACGTTGCTTTTTTATTGCTGCGGTTGATGGTGGGAGCTGTGTTCGCGGCCAGCGGCTGGAGTCACTTGAAAGACCCGGAAGGCCGCAGCAAGAGCATTGGCATAAGCAAGGGTTTTACGGTCTTGCTGGGCGCGGCGGAGCTTGCAGGCGCTTTAGGCGTGGTGTTCGGCGTGTTAACACAGCTTGCGTCTGCGGGGCTGATTTTGCAGATGCTGGGCGCCATTCAGAAGAAAATATTCGTATGGAAGACCGGCTTTTGGGGCAAGCACGGCACCGACGGCTGGCATTACGACCTGATGCTGGTGGTGATGAAT
>WNGG01009879.1_pt1 | contig 13967 bp, 14 predicted proteins | sample 5400661 | NCBI WGS metagenome assembly WNGG01 (sample SAMN13153372, study PRJNA577476) | soil metagenome | isolation source: 100 cm soil or saprolite under Garry oak tree replicate 1 | place: USA:California | collected 2016-06-15
GACCCGCGCCCGGGCGCCGAGCGCGGTCACCGCCGCCGCGCTCTTCTCGGAGCGGACCAGGCCGATGAGGTCCGCACCCTCACGCCGGGCCCGGCCGAGGAGCGCCCGGCCGACGAAGCCGCTGGCGCCGGTGACGGCCAATCTCATCATGCGACCCTCACGCCGCCCTCTTCCTTCCGCGGAGAGGGATTACCGGCGCGCCCCCGGGCCCTTCAAGGCGCGGCCGGGCGTGGCGCCGGTGTGCTCGCCGTCCTTCAGCACCTGGACGCCGTTGACGAAGACGTGTCGCATTCCCACCGCGTACTGATGCGGCTTCTCGAACGTGGCGCGGTCGGCGATCGTGGAGGGATCGAAGACCACGACGTCCGCGAACATTCCGAGGGCCAGCCGCCCGCGCCGGTCGAGGCCGAGGTTCTCCGCGGGCAGCGCCGACAGCCGCCGGACGGCCTCCGGCAGGCTGACGAGCTTCTCGTCCCGGACGTACTTGCCGAGGAAGCGAGCGAAGTTTCCGTAGGCGCGCGGGTGGGTCGACGAGCGCGTGAAGGGATCCGTGGGCGCCATCGAGGCGGCGTCGGAGCCGAAGGAGACCCAGGGCAGCCGCACCTGCTTGCGGACGTTGTCCTCCGACATCAGGAAGAACACGACGCCGATCCGCGTGCGGTCCTGCAGCACGAGGTCCAGGATCGTGCTCTCGGGATCGGTGCCCCGCATCTTCGCGGCCTCGGCCAGCGTCTTCCCGGTGAGGGGCTTCAGCGCGTCCGTCTTGAACTCCACCATCAAGAGCCGCTCCGGCGAGCCGGCCGCGCGGCAGAGGTTCTCCCACCCCTCGGCCGGCCGCCGCATGTCGGCGAGGATCTTCGCACGCGCCTCCGGCTCCTGGATGCGACGGAACAGCTCGTCGTAGCCGCCGTCGCGCGCCCACGGCGGGATGCAGGCGTCGAAGCCGGTGGCGCCCGCCGTGTAGGTGTACATGTCGGCGGTGATCTTCAGGCCCTCGCTCCGCGCCTTCTCGATGCGCGCGATCGCCTGGTCTTCCTTCGCCCAGTTGGACTCGCCCGCCGCCTTCAGATGGTAGATCTCGGCCGGCACGCCCGCCGCGCGGCTGATGCGGACGAGCTCGTCGATCGCCTCCAGGAAGCGGTCGCCCTCGCTCCGCAGGTGCGAGATGTACTTGCCGCCATGGGGCGCGGCGACCTTGCACAGCTCGACGAGCTCCTCGGTCTTCGCGTAGGTTCCCGGCGCGTAGATGAGCGACGAGCCGATGCCGAGGGCGCCCGCCTCCATCTCCTGCTCCACGAGCGCGCGCATCCGGTCCAGCTCCGCCGGCGTCGGCGGCCGGTCGTCGAGGCCGATCACGTACTCGCGCACGGTGGCCGCGCCGATGTACGACGCGACGTTGGGCGCCACCCCCTTCTTCTCCAGGTACGCGAGGTACTCGCCGAGCGTCGTCCATTTCACGTCGTACTTGAGGTCGCCCTGCTCGTCCTTCATCCGCCGCTTCATCTCGTCGGTGAGCGGGCCCATGGAGTTGCCCTCGCCGAAGATCTCGGTCGTCACCCCCTGCCGGATCTCTCCCTGCGAGCGGCCGTCCACGATCAGCGATTCGGTCGACCACGACAGCATGTTGATGAAGCCGGGGGCGACCGCGAGCCCGGTCGCATCCACCACGGTGGACGCCGACGCGGATGGGAGATCGCCGACCGCGGACACCGCGTCGCCGCGGAGGCCCACGTCGACGCGGCGGCCCCGTCCCCCGCCGCCGTCGTAGACCGTGCCCCCGCGGATGAGCACGTCGAACCGGGCGGCGGGCGGCTGGGCAAGGACGACCGACAAGGCGCCGAGAAGGCCGAGGACGGCCAGCGCGACGGACGCGCGCGGAGCGTGGCTCATGGGGCTGATGCTACCGGCGGGGCCGCCGGGATGCCAGACCTAACGGGCGAGGAGGCGCGCGGGGGCCTGCGCGTCGAGGAACATGAGGTTCAGGCGCCAGACGGAGTCTTCGCCCACGTAGGCGTTGCGCACCGCGGCCCGCGTGCGGAAGGGCCCGCCGGCCTCTTCGACCTCGAGGACCTCGCCCTTGGCGAAGACCTGGGTCGTCATCACCCGGGCGCCGCCCGCCCCGAGGTTGTCGGCGACGGTGGCCTCCTCCCGACGGTCGCCCGGCGGCCCCGAAGGCTTCAGGACGAAGAAGAAAATGCCGTCGCGACGGGGCGCCGCTCGTCGCTCGGGAGCGGACGCGAGCGTGGGCGGGTTCAGGAAAAGGCCCGCGCCGTTGCGCGTGTAGCCGCCGGGCGGGCCCTTGCCGATGAAGCGCAGCCCCACCGCGCCCCCCGTTCCCACCGCGGCCACCGCCGCGTAGACGCGGTAAGCCGGCGCGGCCAGGTCGAAGGCGCGGAAGCGCTTGGGCAGCGGCAGCGCGACGTGCAGCGCCTGGCCGATCAGCACGGTATGGCGGAGGGAAACCGCCACGCCGCCCGCGGACGCGTCCATGGTGGTCGTCATCTCGTCCCAGATCGCGCCGTCGGGGTACTGACCCTGGACCCGGGCCGGCAGCGCCACGCTCGTCCGCGGCTGGCGGCGCCGGTCGCGCTCAGTCATGCGCACCTGCTGGCGGCGGTCCCTCATCACCCCCTCGAACGAAGCTAAGCACGCCCCCCGGGTCAGTGAGTGAGCTTGCGGTACCGGATCCGGTGCGGCTGGTCGGCCTCGGCGCCCAGGCGGCGGCGCCGGTCGGCCTCGTAGTCCTGGTAGTTGCCTTCGAACCACATGACGCGGCTGTCGCCCTCGAAGGCCATGATGTGCGTGGCGATGCGATCGAGGAACCACCGGTCGTGGCTGATCACGACCGCGCAGCCCGCGAAGCCCACCAGGGCCTCTTCGAGCGCGCGCAGCGTGTCGACGTCGAGGTCGTTGGTGGGCTCGTCGAGCAGCAGCAGGTTGCCGCCGCTCTTGAGCAGCGTCGCGAGATGGAGACGGTTGCGTTCGCCTCCCGAGAGGTCCTTCACCTTCTTCTGCTGGTCGGGCCCGCGGAAGCCGAACGAGCCGGCGTAGGCGCGCGAGTTCACCTCCCGCTTCCCCACCATCACGAGGTCCTTTCCCCCGTCCGAGATCTCTTCCCAGACGCTGCGGCTGCCGATGAGGCTGTCGCGGCTCTGGTCGACGTAGGAGAGCACGACCGATTCTCCGATCTTCAGCGTGCCGGCGTCCGGCTTATCCTGGCCGAGGATCATGCGGAACAGCGTCGTCTTGCCCGCCCCGTTGGGCCCGATGATGCCCACGATCCCGCCGCGCGGCAAGAGAAAGTTGACGTCGTCCATCAGCAGGTTGTCGCCGTAGCCCTTGCGCACGTCCTTCGCTTCGATGACGAGGTCGCCCAGCCGCGGGCCGGGGGGAATCGAGATCTCCGCCGGCCCTTCCCGTTTTTCCGCGGCCTGCTCCTGGGCGAGCAGGTCCTCGTAGTGGGTCAGCCGCGCCTTGCCTTTGGCCTGGCGGGCGCGGGGCGCCATCCGGATCCACTCCAGCTCGCGCTGGAGCGTGCGGCGCCGCGCGCCGGCCTCCTTCTCCTCCTGGGCCAGGCGGTTCTCCTTCTGCTCCAGCCAGGACGAGTAGTTCCCCTGCCACGGGATGCCGGCCCCGCGGTCCAGCTCGAGGATCCAGCCCGCGACGTTGTCGAGGAAGTAGCGGTCGTGCGTGACCCCCACCACCGTGCCCTTGAACTCCTTCAGGAACTGCTCGAGCCACGCGACCGACTCCGCGTCGAGGTGGTTGGTGGGCTCGTCGAGCAGCAGCATGTCAGCGACCAGTCCGCGGACAGCTCCTCGTAGCGCTGGACGATGGCGCGCTGGGCGGCTACCGCCTCCTCGACGTGCTGGAGGACGTTCTTCTTCGGGTCGAGCTGCGGCTCCTGCGGCAGGTAGCCGATGCGGGTGCCCTCGGCCGGGAACGCCTCTCCCGCGAAGTCCTTGTCGACGCCGGCCATGATGCGGAGAAGCGTGCTCTTGCCCGCGCCGTTGGCCCCCAGCACGCCGATCTTGGCCGTGGGATAGAAGCTCAGCCAGATGCCCTTGAGGATCTCCTTGCCCTGCGGCGTGACCTTCCGCAGGTCCTTCATCGTGAAGATGAACTGGGGAGCCATGAAAACGGGATTCTGCCATGAATCGCGGACCGCGGGTTAACCTGGAAGCGTGCCCGTGACCCGCCGGCCCGACACCGCCTTGCATCGAAGCGTGGAGCGCGGGCTGAGCGTGCTCTACGCCGGAGGCTGGGCCGCGCGGCTGTGGGCGCTCGTGCCCGGCGCCCGGCGGGTGAGCCTCATCGAGCACACCCTCGCCGTCCCCGGCCGGGAGAAGGGCCGGCCCCCGCTCCGCGTCGCGTTCGCCTCCGACCTCCACCTCGGCCCCACCACGCCCCGCGAGGTGCTCGACGCCGCCTTCGCCCGCCTCGAGTCCGCGCGGCCCGACGTGCTCGCGCTCGGTGGCGACTACGTCTTCCTGGGCGCGACGAAGGAGAGGGTGCACGAGCTTCAGACCCGGGTGATGCACGTGACCGCCGCCGTCAAGCTTGCCGTCCTCGGCAACCACGACTTCTGGGCCCGGCCCGAGCGGCTGGAGGACGCCCTCACCCAGGCCGGGGTCCGCGTCCTCGTCAACGACTCGGTGCGCCTCCCGCCTCCCCACGACGACGTGGCGGTGATCGGCCTCGACGACCCCCTCACGTCGCGGCGGATTACCGACAAGATCGCGCTGCAGGAGGGCGTTGACACCGCCCTCGCCCGCGTCGCGGACGTGCCGATCCGGATCGCGCTCTGCCACTCCCCCGACGGCTACCCCGAGGTCAAGGGCCGCGGCGTGCAGCTTCTCCTCTGCGGTCACACGCACGGGGGTCACATCGCGCTTCCGGGCTACCGGCCCCTCTGGGTCCCGGGCCCGCACGGGCGGCTCTGGCCGCACGGCCGTCACGACGTCGACGGCCTGACCGTCTTCGTCTCCCGCGGCGTGGGCGGCAGCCTCGTTCCGATGCGCATCTACGCCCCGCCGGACGTGGCGCTCATCACAATCGACCGCGCGCCCTGACGGCTACGATCTCCACGCGGCCCGCCCAAGGAGGTCGAATGTCCCCCTCCCGACGTTTCCTCCTGGCCATCGCCTTGTCCCTGGCCACCGCCCTCGCCCTCCACGCCCAGCCCACCACGGGCGGAATCGCGGGTGTCGTCCGCGACGAGAGCGGGGCCGTGGTCCCGGGCGCCACCGTCACGATCACCGAGCCGCGGACGGGCGGCATCGCGCGCATCGTCCTCACCGACTCGAAGGGCGCCTTCTTCGTGCCCAACCTGTCTGCCGGTCCGTACTTCCTGTCCGTGGAGCTGAAGGGCTTCGGCCGGGCGGCCGGGGACGTTCGGGTCAGCGCGGGGGCCACCATGAAGGCCGAAGTCACCCTCACCACGAAGCTGGAAGAGGCGGTCACCGTCGCCGGCACGCGCGTCAAGGGCCGGACGGCGACCGAGACGCTCGCGCCCGTCGACGTGATCGACGGCGAGGCCATCCGCGCCACCGGAGCCGTGGAGACCGGCAAGATCCTGCAGCTCCTCGAGCCGTCCTTCAACTTCTCCACCACGACCATCAGCGACGGCACCGACGTCATCCGGCCGGCCACCCTGCGCTCGCTCAACCCCGACCAGGTCCTGGTGCTCGTCAACGGCCGGCGCTATCACCAGCAGTCGCTGATGAACTACCAGCAGACGATCGCCCGGGGGTCGGCGGGCTACGACATCAACTCCATTCCCGCCTCCGCGATCGACCACATCGAGGTGCTGCGCGACGGCGCCGCCGCGCAGTACGGCTCCGACGCCATCGCCGGCGTGATCAACATTGTCCTGAAGAAGGGTACGACCCTCACCGACCTCACCGCGGATGTCGGGCGCTACTACGCGTCGAACCCGGCGCTGCCGCTGGGGGCCAGCCCCGACGCCGAGGCCGGCCATGGACGGACGCTGCTCGGCAGCGCCAACACCGGCTTCGCCGTCGGCGACGGCGGGTTCGTGAACCTGACCCTCGAGTACCGCGACCGCGGAGAGACCAACCGGGCGGGCCCGGACTCGCTGCGCGTGAGCCCCCCGCGCGTCGTGCAACGCATCGGCGATCCGCGCGCGAAGGACGCGCTCGTGTGGCTCAACTCGGAGATTCCCATCGGCGCCGGAACGTTCTACGCTTTCGGCGGCTACTCCTATCGCAAGGGCAATTCATCCGGGTTCTTCCGCAGCGCCGGCGACGACCGCACGGTTCCCGCCCTGTACCCGAACGGCTTCCTGCCGACGATCGTCACCCGGCCGACCGACGACCACGCGGTCGTCGGCTATCGGGCGGAGCTGAACAAGGATTGGTCGTGGGACCTGAGCGGGAGCTACGGCCGGAGCAGGTTCAAGTTCCACGAGGACAACACGGTCAACGTCAGCTACTACTACGAGCCTCGCGCTCCGACCGACCCCGACGGCCCCAAGTTCAACGAGTCGCCGACCTCCGCCGACACGGGAGCGCTCGGTTACGACCAGCTCGATTTGAACCTCGACTTCACGGGCAAGCTCCGCTGGAGCGTCGGCGCGGGACCGCTCAACGTCGCCGCCGGCGCGGAGTGGCGCCGCGAGGGCTACACGATCGAGGCCGGCGATCCGGTCTCGTACCAGTACGGCCGCACGAACGACCCCGGCGTCCGCATCCTCAACCAGAGCGGAGGCGTCGCCGCCATCGGCACTCAGGGGTTCCCGGGCTACTCCCCGCGGGAGGCCCTCGACGCGCACCGCACCAACGCCGCGCTGTACGTGGACCTCGAGTCGCTCCTCACGCCGAGGCTGCTCGCCGGCGCCGCCGCCCGCTACGAGCATTACTCCGACTTCGGGAGCACGGTCACCGGCAAGGTCTCGGGTCGCTACAACTTCAACGACCGCCTCTCGCTGCGCGGCACGCTCTCCACCGGCTTCCGGGCGCCCGGCGTGCAGCAGGAGTTCTACAACTCGCGCTCGACCAACCTGAACGCGGCGGGCGTCCTCACCGACACGCTGACCGCGCGGCAGGACAGCGACGTCACGCGCGCCTTCGGCATCCCGCCGCTGAAGCAGGAGATTTCGCGGAACTACTCGCTCGGCGTGGTCGGCAAGCCGGCGGGAAGGCTCCGGCTCACGGTGGACGTCTACCGCATCGACATCGACGACCGCATCATCTTCTCCAGCAACATCCAGCCCGAGGACGCGGCGGCCTGCGGCGTGCCCGTCGATGCGAGCCGCTGCCCGATCCGCGCGATCCTGGATCCGTTCCGCGTGGGCCAGGTGCAGTTCTTCACGAACGCCGTGGACACCAAGACGCAAGGGCTCGACGTCGTCGCTCTCTATGACGCTCCCTTCGCGGACGGGACGGTCAGCCTCGAGCTCGCCTCCGATTTCAACAAAACGCTGATCAAGAACCGGAAGTCGTCGTCCGGCATCCTGCCCGCGGCGGTGCTCTTCGACGAAGCCCAGGTCACGCTCGTGGAGGAAGGCCAGCCCCGGCAGCATCACATGGTGGGCGCCACCTATCGCCGAGAGGGCTGGTCCGCCGGCCTGCGCTTCAGCTATTTCGGCGCCGTGTCCGGTGAGGGCTTCACGCCCGGCCTCAAGCAGACTTGGGGCGGCAAATGGCTGACCGACGCGTCGGTGACGGTGCCGCTCCGGCCGGACACGGTGAGCCTCACCGTGGGCGCCCTCAACCTGTTCGACGTGTACCCCGACAAGTGGGCCAGCGCCGATCCCAGCATCAACCCCTTCCCGTTCCTGGGATTCACGTACGGGTGGGAGACCCTGCCCTTCGGGATCAATGGCGGGTACTATTACGCACGAGTCAACGTGCGCCTCCCACACTGAGGCCAGCCGGCCCGGGAGGCGCCATTCACAGCCGGACAACCGGAAGGTCGGAGGATGGATGAGCGCAAAGGCCGGCGCCGGCCAGCCCGTGACCTGCTCGATCGCGCCGATGCTGTCGGTTCGCAACGGGGCGCGGGCGGTCGAGTTCTACAAGTCGGCCTTCGGAGCGATCGAGGTCTACCGGGTGGAAGCTCCGGACGGGTCCGTGGTGTCCCGGCTATCGATCGAGGGCGCGGAGTTCTGGGCGGCGGACGAATCGCCCGCGCACGCCAACTTCAGCCCGGAGTCGCTGGGCGGCGGTACCGTTCGCATGATCCTGACCGTTCCCGATCCTGATGCTATGTTCGCGAAGGCGGTCGCCGCCGGCGCGCGGCAGGTCCACGCCGTGACCGAGGACTACGGCTGGCGTCTGGGTCGCGTGGTCGATCCCTTCGGCCACCACTGGGAGATCGGCCGGCCGCTCGGCCCGTAGGCGCGCGGGATGCCGAGCCTCGCCGCCGCCATCACGGCCTTCGCCCTGGCGGGCGCGGTGTCCGCGCCGCAACGCGTCTCGTTCGAGACGCCCGACGGCGGCATCGTCTACGCCGACCTCTACGGAGCGGGTCCGCGCGGCGTCGTGCTGGCCCATGGGGGGCGCTTCAACAAGGAAAGCTGGCCGAAGCAAGCGCGCGCGCTGGCCGACGCCGGCTTCCACGTCCTCGCCTTCGACTTCCGCGGGCGCGGCCAGTCGCGCGGGCCGCAGTCCAAGGCCCCCGACGACGGCGTCGAGTACGACGTGCTGGCCGCGGTGCGCTACCTGCGCAAGATCGGCGTGCGGACGGTCTCGGTCGTTGGAGCGAGCTTCGGCGGCTCGGCGGCGGCCCAGGCGGCGGTCCTGGCCCGGCCGGGCGAGATCGATCGCCTGGTGCTGCTGGCCCACGGCGAGATCGCGGAGCCGGAGCGGATGCAGGGCCGGAAGCTGTTCGTCGTCGCCCGCGACGACGCCAACGACGCCGGCCCGCGGCTGCCCCGCATCCGCCGGCAGTACGAAAGGGCCACCGGCACCAAGGAGCTGTTGATCCTGGAGGGCTCCGCCCACGCGCAGTTCATCTTCGAGACCGATCAGGGGCCGCGGCTGATGCGCGAGATCGTGCGGTTCCTGTCCGCGCCGTAGGCTCCGCGATGGCGGCGCCCTTCCTCACCGCGGAGTGGCGGCACGTCGCAATCCTCAACTACTGCGCCGAGCCCTCCGCGCTGGCCGCCCTGGTGCCGCGCGGCACCGAGATCGACCAGTGGCACGGGCGCACCTACCTCAGCCTGGTCGGCTTCCGCTTCCTCGACACCAAGGTCCGGGGCGTGCCGATCCCCTTCCACCGGAACTTCGAGGAGGTGAACCTGCGCTTCTACGTGCGGCGCCAGGCGCCCGAGGGCTGGCGCCGGGGAGTCGTGTTCGTCAAGGAGATCGTCCCCCGCGCCGCGGTCGCCTTCGTGGCCCGGGCGCTCTACAACGAGAACTACACGGCGCTGCCGATGGGCCACGAGATCGGACGCGCGGCGAGCGAGCCGGGGAGGGTCGAATCCGTGTCGTACTGGTGGCGCTTCGACGGCCGTCCCCATCGCCTCTCGCTGTCGCTCGGATGTGAGCCGCGGCCGCTGGTGGCCGGAAGCGAGGAGGAGTTCATCGCCGAGCACTACTGGGGATATTCGCGCCGGCGTGACGGCGGCACCATCGAATACCAGGTGACCCATGCGCCGTGGCGCGTCGCGCCCGCCCGCGACGCGCGGCTCGAGGGCGACGTCGATGCGATCTACGGTGAGCGGTTCGGCCGGCTCTTGCGGGGGCGCCCCGTGTCGGCTTTCATGGCCGAGGGCTCCGAGGTCGCCGTCTCCCACGGCGTTCGTCTGGATCGGTAAACGGCATGAACGACGAGCAGAATCAAGCGGAGCTCCCTGCACCGGCGAATGCAAGGATCGACGTCGCGGTCGCCGGCCTCGGAGCCAAGCGTGCCCTCATCGTGTTCCTCGCATTCTTCGGCACTCAGATCGTCGTCGGGATCGTGATCGGGATCGTTGGGGTGACCTGGCTCGTGCTCGCGCGCGGGACCGGGAGCCCGGCGACGATGGCCGAGGCGCAACGGCTCCTGGTGATGCCGGCCGCAATCGCCGGGGCTCTCGTGAGCGGCTGGGTTGCTCTGGTGCTCACCCGGCGGAGTCTTCCCGGACCGGTCGGCCGCGGAGCGTTGAGATCCATCGGCTGGGCGGCGGCATCATCGCGAAGCATGCTCGTGTCGGCGTTCGCCGGCGTCTCCATCGCCGCCTTCTATCTCCTTGGGCTCTCCGCTCACTTGCCGCCTCCGCCCGGTCACCGATTCGGCCCAGTGGTGAGTACGTTGATGTTGGGAGGCTGGCCCCGTCATGCCTGGGCGGTGTTCGCGGTTGTCGTGGCGCCTCCCATAGAAGAGTTCATGTTCCGCGGCGTAGTGCTCGCCGGGCTATCCCGCTCCTGGACGACCGCGTCCGCCGGCGTCGTCGCGACCGCCCTCTTCGTGCTCTGCCATCTGTCCGAAGTCCGGGGCTACGGGCCGGCAGTCATCGGGGTGAGCATGCTCGGCGCCGCCGCGCTGATTGCACGAGTCAACACGCGGTCACTCGCGCCGGCCATCGTCCTGCACGCCAGTTACAACCTGGTCCTGGTGATCAGCATGTACGCCGGTGCCGGGCCGTAGAGGGCGGGCGTCGGGGATGACGGAAGGGAACCCCGTCACGGGCGCCCTCGTATAACCGTTGCGGAAGAGGGACATCCATGACATTCCTGGCGCTGCTGCTCGTCGGCCTGGCGTTCCTGGTAATCGTCCCCTTGCTCCTCCTGAGGCTGGTCCTGGGTCTCATCTTCCTGCCCTTCAAGCTCTTGGGGCTCGTCCTGCGCGTCGTCTTCGGGGTGACCTTCGGCCTGGTCGGGCTCGTCTTCCGCGTCCTCTTCTCCGGCGTCGGCCTGCTGCTGGCACTTTTCGTCCTCGTCGGCGTGGTCCTGCTCGTGCCCCTGCTGCCGTTCCTGCTGGTCGGAGTCGGCCTGTGGCTGCTCCTGCGCTCCTCCACTCCCCGGTCGCCGCTGCGCCTTTCCGCGTAAGTATTACAGTACTGTGACGTTGTAGCCGCATCGGGGATGCTAGGCTGCGTCCTGGCCCTGCGCGGAAGATCATGCAGGGCACAAGGAGAGCGCCTTGACCCTGACCTGGAACGGCAAGCGGTTCGACGGGCTGAATGTCGGTTACTTCACCGCGATTCACGCGGGCGCGCTGCTGGCGCCGTTCACGTTCTCCTGGTCGGCCCTGGGAGTGTTCTTCTTCCTCTATTGGCTCTCGGCATCGGTCGGGATCTGCCTCACCTACCACCGGCTCCTCACGCACCGCGGCTTCCGCGTCCCCAAGCCCCTCGAATACCTGTTCACGATCTGCGGGAACCTCGCGAGCGAAGGCGGGGCCATCAGTTGGGTCGGCATGCACCGCATGCACCACACGCTCTCGGACCGCCCCGGCAAGGACCTGCACACGCCCAAGGACGGCTTCTGGTGGAGCCACCTCGGCTGGATCGTCTGCAAGTTCGACTTCGACCGCCGCGAGATGGAAGCGCGGTACGCGCCCGAGCTGGTGGCCGATCCCGTCCACCGCGTGCTGAACCGCATCCACGTCCTGCCCAACATCCTCGTGGGCCTCGCCCTCTTCGCGTGGGGCGGCTGGTCGTTCGTCGTGTGGGGAGTCTTCCTGCGGCTCGTGGTCGTGCTGCACGGCACGTGGTTCGTCAACTCCGCGGCCCACACGTTCGGCTACCGCACCTACGACACGCCGGAGGGCTCGACCAACTGCTGGTGGGTCGGGCTCGTCGCTTGGGGCGAGGGCTGGCACAACAACCATCACGCCTTCCAGCGCTCGGCGCGTCACGGCCACGAGTGGTGGGAGGTGGACGCGACGTGGGCGCTCATCCGCGGCCTGCAGGCGATGGGCCTCGTGAGGGATCTGCACCTCCGGCCGAAGAACGCCGGTCGCTTCCGCATCGACCGGCGCGCCGATGGCCCCGTGCTGGCCGCCGCCGACCTGGAGGCCGCGACCGCCGATTCCGCCGCGTAGCCTCGGCCGTATCGCATTCGTGGCCCGTGGAGGAGCTGCAACCATGCTGCTCGTGGCGGTGCTGGCGTTCGGTGTGGCGGCGGGCGGCGGGCCGTGCCTGCACGGAAGCGACGAGACGGCCGACCAGGCCCGGCGCCGCCGGGAGGCGCTGCAGGCCGTCCGTTACGTCAACACGGCGGAGAACATGGGCGTGGAGAAGGCGCGGAGATACGTACCCCTCAGCCAGCTTCCCGGCGTGCCCGCCGTGGACGGGTTCAGGCTCTCCCTGGTGAACGACAACAAAGGCTACATGCTCGCGGCGAAGGACACGCGCGACGCGTGCGGCTTCGCGTACTTCAGCGACGAGTCGGGACTGATCTACGAGGCGCAGCCGATCAAGCGATAGCGGCGCGCGCGCGCCGTCACGGTACGAGCACCGCCTTCACCAGCGTCCCCTCGGCCATGCCGTCGAAGCACGAGCGCCACTCGGCCAGCGGCGCGACGCGGCTGACGAGCGGGCGCGGATCGAGCTGGCCCGCGCCGAGCATCCGGAGGACCCGCTCCCACACCGGCCACGTGTGGCTGAAGCTGCCCCGCAGCGTCACCGCCTTCTGCACCAGGGGATCGAGCGAGAACCCCAGCGGCTGCGGTCCCCAGCCGACCTTCGTCACCTGCCCGCCGGGGCGGACGACGGCCAGCGCCTGCTGCAGCGCGGCCGAGGCGCCCGCCGCGTCGACGACCACGTCGGCGCCCTGCCCGTCGCCCAGCCGCGACACCGCGTCGGTGAGCTCCTGCGCCTCCATGTCGACCGCGTGCGTGGCCCCCAGACGAAGGCCGAGCGGCAGGCGAGAGCGGTCGCGCGCCAGCCCGGCCAGCACGACCGCGCCCGCGCCACCGAGACGCGCGACGTGCGCGCAGAGCAGCCCGATCGGTCCCGGGCCGATGACCACGACCACGTCGCCGGGACGCACGCGCGCGTTGACCACCACCGCCTGGTACGCCACGCAGCACGGCTCGGTGAGCGCGGCCAGCTCGAAAGGAAGCCCGTCCGGCAGCCGGTGCAGGCAGCGGGCCGGGACGCGGACGTAGCGCGCCATCGCGCCGTCGAGACCGTACCCGAACCCGCGCCGGGCGGGATCGATGTTGTACTGGCCGGCCCGCGTCAGCGGGGAGTCGGGGTCGATCTCGGCCGCCGTCTCGCTCGCCACCCGATCGCCGGGGGCGAAGCCCGACACCCCCGGCCCGAGGGAGTCGACCTCGCCGCAGAACTCGTGACCGAGGACGACCGGCACGCGCACCGGCCACGACTGCGTGTTGTGGTACTGGTGCACGTCGCTACCGCAGACGCTCACGCCGCGCACGCGCAGCCGGACCTCGCCCGGCCCGGCCTCCGGCACCGGAACCTCGCGCAGCTCGACACCGCCCTCGCGCAGCGCGTGATGGACGACGGCGGGCATCAGCGGCGGGCTCACGAGGCCGGGCCCTTCACCGCGGCGACGAAGTCGCCGAGGATCCGCAAGAGGCCTTCGGGATCGGCGCCCGGCCGGAACTCGCGGTCGGCCACGGCCAGCGGCGCGCCGATAACTACCAGGGGCGCGCCCAGGCCCGGCATGCGTGCGGCCTGCTCGATGGAGAGCCCGCCGACGGCCTGCACGGGAAGGCTCACCGCGGCGCGCACCGCGGCCAGGTCCACGAGCGGCGAGCGGGTCGAGTCGTGATGGCGCTCGTCGTAGCCGGTATGGACGATCACGACGTCGACGCCCCACTCTTCGAGACGGCGAGCCATGCCCGGCTTGTCGGGGTGGAGCATCAGGTCCGCCATCACCCCGCCGCCCCGCTCGCGGCCGGCCCGCACCGCCTCCCGCACCGTGCGCTCGTGGGCCACCGCCATCACCACCACGAACGCGGCGCCGGCCCGGAACATCATGTCCGCCTCCAGGTAGCCCGCGTCCATCGTCTTGAGGTCGGCGACCACCGGATGCCCCGGAAACCGGTCG
>WNGG01005616.1_pt1 | contig 13965 bp, 6 predicted proteins | sample 5400661 | NCBI WGS metagenome assembly WNGG01 (sample SAMN13153372, study PRJNA577476) | soil metagenome | isolation source: 100 cm soil or saprolite under Garry oak tree replicate 1 | place: USA:California | collected 2016-06-15
GTCGGTCGGGGGGATTCCATCTTGACGAAAAAAGCTGCGCAGGTCTCCAAGATCATGAGTGAGCGGCGCGGGAGGAAGGCTGCGCAGGAAGATGCGGCCGTAGCTTTTTGTAAGCACCCTCTTGTCCAGAAGCGCGAGAATGCCCCGGTCCGTCTGGCTGCGTATGAGGCGCCCGAAGCCTTGCTTGAGCAGGATGATGGCTTCGGGAATCTGGTAGTCGTAGAAGGCGTTCCCTCCGGATTGATTCAGATACCGGATGCGCGCCGCGACGACAGGGTCGCTGGGAACGGAAAAGGGAAGCTTGTCTATGACGACGCAACTCAACCGCTCCCCCTGCACGTCCACTCCCTGCCAGAAGCTGCTCGTGGCGAACAGGACGGCGTTGGGAGTAGCCCGAAACTCATCGAGGAGCCCCGTCTTGCTTTTTTCGCCCTGAAGAAACACAGGAAAGGGGAGCCGGCCCTTGAGGGTGTCATAGACCATTTCCATCTGGGCATAACTTGTGAACAGAATGAAGGCCCTTCCCCGGCTGGCGTCCAGGATACTCTCTAAATACGTGCAAGCGTGCCGCACCCAGTCGGGCTCTCTCGGTTCCGGAATGTCTCGCGGAACGTAGAAGATGGCCTGCCGGCCGAAATCGAAATGAGATGGCAGGATGAGCTCTTTCGATGCTTCCAATCCGAGACGCGAGCGGATGAACTCAAAGTTTCCGCCCGTGGACAGGGTCGCGCTCGTCAACACCACCGTATCCAGTTTTGAGAACAACCGTCCCCTGAGTATGGAAGAGACACAGATGGGAGAGGCCCACAGGAAAATCCCCCGCCCCCGAGACTCGTACCAGTAGACATGTTCGGTCGAGTCCGACTCCAGTATCGCCGCCAGTTCGTCTTGCAACTCTCCGGACCTGCGGGCCAGCGCTTCGATGGAATCGCTCCGGACCGGCAGATTGGCCAGTCCGGTCTCGATCACGGCCAGCTCCGTATGTAAAGCCCTGTAGGCGGCCTCCAGCGCGTGCGCGTCGCCCCGCCCGCGCCTTATGGCGAAACCGGACTCCAGCCCGTCCAATGCGAATCGGCCCTCCCTCCCGCGGAACAGATTGAAGAAATCGTTAGACCGGACCGCGAGCTTCGCAAGCTTTTCCAGCAAGAAGCTCGAGGGAGAGTCCGCCTCCTTCAACGCCTTGTCGGCGTCGCGCACCAGCTCTTCCAGACGGTAATTGCTGACCATGACGCCGAAGTACTGCGTCGCGACATCTTCCAGCTCGTGGGCCTCATCGAAGATAACCACGGAATAGTCCGGCAGCACCGACCCGAAGTCCCCCTGCCTCAAAGCAAGGTCGGCGAAGAAGAGATGGTGGTTGACGATGATGATGTCCGATTCAAGGGCGCGCTTGCGAACGAGCGTGACAAAACAGTTGTCCCAGTCGGGGCATTTCTGTCCGGTGCACGTCTCCCGCCGGGCGTCGAGGTGCCGCCATAACAGCAAATCTTCGGGCAGCTGTTTCAGCTCGCCCCGGTCGCCCGTTTCAGTCTCCTTCGCCCACTGTCGAATGCTATCGAGGTACTCAGGGTCGTGCGGGGAAAAGAGGTATCCTTCTCCCTCGATCTCGGCCAGCTTTTTCAGGCACAGATAGTTGCTCCGGCCCTTCATGTAACAGACCGAGAGCCTTTGCCCGAGTGCCTTTTCCAGGAAAGGAACGTCTTTGAAGAAGAGCTGGTCTTGTAGATTTTTGGTGCCTGTGGAGACGATCACACGCTTCCTGCTGGAGATGCTGGGCAGCAGATACGCGAGCGTTTTACCGGTGCCGGTGCCGGCTTCCACGCAGAGATGATGGCCCCCCGCGATAGCTTCTGCCACCCCTTGAGCCATGCGGATCTGGCCGGGACGAAATTCGTAATTCGGGTGATTACGAGCGATCGCGCCGTCCGGGCCCAGGGTCTCTTGAAGTCTTTCCTTCGAGATCATTGAAATGCCAAGGGGCAAAGGGGGCGTCGCCTGGAAGATTTGCCCTGTGCGCTAAGCCCTTCCCGTTGCCCCCCCAGGGTCTCGGCAAACTCAGCAATTTCTCGAAAATGACAAATGATAAATGACCAATGACCAATGACAAATCCCGGAGCGAAACCGCCGGAAACCGCCACAGTCAAATTTGTCATTTATCATCGGTCATTTGTCATTGGTCATTTCCAGGTCGGGGCGAGTCTGCCTCTCTGAGCGCCAAGCGCCCAAAATCCCGCTGCAGCGACTTTGCCGTTGCCGTGCCTTGGCCCCCTTTGCCCCTTGACCCCTTTTGTTGCTACTCATTGCGCGATGGCAGCCAGTCGCTTGGGATAGAGAGGGAACTTGTCTGTCAGATCAAGCACGGATTGCCGGACCTGGCGTTGCACTTCGGCATCGGCGGGAGATCGGAGAACCCTTGCGATCAGCCGCCCGATGATTTCCATTTCGTGTTCCTTCATGCCCCGGGTTGTCACCGCGGGAGTTCCGATGCGAATTCCGCTCGCTACGAGCGGCGGATTCTTGTCGAAGGGAATAGCGTTCTTGTTCACCGTGATCCCTGCTTTCTCCAGCGCCTGTTCCGCTTCTTTCCCCGTGACTCCGCGGCTGAACACGTCCACGAGCATCAGGTGATTGTCCGTGCCCCCCGACACGAGCCGGAAACCTTCCGATGACAAGGACGCCGCCAGGGTCTTGGCATTCGCGAGAATTTGCTTCTGATAGTCTGCAAAGCCTGGTTGCAACGCTTCCCTCAGGCAGACCGCCTTGGCCGCGATGATATGCACGAGAGGTCCGCCCTGCGTTCCCGGGAATACGATCTTATCCAGTTCTTTCGCAAATTCTTCCCTGCACATGATCAGCCCGCCGCGCGGCCCGCGCAGGGTCTTGTGCGTTGTCGTTGTGACAAAGTCCATATGGGGGAAAGGGTTGGGGTGCAGGCCAGTGGCTACCATCCCTGCAATGTGAGCAATGTCTGCCATCGACAGCGCTCCAACCGAGCTGGCAATCTCATGGATGCGCTTGAAATCGATGATTCTGGGATAGGCGCTGGCGCCGCACACGATGAGACGCGGTTTGTGTTCCCCGGCCAACCGCGCCATCTCATCGTAATCGATCCGCTCGTCGCCCTGCCGGACCCCGTAGGAAACGACCCGGTACATCTTTCCCGAGAAATTGAGCGGATGGCCGTGCGTCAGATGTCCCCCGTGAGCCAGGCTCATGCCCAGTAGGGTATCCCCCGGCTTGCAGACAGTCATATAGACGGCAACGTTGGCCTGCGTGCCCGAGTGAGGCTGCGCATTGACGTGATCAGCGCCGAAGAGCTGTTTGGCCCGCTCCCGGACCAGGGTTTCCACCTGATCCACGAACTCGCACCCGCCGTAGTACCGCCTCCCGGGATATCCCTCGGCGTATTTGTTGGTGAACACCGATCCGGCAGCCTCCAACACAGCTTCGCTGACGAAGTTTTCCGAGGCTATCAGTTCCAGGGTCTCATTTTGCCTGCGCGTCTCTCCTGCAATGGCCCGGGCTACTTCCGCGTCTACTTCATGCAATGGTTCGCTCATTTGCGTCCTCAAAATCTGTTGCGTGCGTAATGAAAGAAAGTCTACCTCAGCCACAATTGACAAGAAAGCCTTGAGTTCACCCCGAAGAAACGATAGCGGCACAGAAAAGTCAGGGCGTCCCTCCGTATTGACTCCGTGTTCACCACGTCTCCATGGTTAACCGAGACGTTAAAAAATGACCAATGACCAATGACCCATGCCGAGGGCTAAGCGCCACCCGGTTCCTATTTGTCATTGGTCATTGGTCATTTGAGAGGATGAGAGAACGAGAGAGGTTTGGTCTTGACTCGGTTCCAGGCTACCCTAGAATTGAGTTACTTTTCTGAGGAGCACAGAATGCGCTGGTCCAGAACCTTTATCCCCACGCTGAGGGAAGATCCCGCGGACGCAGAGTTCCCATCGCACCAGCTGTTGATTCGGGGCGGATTCATCCGTCAGGTCGCGGCCGGCATTTATTCGTACCTGCCCCTGGGACAGCGCACGATGCTCAAAATCGCCGGCATCATTCGCGAAGAGCTGAATGCCGCGGCGGCCCAGGAATTTTTCCTGCCGGCCTTGCATCCCGCCACCCTCTGGCAGGAAACCGGGCGCTGGGAGGACATGGGCGAGAACATGTTTCGCTTGAAGGATCGAGCTGGACGAGACCTTTGCCTGGGCATGACCCACGAGGAGATCTTTACCGACATCGCCCGCAAGGAGATCCGATCCTACAAGGATCTGCCGCAGATCTGGTACCAGATCCAGACCAAATTCCGGGACGAGGCGCGCCCGAAATCGGGACTGCTGCGCCTGCGCCAGTTCATCATGAAAGATTCCTACTCTTTCGACGTGGACTGGGAAGGGCTCGACCGCAGTTATCAGATCCATCACGACGTCTATTGCCGCATCTACACGCGCTGCGGACTCAAGTTTGTCGCCGTCGAGGCCAGCTCGGGCGCCATGGGAGGCAGCAAGTCGCAGGAATTCATGGTACGCATGGAAGCGGGCGAGGACTTTGTCGTGGAGTGCGAGTGCGGCTATGCGGCCAACCTCGAGCGCGCGACCTCCCGGCTGCCGCAGATTCAGGATGAGCCTGGCGGCGACGGGCCGCGCGAGGTCCACACACCAAGTCAGAAGACGATCGCCGATATTGCGGATTTCCTGAAAATCCCGGCCAGTCACCAGATCAAGTCCCTGGTGTACATGGTAAACAACAAACCCCATCTCTTCCTCGTGCGAGGGGACCATCAGCTGAACGAATCCAAGGTGATGGCGGCAGTGAAGAGTGTCCTGGCCCGGCCTGCGCAGCCGGAGGAAATCCGCGAGGCTTTCGGCGCCGGTGCGGGAAGCCTGGGCCCCGTTGGCGTGGCCAGCATGCCGATTTACGCAGACCCGGCGCTCCGCGGACGAAGCAACCTCACTTGCGGCGCCAACAAGGATGATTATCATCTGCAGGGCGTCACCCCGGACGTCCACTTCAAGCCCGTCTGGGTGGATCTGCGAACCGTCGAGAAAGGGGAGCCGTGCATCGAATGCGGCAAACCTCTCGATGTCTACAAAGCGGTGGAAGTCGGTCACATTTTCAAGCTCGGGACCAAATATTCGGAAAGCATGGGAGCCATGGTGCTCACGGCCGACGGAAAGCAGACGCCCATTGTCATGGGGAGCTACGGGATCGGGTTGGAGCGTATCATGTCCTCTGCGATCGAACTGTATCACGACAAGGATGGGATTATCTGGCCGGTCTCGATCGCGCCCTTTTCGGTCATCATCACGCCCGTCAACTACAAAGACGAGATGAAGGAAGCCGCGGACAGGCTCTATGACGCGCTGGGACGGGCCGGGATAGACGCTCTGCTGGACGATCGGGTCGAGAGACCCGGCGTGAAGTTCAAGGACGCGGATCTCATCGGCATCCCCTATCGCGTCGTGATCGGCCCCGAGAAGCTGAAACAGGGGAAAACGGAAATCTTCCACCGCGCCACCAGACAGACGGAGGTCGTCGATATCGATTCCGCAGTCTCGACTCTTCTCGGCAAACTCCGTACCCCGTAACGCCTCAGACCACGGGAAAGCTACTCCGGCTCCGTTTCACCGCGAAGACGCTAAGTGCGCAAAGGAATCGCAAACTATACCAGTTCCAAAAATTTTTACCTCTTTTACAAAAAACTTGGTAGTGGGTCATTTTGAATTTGAAAAGGACCCACTACCAAAAACTTGGCGGCCCTTTGCGCTCTTCGCGTCTTCGCGGTTTACAAGAGGTCCGGAAGGGTTCAGGTCTTCTTGGCGCGCGGGTGGCAGGACTGATAGACGCGCATGAGTTGCTCGATCGAAACGTGCGTGTACTTCTGTGTCGTAGACAGGTTTTCATGACCGAGGAGTTCCTGGATCGCGCGCAGGTCGGCGCCGGCGTTCAGCATATGGGTCGCGAAGGAATGGCGCAGCGTGTGCGGGTGGGCCTTCAAGCGCTGCGCCAGGCTGCCCGCGTAGCGCTCCACCATGTACTCCACACTGCGGGACGTTAACCTGTTCCCCCTGGCGTTCAGAAAGACCGCTTCCAAATCAGGTTTGCGCGCTTTCTTTACAATCTCCCCGCGGACGCGCAGGTATTCTTCCAGGGCCGACCGAGCTTTTTGCCCGAAGGGAACCAGGCGTTCTTTCCGGCCCTTGCCCACAACTCGCACCAGGGTCTCCTCCAGATCGACGTCCCCCAGATCCAGGCTCACCAGCTCGCCGACACGAAGGCCCGTAGCGTAGAGCAGCTCCAGAATGGCACGGTCGCGTTTCCCTTTGGGGTTTGAGATATCGGGAGCTTCCACGAGCAAGGCCATGGCCTCGGGCATCAGGTAGTCCGGCAGGAGTTTTTCCTGCCGCGGCGTGGAGACAAGCTTCGCCGGATTGGCCCGGACGGCGCCCTGCGCGCGCAAGAACTTCATGAAGGAACGGACTGTGGCCAGTTTTCGGGCTACTGAAGACTTCTTGTTGCTCCGCTGGTACAGGCGCCCTAGAAACTCCCGGATCGTAATGTTGTCAATCTGGTCCAGCTCGGGTTCGGCGCGTTGTTCTCCTTCAGGCGAGCGGGTCAGGTATGTATAAAACTGGCGCAGGTCCGAAGCGTAGTTCCGGAGTGTGTGAGGAGAAGCGTTACGTTGATATCGCAGATGATCCAGATACCTTTCAATCCACCGCGACAATGGCTTTTCTTCCGGTTTCTGCAAACCCCTGCCTTTCAATCCGCAATCGTCAATCCGCAATCCGCAATCGTCAATCCGCAATCGTCAATCCATTGCTCCATCGCCTGGAGAGCCTGCTCCACCTGAACGCGGTGGCGTTCTTTTCGGTCCCGAACCTTATTCTTCAAATCTTCCGCTGCCGGGGGCAGCAAGCCAAAACTGATGTTTGCAGGCTGGAAATGTCGCGGGTCCGAGAAGGCAATGTAGTGCACGAGGCTGCCGCAGGCCGTGATCCGGGGAGGAACGGCGGGTTCGAGCCCCTGCGCCACGCGGCACGCGTTGACTCCCGCCAGCAGACCGGTGGCGATGGATTCTACGTAACCCTCGACTCCGCAGATCTGTCCGGCAAAAAAGAGCCCGGGATCCTTTCGGGTCTGCAGCGTCGGCCCGAGAAGCTTCGGCGACTGGATATACGTATTCCTGTGAATCTGTCCGAAGCGGAGAAATTCCGCCTGCTCGAGTCCGGGAATCAGCCGGAACACGCGCTTCTGTTCGGGGAATTTAAGATGGTTCTGGAAGCCGACAAGGTTGTAACTGTCGGCCATCAGATTTTCCAGGCGCAGCTGCACCGCCGCATACGGCCGGCGCCCGGTTCGCGGATCGACCAGACCCACGGGCTTCATCGGCCCAAATCTGAGTGTGTCCACACCGCGCCGGGCCAGTTCTTCCAGGGGGAGACAGGCTTCGAAGTACATCGCTTTCTCGAAATCGTGCAGCGGGACCGATTCCGCCTGGATCAGGGCCTGATAGAATCGGAGATACTCCTCTTCGCTCAGTGGGGCGTTAAGGTAATCGTCCCCTCCCTTGCCGTAACGCGACGCGCGGAAGAGTTTCGATTCGTCGAGCGTGGTCGCGTCAGCAATCGGAGAGATGGCGTCGTAGAAATAGAGATGCCCGGCTCCGGCGAGCTCTGCGATGGCGGCGGAAAGCGGCCCCGAAGTGAGCGGGCCGGTCGCAACTATGGTGAGCCCCTCACCGGGCAGGTCGCGCACCTCTTGGCGCACCAGTTCTATTCGAGGCTCGGCCGCAACGGCCTCCGTCACCCGTGCCGCGAACTGCTCGCGGTCCACGGCCAGGGCGTGACCGGCGGGAACCTTGACTTGGTCGGCGATGCGAATGAGCAGGCTGCCCAGGCGGCGCAGCTCTTGCTTGAGCAGGAAAGGGGCAGTCCCCGGCAAGTCAGACTTGAGCGAGTTGCTGCATACCAGCTCTCCCAACCAATCGGTTTGGTGCGCCGCAGTCTTCGTGACAGGCCGCATTTCGTAAAAACGCACCCGCAGGCCTCGGCGCGCGATCTGCCAGGCAGCTTCCGTTCCGGCCAAACCTCCACCAATCACGATGATCTTCGCTGTCATAGCAGGTTTCAAAGCGACAAGTATATCCTAAATCTTAACGCAGATGGGGCCGACAAGTTCAGTGGGCAGTGGGAGCGGGCAGCAGGCAGTAGTTTCTGCCTGCTGCCCGCTGCCTGCTCCGTTATGGCCCGTATAGGGTCCGACTGAGATGCGATACGATTCTGAGCCAAAAGGACAATGGATGGGTAAGATCCTGGTCGTAGATGATGATCCAGACATGCAGAAGCTGATTCTCACGGCGCTCCAAGCGGACGGGCACGCGGTTGTCCAGGCGCTCGATCCGGCGGAGGGTCTCGCCCTCCTGGCCTCTGAGCCTGTGGACGTGGTCATCACCGACTTCATGATGCCGAAGATGAACGGAGTGGAGTTTCTGGAACGGCTCCATTTGGATCACCGGGACCAAAAATGCATCATGATCACGGGATACGGCACCACCGATGCGATCGTGGGCGCGCTGCGGGAGCAGGTATGCGACTTTCTCCCCAAGCCCTTCACCATCGCCGAACTGCGTGGCGCGGTGAGCAGTGCGCTCGCAGCATCCTCCACTCCGGAAATTGAAGTCGTCTCGGCGCGGCCAGAGTGGATCGAATTGCGCGTTCCCTGCAGGCTGTCGGCCGTGCCATTGGTCCAGCGGTTGCTCCTTCAGCTCAAGGGGGATCTCCCTCAAGGAACGCGCGATTCGATCGCGCTTGCATTTCGCGAGATGCTCAACAATGCGATTGAGTACGGCGGCAAGCTCGATCCGAAGAAATTCGTCACCGTAAGCTACCTCCGCCTCAAGCGTGCGATCTTGTACCGGATCAAAGATCCCGGCGAGGGCTTTATTATGGAGCGGCTCGAACATGCTGCGGTCACCAATCCGAGCGACAACCTGCTCCGTCACACAGTGATCCGCGAACAGCGAGGCCTGCGCGGGGGCGGATTCGGCATTTTGATCACCAGCCAGCTCGTGGATGAGCTGGTTTACAACGAGAAGCGCAACGAAGTCGTCTTCGTCAAGTACATCGACGAATAGGTTTGGAGTTCAGCCTTCAGGCTGCACCGACCGGGGGCAGGCTAAAGCCTGAACTCCAAACGTGAACCAGATAAACCGGGAGGACACATCATGCGCGGATCACGGGTTGTCATGGCAGCGATGCTGCTCTGTTGTTTCTTAGCGCGAGAACGGCTGTCAGGGCAGGCTCGGGCAGCAGCGCCTGATGTTCCCGAACCATACAAAACCACGAGAGATCAGGCTGGGCACGAGCTGGTGAAGACGGAAGAATTCGTGGTGCCCGTGGGAACTTCGGTGCTTATCAAGGGACTCGAGTTCGCCGGTCCCGACTGCTCAATCTCGTCCGACCAGGAACGGATACTGACCCAGGTGTTCAATTCACTCGAAGAGATCACCGAGAACACCGTCAACGACACGAACCTCGCGCGGGTCGCAGAGTTCAAGGGGATGAAGTTCGAGATACGAGGGTACTCGACCTTTGCGGGCAACAAAGGAAAAGACAAGGCCCTTTCGGAGATCTGCGCCAACGTCGTGTTGAACTTCTTGACGACCCAAGGAACTCCCGCTTGGCGGCTCCGGGCGAAAGGGCTCGGATCCAAGAGATCTGCCACAGGGATCACTCAGAGCTTGAGACACAAACTCGCGGTGGAGTTCTCGAGGACGAAATAACCTCCCTTTGCCGTCCCCACGCTCGCCGGCCTCAATTCTTTCCCCGGCTTCCGCCGGAGACTGACCAATCGCAAGGATGAGTCCGCCTTGGAGTGCGGCGACTTGTCAGACTTGTCGCCGCTTTCGTCCTGACGCCCGTGTCATAGGCGACAAGTCAGACAAGTCGCCGCATTCCAAAAGAGCTCTGATTGTTCGTCTGCAGTTGACCAAAGCGGCACCTGGGCGACTCCCACTTCGAATTGTACCCAATCGCAAGGATCAAGAGGTTAACATTTTTTAATTTGACAAGTGAGGGTCAATTTTCGTATTGAGTCTGTGGCATCCCTGGCTCGCCGGATAGACGTCCGCCCAAACGCGGTTTGTCGGTTTTGACAGCAGCGTTTTATGATTTTTCAGGCTCCCCATTTCTCAAGGTGTCTGGTATACCCTTGAGACTGCGGCATATCGTCAACCCACTGGAGATTCTCACAATGAGGAAGATCAGGCACTTCAGGGAAAATAGGAGCGGTATAGTTCTTCTGTTTGCTCCGCTTTTGATTACATGGGTTCTTTGCTCCGCGGATTCCGCCACAGGGCAAAGCGCGCGAGGCACCATCACGGGGATCGTCAAGGATCCCAGCGGAGCCGTCGTGCCGGGCGCCGATATCTCGATCATTGAGAAGTCGACCGGCGTCGTCACTCAGGCCACGAGCACGGAGGCGGGGGTCTATCGCGCCCCCTACGTTCCACCGGGTAAGTACAAGATTTCCGCCTCTCTTGCCGGTTTCAAGACTGCGGTCGCGGACAACGTGGACGTATTGGTCGGCCAGACCGTGACGGTCGATTTCGCGCTCGAGGTGGGCCAGGTTACGGAGCAGGTCACCGTGTCGGCGGAAACACCGCTGCTCGAGAGATCGACCTCCGAGATCGGCATCAACACCACCGACAAAGAAGTCCACACATGGCCGATTTTCGTGGACGACGGGACGCGGCAACTGCAGACTTTCATCTTCAGCAGCATGCCGGGTACGCAGGGCAATACCTTCGCCGGGTCGATCAACGGCGGCCAGTCCTATGCGCATGAGATCCTGATCGACGGGATCTCGATCGGCCGCTTCGATCTCAATGGCGGCAGCAATAATGAATTCACTCCGACGATCGACGCCGTGAGCGAGTTCAAACTGCAGACCGGGGCCCTCTCCTCGCAATACGGCAACACGCAGACGGCGCTCACGAACTTTGCCATGAAGTCCGGCACGAACGATTATCATGGCAGCCTCTTCTGGTTCCACAAGAACAAGGTGTTGAACGCCAACAGCTGGCGTAACAATCTGAACGGAAGCCCGAAGAGCCCGTTCCTGGAGAACAATTTCGGCGTCACCTTCGGCGGACCGGTTCGCATTCCGGGGCTGTACAACGGAAAAGACAAGACGCACTTCTTCTTCTCGTACGAGGGAGAGCGCTTCAACGACCAGACTGTCGGCGGCACCGAAAGCGTTCCCGTGGGGCCGTTCAAGCAGGGGGATTTCTCGCTCCTGTTAAATCCGGCCTTCACGCTCGACCCGCGCTCCGGCACGGTTGTGGGAAAAGACGCGCTGGGCCGCGACGTGATCTTCGGACAGATCTATGATCCCTCGACGTCCAGGCAACTCCCCGATGGGACCTGGATCCGCGATCCATACAAGGACAACAAAATTCCGGAGTCGCAGTTCAGCGCCGTGACCAAGAACGTGCTGAAGCACGACATACCGAACCCGCCGCAGCTCCTGTTCCGGCGCAACTTCCCGCGCGTCGGCACCTGCTGCCCGATCCTGAACATCGACAACTGGAGCCTGAAGCTTGACCATGTCCTCAACAACCATCACAAGATCTCGGGCACCTACGTCAACAATGACCGCAGCCGCTTAAGATTCGGCGGTGGCACGCCGCAGCTTGCCGGGGTCCCTATTCCGGGACCGGCCGCGACCGGCGACAAGACTCAGTCGACGCCGGGCTTTATCGTCCGCATTGCCGAGGACTGGACCCTCGGCGCCAACAAGGTGAATCACTTCGCTTTCGGATACAACCAGTTCCGCAACGCCAACCTCTCGAACGCGAACATTGCGGGCACCGACTGGGCGGCCGAGCTCGGTTTGAAGAACGTCGGCAGCCACGCATTTCCGGTCATCCGCTGGGGCGGTCTCGTAACTCCCATCCAGACCGGCGGGTATCCGACCCTTGGGCATGACCCCGGGGACAACGCTCCCAACGGCAGCGGGATCGTCCAGAACGACTTCACCTGGATCCGCGGCAGCCACAGCTTCAGGATCGGCGCCGAGCATCGCCGGTATTTCCTCAATGACCAGGCCCTGGAGGGTACCGGATCCTACACCTTCCACAATGAGAACACGGGACTGCCCGGTTTCACCACCTCGACCGGGTTCGCATACGCCAGCTTCCTGCTGGGCGCGGTGCGGAACGCCGGGCTTGGCATTCCATTGCTGACTCCGGGTATCCGCTCCCGGACCACGGCCGCCTACGTACAGGACGATTGGAAGTTCTCGCGCAACCTGACCCTCAACATCGGGCTGCGCTGGGACATTCCGACCGCTCTGACCGAGACGGCGCAGAGGATGGCGGGACTGGATCCGGCCAAGCCCAACCCGGGCGCCGACAACTTTCCGGGAGCGCTCGCCTTCCTCGGCGACTGCAATGGCTGCAGCGGCAGGGGCCGCTTTGCCGACCCGTACTACAAGCAGTTTGCGCCTCGCGTGGGGTTCGCCTACTCGCCGGGCGAGAGCGCGAAGATGGTCATCCGCGGCGGCTACGGAATCAACTACAGCCCGCCGATACAGGACGGCTTCAATTTCCCCTACCTGGTTGGGTTCGACGGCTCCAATCCGATCATCGTCCGGACCGGGCGCTTCCGTGAGGATCCCAGCTATAACTGGGACAGCCCGTATCCGCCGTTTACCAAGAAGCTCCCCGACACCAATCCGGCGCTGCTGAACGACGACGACATCGGATACTACCTGCCCCAGACGACCAAGATGCCCTATGTACAGAACTGGCACTTCGGGATCCAGTACGAGCTTCCCTGGCAAGTCAAGCTGGAGACCAACTATGTCGGCAACAAGGGGACCCGCCTGAACGAGTCTCAGTATCTCTACTCGCTCAACCAGGTCGATTCAAAGTACCTGTCGCTGGGTGACACGCTTCTCGACGACATCAACGCCCACCCCGAGATCAAGAAGCCGTATCCGAGCTTCTCGGGCACTGTGGCCCAGGCGCTGCGGCCCTTCCCGCAGTACCGGGGCGTAATCACGCACCGGCTGAACAACGGCTGGTCCACGTACCACTCGCTGCAGGTGACCGCGATAAAGCGGACGACGACCAACCTGAGTTTTCTGGCGGCGTATACATTCTCCAAGTCTCTGGGGACAAGCGACACGGCGGGGCCCGGAGGCTATTATGACTACGGGCAGAATTTCTACAACCGGAAGGCAGACTACTCGGTGACGCAGTTCCATGTCCCGCACGATTTCAGACTGACCTGGATCTACGAGCTGCCCTTCGGCCCTCAACATCACTGGGTGCAGAGCGGAGCTCTCAGTAAGGTCCTGGGCGGCTGGGTCATGAGCGCGATTCAGCATTACCGTTCCGGCTCGCCTCTTGCCATCGGCGGCGGCGGCTTCGACAACGAGGCTCTCTTTAACCCCGGCATCCGTGGTGACGTTCTGCTACCCGTCGACCAGCAGGTACTGCCCGGCGGCAAGCCGAGCACGGTCGATCCGGTCAACGGCACGCCCTATCTCAATCCCCAAGCCTTTGGAACTCCGCCTCTCACGTCCAACGGTGTTCCGCTTCGCTTCGGGAACGCGCCGCGCTGGCTGCCGAACTTGAGAGGGTTCGCAATCTTCGACGAGGACTTCTCGCTGATCAAACGCACCTCGCTGGGCTTTCGCGAAGGCGCGAACTTCGAGTTGCGCATGGACGTCATCAATCTCTTCAATCGCACGCGCCTTGGCGACCCTGCAACGGATGCCAGCGATCCGACCAGTTTCGGGAGAATATTCGGCAAGTCGAATGCGGCTGGGCCTCGAAACATCCAGGTCGGGGCCCGCATTAACTTCTGATTCCCGTGTCTTTCCGACGGCCCTGGAAGCGGATTTCCGGCTACCAGGGCCGTTTTCTAATTTTCCCTCCGCCTCCCCCAA
>WNGG01020905.1_pt1 | contig 13965 bp, 12 predicted proteins | sample 5400661 | NCBI WGS metagenome assembly WNGG01 (sample SAMN13153372, study PRJNA577476) | soil metagenome | isolation source: 100 cm soil or saprolite under Garry oak tree replicate 1 | place: USA:California | collected 2016-06-15
ACGAACAGGAGACCGAGCGAAGGATCCACGGATACTCCGCCCCAGTTTCCCCCGCCCAGCGTGCTCGGATAGAACAGCGCGTTGCCTTCAAGCGGCAGCGGAGTGTACGGCCCGCCGATTTTCATTTGATTGGCCGCGAACAGCTCGCGGCAAAAACGCGCATGCTCCGGCGACCGATCGTACATCTCCCCCGGACGAAACTCGTTCTTCCCGAGCGGCGGGGGCTTCAGCGGAAACGGCTGCGTTTTGGCGGTTACTTCCCCCGGAATTTCCGTCTGCGGCACGGATCGTTCTTCCATCCCGTAGACCGGTTGCCCAGTCACACGGTCGAACACGAACAACAAGCCCATCTTCGTGATTTGCGCCACGGCCGGAATGACCCGCCCTTCGCGACGGATGTCAAACAACGCCGGCGGCGCGGCCAGGTCATAATCCCAGATGTCGTGATGGACCAGTTGCTGGTGCCATTTCTTTTCGCCCGTGCGCGCATCCAGCGCTACGAGCGAGTTTCCATAGAGGTTGTCCCCGACCCGATCCGCGCCGTAGAAGTCATCGGTTGGCGAACCCAGCGGCGCGTATACGATCCCGCGCTTCACATCGATCGTGAAGAAGCCCCACACATTCGTGCCCGATCGGTTTTTCCAGGCACCGGGAGGCCAGGTCTCCGAACCCGGTTCGCCCGGGCGCGGCACGGTATGAAAAGTCCACAGCAGCTTGCCCGTCCTGGCATCCCAGCCGCGAATGTCCCCATACGCTCCAGCGCTGGGGGAACCCTCGCCATTGCTGCATCCGGTAATGACCACATCTTCAAAAACGGCCGGCGGCGACTGGAGCTCATACTGGCCGTCTTCGAGGTCGCCCAACACGCCCTTCTTTAAGTCGACCCGTCCCTGGTCGCCGAATTGGGGCGCGGGTTTTCCGGTGACGACATCCACGGCCAACAGGAAATGTTCATTCCCCGCAAACACGCGCGGATGCAGGCCGGCTGACCCGGGCCAGTACGCCAGTCCTCGCAGAGCCATGGGCGCCGCGTCGTACTTCCAGAGCAGCTCGCCCGTCTCCGGCACCAGCGCATACACGCCATCCGGGGCCGTCACATACATCACGCCGTTGACAACGATCGGAATGGCCTCCGAGCCGGGCTTGCCCGTACGGAACGTCCAGGCGAGCGTCAGTCTATCCACGTTGCCCGTATGGATCTGGCGCAAGGTGGAATACCGCATGGCGCCCGGATCATTGCCGTAGGACGGCCAATCCGTCGAATGGTCGAAACCGGCGGCGGCGAGCAATAGCAGAGCAAGGCATCGAGTCATGTTGTCCCATCAGCTTAGCATGATTTCCGTTCCCGGAAGGCCGGTTTGCTGGTGTTTGACAGCGCTGCGCGCGGGAACTCGGACGCGGTATTGATGTGCACCCGGGAAGAGGTGCGATGGAACGTATTCATCACGATAAACTCCCGCTAGGGCTCGCGCACGACACGGAACCCGATAATGACGTTATAGCGGGCCTGCGGCCTGTAGTTATAGATGTAGCGCGCGGCCGAGCGTGAGTCTTTGACTCCGTGTAACCAGTCCCCTCCCCGGCGAGCGTGATAGTTGGCAGAACCCGGCTCGCTCGGTCCCGTAGGATCCACCTGGTCCGAGTGCTGATAGTACGAATCGTCGTGCCAATCGGAGCAGAACTCCCAGACGTTACCGTGCATGTCGTACAGGCCGAAAGCGTTGGGTTGGTAGGAACCGACGGGTACGGGACTTCCCCGACTCTTGCCGAAGTTGGCCTGCTCCGGAGAGAGCGTGTCTCCGACGTAGTACCGTGAGCTCGTCCCGGCGCGGCAGGCGTATTCCCACTCTGCCTCGGTCGGCAGGCGGTAGGCGCGCTCCTCCTTGCGGCTCAGCCAGCGGCAGAAGGCCAAAGCGTCGTTCCAGCTCACGTTGACGACGGGGTGATTGCCATCCTGGACGAAATCCGCTTTCTCGATAACCAGGTTGTTCCAGCTGAATCGCGGATTTTGAACGAATTTGCCCGAGGATCGATCCCAGCCCCACCCGCCCCCTTCTTGTTCGGCTTCGGTTTTGTAACCGGCTGCCTGTACAAAGGTCTTGAAGTTGTCGACTGTGACCTCGTGAGCGCCCATGTAGAACCGCCGGCGGATGCTCACCCTGTGCTGGGGTTTCTCTGAGCTCGATGCTTCCCCGTCCGAATCCGGGGAGCCCATCTGAAACTCGCCGGGCGGAATCAGCATCAACCGCATTCCCAAGGAGTTGACAATGCTCCGGCGGGTATCCGCGCCCCGGTTGGTTTCCGTCGACCTGCTGCTCGCCTTCTGGATGGACACCTTCCGAGGGACGGGAGGGACCAACAGCCCCACCCAGGCAAGAGCGCCCGCGCAGAGGTACAAGATGGCGAATCGGGTCACAGCCGATGCCTCCATTCATGCTGCTCCGCTGGTGCCTGGAGCCGAGTTCAAAATACAATATACAAAGTTCAACTTCTCCGCAAGGTTAAGCACGCGTCCGGTGTTAGTCGGTCAGAAGCGGATTGCCGGGCGCGCTCAGTAAAACCGCCACGAATTCCACGAATCAGCACGAATTGAATTCTTCACAGCCTCCGAGAGAGTTAAAGGCCGCATGAATGGGCTCGCACTTCCGATTGGGCCCAACTCCCGTCTCGACCATCTCGGCGACCCAAAATGGAAAACTGAGGTCGGCCATGTATAATCAATCTTTTGGTCCGGTGTGCATCAGTGCATTTGACAGTCTGCCGGACGCAACGAATTTGGGCGGGATCGATGGCTGACCTGAATCTGACGGAGATCGACGCACAATCCGCCGAGAAACCGCACGTAATTCTCTCGAGGCGCCGCCGCTGGGCAGTGACGGGGGGTGTCATGCTCGGGATGGTCCTCGCCGCACTCGAAGCCACGGTCGTCGGCACGGCGATGCCGACGGTGATCGCGACGCTGGGAGGGCTGGACCGGTACAGTTGGGTATTCTCGGCCTATCTGCTTACTTCGACCGTCAGCGTGCCGGTCTGGGGCCGGCTCTCGGACCTGTTCGGCAGGCGTAACCTCTATCTTGTCGGCGTGTTTTTCTTTCTTCTCGGCTCTGCTTTGTCCGGGGCGTCCCAGTCGATCCTTCAACTTATCGCGTTCCGCGCGATTCAAGGCCTGGGGGCCGGCGCGTTGATCCCGCTGAGCATGACGATCAACGGCGACATCTACACCGTTGCAGAGCGGGCGAGGATCCAGGGGCTTTTCAGCGGGGTGTGGGGACTGGCTTCGATAATCGGACCCCTGGCCGGCGGGTTCATCACCGACCAGTTGTCATGGAGATGGGTCTTCTACATCAACATTCCGTTCGGCCTCGCAGCCGCAGCCGTCGTTGGCATTGCGCTCGTCGAGCCGAAGCGCTCGGACCGGCCCGTCATCGACTACGCCGGCGCCGTGTGGCTTACTTGCGCCATAACCCTGTTGCTTCTGGTCCTCGTTGAAAGCAGCGATCCGGCAACATGGACAAGCCCTCTGATGCTCCTTGAGGGGGCGGGGATGTTAGGTTTCTCCGTCCTCTTTGTGCGTAGCGAGAAGCGGGCCGTCGAGCCTATCGTACCCTTCTCGCTCTTTCGCAACCGCATTATCACGGTCGGCTCGATCATCAGCTTCCTGATCGGTGCGGCGATGCTTGGAGCCATCTCGTTCGTTCCCCTGTTCGTGCAGGGAACGATGGGCGGAACAGCCACTGACGCGGGGAAGATGCTGACCCCATTTCTGCTCGGATGGGTCAGTCTCGCGGTCGTAGGTGGAAGGCTGATGCTGAAGGCAGGCTACCGTCCCACAGTGTTGGCCGGGCTGGTTGTCCTCACAGCCAGTTTCATCCTGCTATCGAGATTCGATGCGACAACGCCACGATGGAAGCTGCTGACCGACGTCGCAGCGATGGGTGGCGGAATGGGGCTGGTGATGTTCGCGCTGCTGATCGCAATGCAGAACTCGGTCGACCGCAGCCAGCTCGGCATCGCAACATCGCTCAACCAGTTCTCGCGCTCGATCGGCCAGACGGTCGGAATTGCGGTGATGGGGACGGTGATGATGCTGAGTATCTCGGCGCACCTTGGGGAAGTTCAGCGGACTAGCGGGCTATCGCATGGGGAGCGCGCTTCACAACGTGTTTCTTGTGGGGGTCGTCCTCGCTGCGCTGGCTCTGGTTTCCGGCTTCTGGCTGCCGAGGGTGGATACAGCTCTGTCTCCAGAGCGGCAACACGCGCTGGACAAGGCCGCCGCCTCACCCGCCAAATGCGAACGCCTGTTGATGGCCGAGATGACAACGCTTGATTCCGAGAACGAACCTGCCGCGGCGGAGGGCGATTAATGGGTGGAAAGACTGCGTTCTCCTGGGAGCGTCCCCCGCGGCGGGACGCTCTCAGGAACGGAACCTCTGCGGGCTCGTTCCGAAAGCATCTTGAGTTTTCCCGCTGGACGCTTTCGGGGTCCTTGGTTTTGCGACAGAAACTAGATGGTGGTTTTCTGGTCGGAATCCCCGAACATCGTGCGGACGACCTTGTCATAGCAACCGGGGCAAATTCCGTGGCTGAAATGCGCTTCGGAGTGTTCGCTGATGTAGCTTTCCAGTTGCTCCCAGTAACTGCCGTCCTTCCGGATCTTTTTGCAGTAGGAGCAAATCGGAAGAAGCCCACTGAGTTGTTTGACCCGCGAGAGCGCGGCCTGCGCCTCGCGGACACGCTCGGAAAGCCGCCGCTGAAGTTCCACCACGCGCGCGCCAACATTCAGCCGGGCACGCAATTCGCCCCGGTCATAGGGCTTTCGCAAGAAGTCGTCGGCGCCGGCCTCGAGCCCCTGAACAAGATCTTCCTTGTTGATCCTGGACGTGAGAAGAATGAGATAGCTCGGAACCTCATGGGCTGCCTGTCGCACCTTGCGGACGATGTCGATCCCGTCGATACCCGGCATCATCCAATCCAAAATGGCAAGGTTGGGTGCTTCCGGCGACTCAAGAACTTGGACGGCCTCGAGCCCGTCCGAAGCGGTTCGGACCTCGTAGCCCCACTTGGTTAGGTCCAACTGCATGATCCGGCGGGAACCCGGGTCGTCGTCTGCAACCAGGACACGCACCTTAGAAACTACTGGCATCTCATTTCTCCTCTTCCGGAAGGAACCCAACCCCCTCGAACCGGGCCCACTCCCAGGCTTCACATAGCAATTTTCGGACCGCCAGGACGGCGGGGAGCTTCGTTGTCTGAAGAGCCTGCCCGGCGGTTCGCGGCTAACACTTTAACGAATTGACGCAAAGAGGTTTAACCCGAAGACGAGTCCGCTGGGGAGCGTGGATCGAGCGTTACCTGAGACGGGAACTGACTCCCTGAGTTTCGGGATCGGACTCCTGACTCTAACAGATCGACGAGTGCCGTCGTTCACCACGAAGACACAAAGAAAACCTTTGTGTCTTCGTGTCTTTGTGGTGGGATTGTGTTCCTAAAACTTCAGGAGGACTTCCTGCGGGATGCCTTTGCTGGCGGGAATGCGCAGCACGAAACCCTTCGGTGACGAAGGGGGCTTGGCCATGGAAAAGTACAGGAACTTGTCTCGAGTCAGGGAAGGCGGGACGGGTTCGGCGCCGTGCGCCTTGTCCTGAAAATCTTTCTCCACCAGTTGCTTTTCAAATTGCGAGAGATCTCCGCCGCCTCCCGCGCCCCCGCCGGGATTCATAACGACGTCCACACCGGGGCGCGCCCATGGCCCGTTCTGGCCTCCGGAACGCCGGTTGCGCGGATCCCTTGGATCGTAACTCGGATCGTTGGGGTCGAGCCTGGGATCGTAGCGAGGGTCGGTACGGTCATATCGAGGATCCCCGGACCGGACATTAGGCGACACCGCCACCTGCCTTTTGTCCTTCATTTCTGCGGTCACCATCAGACCTTGAAGAACGGCTTGGGCCACCGTGTCCGGAGCGAGTAGAGCAAGCCCTTCTCCTTCGGGCGGCAGGAGTTGGATCCCATCCAGTGGGAGCAGGACTTCCAGCTTCCCGGAGTTGAAGACGGCGAGGCGCACGGCGATGACGTTCGACGGCGTCAGCTCCTTGCAGAAATAGTCCTTCTGGTTCTTCCCCTCGAGGAGCAAGTCCGCGGAGTAAGTAACGCCGTCAACGGTCGTGCTCGCCTGGTATTGTGACGGTTTCTTTGGCTTGACCAGCTTCACCTTGTACCCTGCAACAACGGTCAAGACCGAGAACAGAACTGTAATGAAGATCAGAGCTCGCCTCATGGAAATCCCTCCGGCGCAATGAAGCTGTTTATGATTGTGGACCAGGAGTGCCATGTTAGCCAGTTTATTTTCCGTCGTGTGTTAGAATGCAAGCCAATCAGATTGCGGATTGCGGATTTCGGATTGCGGATTTGGAACTACAATCCCCAATCGGTCAAGCGAGATGCGCCACTGGTTAGGACTGGATATTGGGACAACGGGGTCGCGCGCCGTCATCATTGACGAATCCGGCGCCGTGCGCGCGGCCGCATCGGCGGAACACGCTCCGATGTCGCAGCCGCAGCCCACATGGGCCGAGCAGGACCCCGAAGATTGGTGGCGCGCCGCCCAGGAAGCGATCCGGGCGGCGATCACCCAGGGTAATCTCAAGGGGGAAGACATTGCAGGCGTGGGGCTGTCAGGACAGATGCACGGAGCTGTCCTTCTCGATGAAGCGCATCAGGTCATCCGGCCCGCCATTATCTGGTGCGACCAGCGCAGCCAGGCACAGTCGGACTGGTTCACCAATCGGATGGGCGCTGCGCGGCTCAAGGAGATTACGTGCAACCCCGCCCTTACCGGCTTCACCGTGCCGAAGCTTCTGTGGGTGAGAGACCGCGAGCCCGACAATTACCGCAGGATGCGGACACTGCTCCTTCCGAAGGACTACGTCAGATTTCGCCTCACGGGCGATTTTGCCACCGAAGTTTCCGACGCCTCCGGAACACTGCTTCTCGATGTGCCGCGACGCGAATGGTCGTCCGAGATTCTCCAGGCGCTGGAGCTGGATCGCAGCGTGCTTCCCCTCGTCGGGGAATCGGAAGAACCCACGACACGGATCCAGACCTTAGCGGCGACTGCCACCGGCCTCCGCGCGGGAACCCCGGTCGTTGGCGGAGGGGGTGATCAGGCCGCCGCAGGCGTAGGGAACGGTATCGTGGAAAGCGGAATACTTAGCTCCACGATTGGCAGCAGCGGGGTGCTCTTCGCTCATACAGACGAGCCGCATATGGATCCGGGCGGCCGCGTGCACACCTTCTGTCACGCAGTCCGCAACCGCTGGCACGTCATGGCGGTCACGCAGGGAGCCGGGCTTTCTCTCCGCTGGTTCCGCGACAACTTCGGCGCGCCGGAAATCGAGGAGGCCAGAAGGGCGGGTAAGGATCCTTACGAACTTTTGGTTGCGGAGGCAGAGCGCCGCATTGCTGGCAGCATCCGGTTGGTTCGGGTCGGTCGAAGAAGCATGCCAGGTCTGCATCCGCGTCACCGAACAAAGTAACCCGGACCCTGCACGCAGCCGCCTCTACCAGGAATTTTACGGGATCTACCGCGACCTCTACTTGAGACTGCGGGAGACTTTCCAACTGGTCGCGCAAATAGGTCTCACCGCTGACAAGGCAGGATAGCGACTTACACGCCGCGGCCTCTCCTCTGAACAAACTGGGAATCCAGAAGTCAGAATCCAGAATCCAGAAGAAGAGAGATGGGACGTAATCGCTCGGCTCTTCTGGATTCTGAATTTTGGATTCTTGATTCCCTTCTTTTCAGCCAGGAAGATTTCATACTGAACCAACTGGGATTCCTTTCTTCTCGGAAGATTTCACATTCGGGAAGATCCGGTGTTATACCTTGCGGAAGGCATTTTATGAGCGCAACGCACTGTTCCTTTGATGAGTTGATAGAACATCACCGGCCGGAGCTTCTGGCATATCTGAGACGTCTTCTGGGCAACATCCACGATGCCGAAGACGTTTGTCAGGACGCCTTCCTCCGGGCTTACCGTGCGGTCGATCGGCTGGAGGCAAACTCGAATCTGAGGGCATGGTTGTACAAGGTCGCCACCAACACGGCGTTCACTTTCTTGAGACGGCGCAAACGGGCAAGCAGCAGGGCGGTCGATATGGAATTGGAAACCATAGAGGATGCCAGTGCGAACTCATGGCGCCGGACTGAACTGCAGCACAGAATCGTTCGCGCGGTTTCGGTCTTGCCGCCCAAGCAGCGCGCAGCTTTGATGCAGCGACAGTTTGAGGGGCTGAGTTACGAGGAGATTGGCGAGGCCCTGGGGTGCACGGCGGAATCCGCCCGCGCCAACGTCTATCAAGCCATCAAGAAGCTGCGTGCCGCGCTGAGAGATGTTTAATTCTGGAAGGGAAGAAAACACATGAGTATCCGCTTCAACGAACAATTGATCGCGTACCTGCTCGGCGACGCCAAAGCCTCGCCGGAGCTCGAGCGCTGGCTGAAAACGGAACAAGGGCAACGCGAGCTCAAAGCCTACGGGAAAGCGTTGGAGACCCTCAAACATTCTTACGGGAACGTATCGTCTTCAAAGAGCGTCTCACCTGTTTATTACACGGAAATGTCCACGCCTGTCGGCAGGCTCTTCGTTGCGGCCACGGACAAGGGCCTGGTGCGCATTTCGTTCCTGCTCGGCGAGCGCGATTTCGCGTCGGAGCTGCGCGCCCGGCTCAAGAGGGAGGTCCTCCGGTCCCAGGACAGGGTGGCGGCAATCGGCGCTCAGCTCAAGGAATATTTCGCGGGACGCCGTTCCAGCTTCGAGGTTTCCATCGACTGGAGTTTGACCACGCCGTTTCAGCGGCGCGTTCTGGAGGCCGCCAGCGAGGTTCCGGCGGGCCGCGTCACATCCTACGGCGCCCTCGCCCGGCGCATCGGGCGACCCCACGCCAGCCGCGCCGTCGGCAATGCGCTGGGGCGCAACCCGGTGCCTATCGTGATTCCCTGTCACCGCATTGTTCGAGAGGGCGGCGACCTCGGAGGTTACACCGGCGGTCTGAACATCAAGAGAAAGCTCCTGCAAATCGAAGGCGCCCTGTAAGTGTCAGAACTCAGACCTCAGGGGTCAGACCTCAGGCCACTCGTGACGAATGGACCAACCTCCTTGAGGTCTGATGTCTGAGGTCTGATGTCTGTCACAGACCGGGGAAGAAGCGGTAGCTGACCCAGATCAGCAAACCCATCAATAGGGTTCCGAGCACAAGGCTCCAGACGATCAGCTTTTTTTCCGCCGGAAGCAGCGGTTCGTAAGGGACTTTCTGCAGCTCGTCGGAGATCTTCGTCATCGGTCACACCGCGGGCGGCTTGATGCCGTGAAAGAAGAGCCATGAAATCGCCAGCCCGATCCAGATAATGAATCCAAACAGGCAGACGACGTAGACAAGCGCCAGCCTTCCAATCCCCTCCTCCCAGAGTTTTCTGAAATTCGAAGTCAGCCCGATGGTGAAGAACGTCATCACAAAGAACAGCACCCGGAAAATACCGCTCTCGGCCGCAGCGAGTTTCGCCGCGTCGAGCGCGCCGGGATCTGCGATGATAAGCAATAGAAGCGCGAGAAACGTCAGGAAATACCCGATTACGAATTTCGGAAAACGACGCCAGATCTCGCCGGCAGAGACCGTATCATGCCGTCTCTTCTCGATTGCATAGACCCAGACCAGAGCGAGGATAAAGGCCCAGACCCCGATAAAGACGTCGATGAACACCTTGACGGTGGTCGCGGTCATCAGGATCCACCCTTCTTTGTACTGGACCCCCGAGGCCGCGAGAGCACGGGAGCGAATCAGGGCGTCCGTGATAGCGCCGCTCGCTACGGCAGCCCCGTCCGTTTTGACCGCCAGTCCCATCCAGGCGCCTGCCACCATGGGTTCCTGGTGCAGGAACGCCTGGGCGGCAAAGGGTAGAAGGATCAATTCGAATACGGCAAAAATGACGACGAGCGACGAAACCATTACCGGGACCACCGGACGCGCCCGGATCGCAGCCCCGGTGGCAATGGCCGCGGAGACTCCGCAGATCGAAATGCCGGAGGCAAGAGGCGCTGCCCACTCCCGGCTGAACTTAAAAAACTTGCGGGCCACAAGATAGACGAGAGCCCAATAAATGAGGTAGGCCTCGACAATCGCGGCCAGTCCGCGAAACAGGATCGCGGTCGCCAGCCCCTTTGCGCCTGCGGCTTGAACGCCGAGAGAGGCTCCCAGGATCACGATTGCGGTCTTGATGTACCATTCCGGGCGTGTCGCTTCCTGAAGAAAGGAGACAGCGCGCGGGAAAAAATTTCCCAGTACCAGGCCGGCGAGCAACGCCAGGATGAATCCTGCTTCTCCCGTCAGACGCAGTGACCACGATATCCGGAACGCTCCGAGCTTGTCGGGCGTCGCTGCAATGTAGGCACAGTTGCCCAGGAACCAGCAGAAGTAGCTCGACCAAAAGATGAGGCTGAAACCGAGCGCAAACTTCTTCAGATTCATCCCCAGCGCCACAGCGCCGGCGGTCATCGCGGCCAGGGACAACAGGTAGGTGAGAGCCAGCGCCGCAACGGCCGGCACCTCGGAGTAGGCGGGGGACACCGGCTTGATTGCCCTGCGAACGTCGATCCACACCTGTGTGGACGCAGCCCAACCCAGAAGGTCAATTCCCGCGATCGCTCCCAGGGAGGCGGTAAAAAAGAAAAGCCCAACCCAGAGCGCGCACAGATCCTCAGTGCCGACCCATTTCTTCACCTAGTTCTCCTTTTGCTTATGGCGAATGTATCAGATCCGGCGCAGACTTCAACCACGATGACATCCAATTCTCGCAGTGATCATTTTCGTGAAATTCGTGGCCAGCAAAACCGCCACGAATTCCACGAATCAAATTCTCCACAGCTTCTGGGAGAGTTAAAGGCCGCATGAATTGACTCCCACTTGTAATGGCACCCAGCCTGCGGTTGTTGCTTGACCGGCAAAAAGCCTGCTCGTATCTTAGAGGTTGCGCCCGCTCGGGGCGAATACAGTTCAAAAGGAAGGGATTCATGAAACAACCATCATGTTGGCGCATTTTACTTCTGTTTCTTGCGGTGGGACTGGCCGGCACAGGCTCAACGGCACAAAGAGAGGACAAGACTAAAGCCAGAGAAAAGGGGGCAAAGGAAGAAACCCTCACCCAAGAACAGGAGCTCGATCTCGGCAAGAAAGTCTACGAAGCCAGCTGCAAGATGTGCCACAAACCCGACGGAAAAGGGACCATGGAGGATCTGGACCTCACGGATAACGTGTGGAAGCACGGCAACGCCCCAGAGGACATCGAGAAGGTCATCCGCGAGGGGGTCAAAGGAACGGGGATGCGCCCCATCATGGGCGAGCACACCGATCAGGAAATCAAAGCGCTGGTGAAGTACGTCCTCAAATTCAGCGAGAACGCACCCCCGGCGGAGCCCGCCAAGCCCACGGAGCCCCCTGCGCCGCCACAACCTCCTCCACCGGCACCTCCGCAGCCTTAGGGTTCGTTGCCCACAGATCCGTTTGGAGTTCAGGCTTTAGCCTGCGTAAGAAACGAACGCTCACGGCAGCCTGAAGGCTGAACCAAAGAACAATTCCGGCAATCTTGCAAAATTCTTCGCGTCTTCGCGCCTTGGCGGTGAATTAGTCCTAACCCAACTTCCACGGTCGATTTTGGTTTTCGGCCGATTTTTGGGCCGTCAAAAACCCGACCGAAACAAGGGGTTAGTTGGATCACATAGTGACTAACAACAGGCGTAACCCAGCATAAACAAAGAAAAGTGGCTCCAAAACCGTGGAAGTTGGGCTAACGCTCTTTGTGTCCTTCGCGTCTTTGTCGTGAAAAAAAGGCGGAGGGTTAATCGGATTGGAGGCACTGCAGGAGGACGGCGCGATCGATGTTGGCGCCGGTGAGGACAAGAACGGCGTTTTTGCCGACGAGCTGCTCGCGGCGCTCGATCGCCCCTGCAAGCGCTGCGGCGGCGGCGGGCTCCACCAGAACATGCGCCTGGTCTGCCAGAGCGCGGACCGCCCGGCGAATGGATACCTCTGTGACTTCGATCATGTTCGTGACCACTTCACACATCAGTTCCACGGCTTCGGGTATGGCCACGCGCGCGGCGAGACCATCGGCGATGGTGTCGCACGCGTCGGTGTTGACCGGTTTCCGGGCGTGGTACGAGCGGGCCATTGCAGGCGCCTTCTCCGGCTGCACGCCGGTCACTTCAATCTCCGGGCTCAGAGCCCGCGCGGCGCTGCCGACGCCGCCGATGAGAGCTCCGTTCCCTACCGGAACGATGATTTCATCCGCTTCGGGCAGATCCTCGACAATCTCAGCCCCGATGGTGCCCGCGCCGATCGCCACGTTGGGCTCCCGGCCGTCTTCGAGCCACCATCCGCCCCCTTCGACAGCATAGTCGCGCGCCTGAGCCTTCGCTTCATCCACGTCCTTGCCGGCGCGCACCAGCGCGACCCCGTGCTGGCGGATTGCTTCGGTTTTTGTCGCGGAGGCGTTCTCAGGAACATACACGGCGGCATCGACACCCAGGATTCCGGATGCATAGGCCACGGCAAGTCCGTGGTTTCCGCTCGATGCTGTCACCAGGCGAGGCCGGCTATGCCGCGAGGCTTTGTTAATGGTTTTCAGCCACTCGGAGATCGCAAAAAAAGCGCCGCGCGCTTTGAAGGAACCGACCGGACTGCAGGTTTCGAGCTTGAGAAAAATCCGGGTTCCGAGCAAGAGACTCAGGGCGGGAGAAGGAACCAGCGGCGTCCGGGGCAGATGACGGGCGATTACCTCCTGCGCTTCGCGAATACGAGCAATCGGGAGCATGAGATCCTCAGACCTCAGACTTCAGACCTCGACCTCTGATGTTGCCACAGAGCCACAGAGATTCAATTTTTTTTTCACCCTCTGTGCCTCTGTGGCTCCGTGGCCAATTCAGATGCCGGTCGCGTGCGCCTGGGAGGTTTGACTTCGACTTCAGCCTAACTCTCTGTAGTCTGAGGTCTGATCCCTGAGGTCTGAGGTCTTTACTCTTCAACGATGTCCGCGGTGGTCTGAATCGCGATGCAACCGCGCACGCTCGTGGCGGCCGGGCATTTTTGTTCGTAGGTGGCGAGGGCCCTCTCGGCGGCTTCACGCTTGCCCTGTGGGATTCGCAGTTCGTAGCGGACTCGGATCGTCGTGATCCGGAGGACCCGATCGACAGCCTCGATGTCCCCTTCCACCATGGCTCGCACTTTGCCTGGTTCGGATGGGATCTGGCGCACTTCCAGCGCGCCTGCCAGTGTGCCGAGCAGTCAGCCCCCAATCGCCGCGATCATGTGGTCGAGAGTCGCAGGAACCTCTTCTTCCGGCTCGACTCCGTAAAACTTCTTGATGGCGCCGTGAACACCGTAACGCACCGGCTCCTTGAAATTCTCGATGTACGCGTGGCGGATCGGCCCTTTGATCTTTTCCAGCCGGATGTGGCTGGTGTGGATTAACTCTCCCATGCGCGTCCTCCCAAATCGGCAGCAAAACAAAGGGGGTCCCACGGACCCCCTCGTTGCGAAAAGATTGTAACACTGCGCGGTTTATTTCTGGTGCTCCGGATGCGTGCAGCCCGGGAACTCATCCAGGTACGTATTGCCTTTGTAGCCCAGTTCCTTGATCAACCCGATCTCCGACGTATAGTAACCGTCGATCGTGTGGCGCTTGATCGTGTTGAAAAACTCGACGCCAATCTGATCTTCAAGAGCCGTATTTTTGCCCGAAGAGAGGGTCACCAGGAGTGCATTCTGCTGTTCCGGCGTCGCGTCTTTGAAGTTCATGCCAAAAAGCTCGTTGCTCTTCTTGTCTGTCCAGCCCAGGCCCCGAATGAAGTCCCTTTTCCTGTCTTCGCCTTCTTCGCTCAGCATCAAATCGACGAACTCGTTTACCTTGGCTGCCTT
>WNGG01012089.1_pt1 | contig 13964 bp, 12 predicted proteins | sample 5400661 | NCBI WGS metagenome assembly WNGG01 (sample SAMN13153372, study PRJNA577476) | soil metagenome | isolation source: 100 cm soil or saprolite under Garry oak tree replicate 1 | place: USA:California | collected 2016-06-15
CCCCTGCGGGCCGAGGTCGAGGCGCGCACCAGCCTGCTGGACTACCTGCGCGGCGAGGGGCTGCTCGGCGCCAAGACGGGTTGCGATACCGGCGCCTGCGGAGCCTGTGCGGTGCTCCTCGACGGCCGGCCCGTCAACGCCTGCCTCGCCCTGGCGGTCCGGGCCCAGGGGCACAGCGTGCAGACCGTGGAGGGGCTCGGCTCGCCGGAGGCGCTCCACCGCGTGCAGGCCGCCTTCCTGGCGGAAGGCGCCGTCCAGTGCGGCTTCTGCACGCCGGCCATGCTGCTCTCGGCCAAGGCCCTGCTCGACGCCGTTCCCGACCCCACCGAGGCCGAGGCGCGGGACGCCCTGGCGGGATGCCTCTGCCGCTGCACCGGCTACGCCAAGCCGGTGCGGGCGGTGCTCGCGGCGGCCCGACGCGCATGAGCGTCAAGCACGTCACCGGCCAGGGCACCTTTGCGGGCGACCTCCGCGTCCCCGGCCAGCTCCACCTGAGGGTGGTCCGCTCGTCCCATGCCCACGCGCGGGTGTCGCGGGTCGACGCCTCCGCGGGGCGGGCCCTGCCCGGGGTGGTGGCGGTGCTCACCCACAAGGACCTGGCGCGGCCGGAGTCCAACCCCCACGGGCGGCTGCCCCTCGAGGAAACGGTGAGGTTCGTGGGCGACCGGGTGGCGGTGGTGGCGGCCGAGGACCTCGAGCTGGCCCAGCGCGCGGCGGACGCGGTTCGCGTCGAGTACGAGGAGCGCCCGGCCGTCCTCGATCCCGAGCAGGCGCTGCGGCCGGACGCTCCTCTGGTCCAGCCCCCGGCCGCCGGCAACCCGACCAACCTGGCCGCCCGGGTCGAGACGGCCCTGGGCGACGTCGACGGCGCTTTGGCGGGGGCCGATCGCGTGTTCGAGGCCACCTTCCGGGTGCCCGGCGCCCCGGCCTCGGCCCTCGAGCCCCATCATGCGATCACCTGGCTCGACGAGGACCGGCGGCTCGTGGTGCGCACCTCCACGGAGTCGCCCTTCCGGGTGCGGCAGACCCTCGCCGAGACCCTCGGGATTCCCGCCGCCCGCATCCTGGTGATCCAGCCCCAGGTGGGGGGCGGTTTCGGCGGGAAGTCCGAAGTGGTCGCGGAAGACCTGTGCGCGCTCGTCACCCTGCGCACCGGGCGGCCGGCGCGCCTCGTCTTCTCCCGGGAGGAGGAGCTGACGGTGGCCCCGGCGCGTCCCGCCCAGAGGGTGCGCGTCCGGGTGGGGGTGCGCGAACGGCAGCTCGTCGCCCTCGAGCTCGACGTCCTCGCGGACGTGGGAGCCTACGCCGCGGAGAGCGCGCTCCTCCTGGGGGCGGCTGCGCGCGAGGCCCTCTCGCTCTACCACATCCCGCACCTGCGCTTTTTCGGCCAGGCCGCCTTCACCCACCGCCCCCCCACCCTGCGCGGCCAGGGAGCGTTGCCCTCGCTCCTCGCCCTGGAGGCCCTGCTGGACGAGATCGCGCACGCGCTCCGGGAGGACCCGCTGGAGCTGCGGCGCCGGCACCTCGCCACCGCCGAGGATGCGGCCCGGGTGGCGGCGGCGCTCGGGGTGCCGGCTCCGACCGCTCCCGTGGCGGCGGCGGAGGCGATGGCGGCCGGGGCGCAAGAGATCGGCTGGAGCCACCGCCGGCAAACCGGGAGCGCCGCGGGTCCGCGCCGGCGCGGGGTGGGAATGGCCCTCGCGCGGCACGCCGTCGTGGGCGAGCGCGGGGCCGCTTCCCTGCGGGTCCGCGAAGACGGCTCGTTCAACCTGTTCATGGGGGCGTCGGCGACGGGCATGGGCGCGGAGGCGGCGTTCGTGGCCGTGGCCGCGAAGACGCTGGGGGTGCCGGAGAATCGGGTCGTGCCCGCCGCGGGCGACACCGACTCGGCGCTCTTCGACCCGGGCGCCGCCCCCCCGACCTTGTATCTCACGGGACAGGCGGTGCAGAAGGCGGCCCTCCTCGTGCGCGCCCTGCTCCTCGCGGGGGGAGCGCGCCGCCTCGGGGTGGAGGTCGGAGACGTCGTGACCGAGAACGGCGAGGTCCGCGCCCCGGACGGGCGGTCGGTCGGCTACGCCGCTCTCGCGGCGGACGCCCTCGCCTCGTCCGCCCCGATCGCCGCCGTCGCTTTCCATTCCGCCGGCGAGGCGCCCGCCGCGGGGGCGGCCGTGTTCGCGGAGGTGGAGGTGGACGTGGAGACGGGCGAGGTCCGCGTCCTCAAGCTCGTCGCCGCCCTGGACGGAGGCCCGCGGCTCGATCCCCATCTGGCGGAGGCGCAGACCGAGGGCGATGCCCTCCGCGCGGTGGGCGCCGCGCTATCCGAGAGGATGGCCTTCGCGGAGAACGGCCGGGCCCTCTTCCGCTCCCTGCGCGACTGCCCGCTCCCGACCGCGGTCGACGCGCCCGAGGTCCGGACCCTGTTCGTCCCCCTGGGAGCGCCTCCCACTCCCTTCGGCGCCCGGCCCCTGGGCGAAGTCACGGCCACCGGCCCCGTGCTCGCGATCGTGAACGCGGTGGCCCACGCGGTCGGAGCGCGTCTCTACGAGCTCCCCCTCCTGCCCGAGCGCGTGCGGGCGGCGGCGAAGGCGGGGCGCGGGACCTCGTGACCCACCGCCACGAGCAACCGGCCGAGAGGGTGGGGGGTCGACAATGAACGATCTCCTCGCCCGGCTGCCCAAGGCCGAGCTGCACCTCCACCTCGAGGGAACGATCTCGGCGGAGACGCTCTGGGCCATGGCCCAGGCCAACCATGTGGCCCTGCCCGTCGGCTCGCTCCCGGAGCTGCGTCGCCTCTACCGCTTCGAGAGCTTCGACAAGTTCATCGAGCTCTGGCTCGCCATGTGCTCGTGCTTCCGCACGGAAGCCGACTACGAGCGCATGGTGGACGGCTTCCTGACCGAGTGTGCTCGGCAGAACATCCGCTACGCCGAGGTGCACTTCACACCCTACAACCACGAGAAGTTCGGGATCGGGGGCCGCCTTTCCCTCGAGGCGGTGACCCGGCGCCTGCTCGCGTCCGAGGCCGCGGGAGGCCCCGTGGTCCGGATCATCACCGACATCCCGAGCGAATCGGCCGACGCGAGCGGGCCCTTCACCGTCGCCCTCCTCGAGCAGGAGGCGAACCCGCTGGTGGTGGCCGTCGGCCTGGGGGGGCCGGAGGCCGGCCATCCTCGCGCCCGGTTCACCCCCTGGTTCGAGCGGGCGCGGAACGCCGGCTATCCGGCGGTGGCCCACGCGGGGGAGACCGCCGGAGCGGAGCACGTCCGGCAGGCGGTGCTGGACCTGCGGGTCCGCCGCGTCCAGCACGGGGTGCGCGCGGTCGAGGACGCCGGGGTGCTGCGTCTGCTGGCGGAGCGTGGGATCTGCTGCGACGTGGCCCTCACGAGCAACGAATGCCTGAAGGTCGTCCCGTCGGTCAAGGAGCACCCGCTGCGGCGGATGATGGCGGCCGGGGTTCCGGTCACCCTCTCCACCGACGACCCGCCGTTCTTCGGCACGGATCTCCTGCGGGAGTGGGAGCGCGCTCAGCAGGAGCTCGACCTGAACGTGGCCGAGCTGTGGGAGCTGAACCTGAACGGCCTGCGCTACGGCCTCGCGGACACGGGCCTGCGGCGGAAGCTGCTCCGGGAGTTCGAGGAGGCGGGACGGGCGCTCGGGTTTTAGACGGGCGGGGTCCGCGCGGCGAGCTGGCTATCTCTTGCGGACGGGAGGGCCGCCTCGTGGCCGTTCCAGGTCCGGCAGGTTGCCATCCGGGTACTCGGGCCGCGTCTGCGCGGCCTTGCCTTCCACGATGACGTCGAGCGCTCGCTGCTTGTCGCGGTTCTGCCACTCGTACATCGCTCCCGCGACGCCAGCCGTGAACGTGCCCCCGTGGCGGCGGGCACGACGACTGAGCACGACGATCAGAACCAGGACAACGAGCCCGACGCCCCAGACCGCCCCCGCGATCCCCGCAACGTCCATCCGGCAAGCTCCTCACCCATCACGATATCGGCCCGCCGACGCAAGTACAAGAGGCCTGCTATACTCCGCGGGCTGTCCTTCTTTCCGCGGAGGGCACCGTGAGACGACGCCTGGACCTCGCCTTCGTCGTCGCCGCCGCACCCGCGGTCGTCGCCCCCGCGATCGTCGCCGCCCAGACCTCGCCCTTCCTTCCCGACCCGCTCTACGGACATCTCGTGAACGAGATCTCGGGCGACCGTGCGTTCGAGCAGGTGCGCCATCTGACCCACTTCCACCGCACGGCGGGCAGCCGCGACTTCTTCGCCGCCGCCGAGCACATCCGCGAGGCGGCCCAGGCGGCCGGACTCGAGGACGTCAAGCTGGTCCGCCAGGCGTGGAACGGGCAGGCCTGGTCCTGCCGCTCCGGGACGGCCTTCTTGCTCGAGCCGGAGGAGGTGAAGCTGGCCGACTACGGCGAGGTGGCGGTGTCCATCGCCGACCGGAGCCGGACCACCCACGTCGCCGCCGAGCTGGTCAGCGTCGTCAAGGGCGAAGAGGACCGGGACTACGAGGGCCGGGACGTCAAGGGCAAGATCGTCCTCGCCTCGGGGACGCTGGCCACGGTCATGCGCGAGGCGGTCTGGAAGCGCGGCGCCCTGGGCATCCTGTCGTCCCTGACCAACCGTCCCGAGGCCTTCGACGCCCCCGACCAGGTGGCCTGGGCGCAGGTCCCGGCCGAGGCCAAGGACGTCCCGAACGTCAAGGACGGCGCTGCGGGCACCTTCGCGGTGATGCTCTCCCCGCGCCGGGCCCGCCGGCTGGAGAAGCAGCTCGCGGCCGCGGGGCGGCCCCTCAAGGTCAAGGTCGACATCGAGGCCGACTTCGCGGAGAAGCCCGAGCAGGCCTACGTCGAGGCCTGGATCCGGGGGACCGAGGTCCACGATCAGCAGATCGTCATCAAGGACGGCACCCTGGCCCCTCCCCGCCGCGACATCCGCTTCTGGTGGGTCAACGAGATCGCCAGCGAGGAGCAGCTCTTCCGCGAGAACCCGAAGGAGCCGCGCCAGATGCTGCTGGCCATCAACCAGGACATGGTGGCGGCGCGCCAGAGCTGGGGCGGCCGGGTGCAGTACGCCTCCCGGCTCCCCTGGAGCCTGCCCCACCCGCTGGAGGACGTGATGGAGAGCGTCCTCCGGATGGTGCGCGACGGCAACACGGCCCTCCTGACCACTCGCGGCACCAGCCTGCCCATACCCTTCACCCGCGAGATCACGGCGGTGAAGGGCTCGCGCGAGCCCTTCCACGCCCGCATGGTCCCCTACTACGATCACACGGATCACCACGCGTTCACCCCCGCGCGCATCGGCGTTCCCGCCACCAGCCTCACCAACTGGCCCGACGAGTACATCCACGGCACGGGGGACGACCTCGAGAACATCGACGCCACCCAGCTCGAGCGCAACGCGGTGGTGGTGGCGGGGGTCGCCCTCTACTTCGCGGGGTTGAAGGAGGAAGACGTGCCCGCCCTCGGCGCCTACACGGCGGCGCGGGGACGCTCCCGCATCGCGGCCGATCTGGCCACCGCGATCGCCCACGTGGCGGAGGCCGCGCCCGCGGACCGCGAGGCTGCCTACGGCGGGGCCCGCAACCTGGTCCGGGAGACGCACCGCAAGGAGGCGGCGGCCCTGGCCTCCCTGCGCCGGATCGGCCCGCCCGGGCGGGCCGCGGATTCGCGGGCGACGAGCGCCCTCGAGGACGCGATGAAACGGGACTTCGAGGCCCTGGAGCGCGCCTACACCGCGACCACCGGCAAGACCCCACCCAACCTGGACCTCACGGCGGAGGAGCGCGCCATGGCGGCCAAGGTCTTCGTCCCCGCGGGCGACCTAGGCGCCTTCGCCGACGCCGTCGAGAAGACGAAGCCGGTGGCCGGCCTCCACGCCATGATGCGCTTCGAGGCCCTGAACTTCGCCGACGGCAAGCGCAACGCCTACGAGGTTTACGAGGCGGTGGCCGCGGAGGCGCTCTCCGCGGGCGAGTGGTACTACGGCCGGGTCAGGGCGGCGGACGTGCTGGAAACCCTGCAGCGGGCGGCCCAGGCGGGAGCTTTCACGGAGAAGGCGGCGAAGTAGCCCTCCCCGGGAGCGGGCGGCATGAGCTAGAGTGGTAGGTGCTCAAATCGAGGAGGTCGAACGTGAGGAATCGCCTTGCCGTGCTCGCCCCGGCCGCCCTGCTCGCGGCCGCTCTCCTCCCCTCGCCGCGCTTCGCCGGGGCGGAGGCCGCTCGCCCCGATCCGAAAGCGGCCGCCCTCGCCGACAAGGTGATGCAGGCCCTCGGGGGGGCCGAGGCCTGGAACAAAACGCGCTACCTGCGCTTCGACTTCGCCGTCGACCGGGGCGGCAAGACCGTGGTGCGCCGCGCCCACACCTGGGACAAGTGGACCGGCCGCTACCGCCTCGAGGCCACCACCAAGAAGGGCGATCCCTACGTCGTCCTCATGAACGTCAACACCAGGGAAGGCTCGGCCTCCCTCAAGGAGAAGAAGCTCGCGGGCAAGGAAGCGAAGAAGTATCTCGAGGACGCCTACGCCACGTGGGTGAACGACACCTACTGGCTGCTCATGCCCTACAAGATGAAGGACCCGGGGGTGATCCTGGCCTACGACGGCGAGGAGAAGAAGGGCGGCGAGGCCTGGGACAAGGTCCGCCTCACCTTCGACAACGTCGGCCTCACCCCGAAGGACAAGTACTGGGCCTACGTGAACCGCAAGACCGGCCTGGTGGACCGCTGGGACTACGTGCTCAAGGGCGAGAACAAGCCGCCCAGCGCCTTCTCCTGGACCAACTGGAAGGCCTACGGCAAGATCCGGCTCGCGGACGACCGGGTGAACGCGGCCGACGGCACCCGCATCTACTTCCCGGTGCTAGAGGTTCCCGCGTCGGTGCCGGAGGCCACGTTCACGACGCCTTGACACGGCCGCCCGGCTGCCATAGCCTCCTTTCACGCATCGAGAACAGTCAGCGGTTTTGCGCCTCGGGGGGCGACCGGCGTGCCGCCGGTCCGGCCCGGTCACGCGAAGACCGACGACAGAGGGAGGGAGAATGTCGCCAAAGACGTCGTTTGCGGCGGGCGCGCTCGTGTGTCTGGCGGTCGCCCTCGTGCCGGCCTCGACGACTCGGGCCGCCGCGCCTGCGGCGACGGAGTGGGCGGCGAACACCACCGTCATCGAAGCCTGCAGCTGCCCCATGTTCTGCCAGTGCTATTTCAATACCTCACCCGCGGGCCACCACGACCACGCCGGGGCCGCCAAGCACTTCTGCCGGGCCAACCTGGCCCACCGGATCAACAAGGGGCACTACGGAGCGGTCAACCTCGACGGCGTGAAGTTCTGGGTCTCGAGTGATCTCGGCGCCGACTTCTCCGGCAATCCGCCGCAGATGGATTGGGCCGTCCTCACCTTCGACAAGGCCATGACCAAGGACCAGCGTGACGCGGTGGGCGAGATCATGAGCCACGTGTTCCCGGTGAAGTGGGGCTCGTTCACCACCGCCGAGGGAAGCGTCGACGTCTGGGAGTACACGAAGGACGCGGCCCGCGCCACCCTGGACGGGGGGAAGTCGGGCGAGGTCAAGCTGAAGCGCTTCCAGGGCATGACCAACGACCCCATCGTCATCAAGAACCTGGGCTACTGGGGCGTGCCCCGGCACGACGGCTTCGTCCTCATGCCGAACGAGGTCGAGGCCTACCGCGTGGGGCCGAAGGCCTTCGAGTTCAAGGGGACCAACGGGTTCATGATCACCTGGGACATGAGCTCCAGGGACTTGCCTCCCCCCAAGCAGGCGGCCCCGGCCAAGAACTAGCCCCCGCCGACGTTCTCGGGCCCCATGGCTCCCAAGGGGTCCGGGGGCCGCATGGAGCGCCGTCGGCTCCGTGCGGCCCTTCTAGCTCCCCGGTGGCAAGCGGAACAGCTCGAGCGCGGCCAGGAGGTCCACGTTGCCCCCGGAGACGATCGCCCCCACGCGCCGGCCCCCCACCTCCACCTTCCCGCGATAGGCGGCGGCCAGGCCCAGGACGCCCGTCGGCTCCACCACCAGCTTCATCCGTTCCCAGAGAAAGCGCATGGTCTCCACGAGGTCGGCGTCCGAGACCGTGAGCATGTCGTCCACGTTCGCCCGCACCAGGGGGAAGGTCAGCTTCCCCAGCGAAGGCGTGCGGGCCCCGTCCGCGATCGTGCGGGGGTTGTCCACGGTCTGGAGGGTCCCCGTCTTGAACGAGCGGGTCGCGTCGTCGCCCGCCTCGGGCTCCACGCCGACCACCTGGCAGCCGGGGCACAGCCGCCGGGCGGAGAGCGCCGACCCCGAGAGCAGCCCGCCTCCCCCGCAGGGAACGAGCAGGAGGTCGAGGGGCCCCGTCTCCTCGAGCAGCTCCTTGGCGCAGGTCCCCTGCCCGGCGATCACGTCGGGATGGTCGAAAGGCGGGATGAGGACCGCCTCGCCCTCCTTCGCGAGCCGATCCGCCACTTCCTCGCGCCGCTCGGTGGCGGGGTCGTAGGCCACCACCCGGGCCCCATAGCCTTCCGTGGCCTGCCGCTTGGCCGCGGGGGCGTCCCCGGGCATGACGATCGTGGCCTGGGTGCCGAGAAGGCGGCTCGCGAGCGCGATCGCCTGGGCGTGGTTGCCCGAAGAGTAGGTGAGCACCCCGCGTTGGCGCTCCGCGGGGGAGAGGCGCGAGATGGCGTTGTAGGCCCCGCGGAACTTGAAGGCTCCCGCCCGCTGGAAGCTCTCGCACTTCAGGAAGACCTTGGCCTGGAGCCGATCGTCCAGGGTGCGCGAGGTCATCACCGGGGTTTGCCGGGCCGCCCCCGCGATCCGCTCCGCCGCCGCCGCCACGTCGTCCCAGGTCACCACGCGCTTCGGTCCTCCCGCGGAAGACCGATGCTACCATCGTCTCTTTGGCCGGAGGTCCTCGGTTGAACGACGTCATCTCCTTCGTCCTGAAGCACGGCTACGCGGTTCTCTTCGCGGTCGTCCTCGTGGAGCAGCTCGGGCTGCCCGTCCCCGCGGTCCCCTTCCTGCTCGCGGCGGGCGCCCTGGCGGGCCTGGGCAAGCTCGCTCTCGGGCCCGCCCTCGCCCTGTCCGTCCTGGCCTCGCTCCTGAGCGACCTCGCGTGGTACGAAGCCGGCCGGCGGCGCGGCGGCTCGATCCTGAACCTGCTCTGCCGGATCTCCCTCGAGCCCGACTCCTGCGTGCGCCGGACGGAGAACGTCTTCGCGCGGCACGGGGCGCGCACCCTGCTCATCGCCAAGTTCGTCCCCGGCCTCAACACGGTGGCGCCGCCCCTGGCGGGCGTCGTGGGCATGCGTCTCCCCCGCTTCGCCCTCTACTCGGCGGGGGGCGCGCTGCTGTGGGCGGGCACCTGCCTGCTCCTGGGGTACGCCCTCCGCGCCCAGCTCGACGTCGTGGGCCGCCGAGCGGCCGCCCTGGGCGGCTGGCTGGCCGCGCTGCTGGGCGCGGCCTTCCTCGGCTGGCTCTCCTGGAAATGGCACGATCGCCGGAGCTTCCTGCGCAAGCTGGAGGTCGCCCGCATCGCCCCCGAGGAGCTCGTGCGCCGGCTGGAGGCGGGAGAGGACATCGTGATCGTGGACCTGCGCGGCTCCCTGGACTTCGCGGCCGACCCGCGGACCATCCCGGGCGCCCTGCGCCTGGCCAGCGAGGACCTCGAGACCCGGCACGACGTGATCCCCCGGGACCGCGAGGTGGTCCTCTACTGCACCTGACCGAACGAGGCCACGAGCGCCCGGGTGGCGCTCCTGCTCCGACGCCGGGGGATCACGAACGTGCGGCCGCTGCGGGGCGGGCTCGGGGCCTGGCGGGAGGCGGGCCTGCCCCTCGCGGGCCCTTGATCCGCGACCCGCGACTCGATAGCCTGTCTAGATGACCACGTACGTGCGCCCGCCCATGCCCACGGGCGTGAAAACGCTGCCCGCGCGCTACTACACCGTCCCCGCGCACTTCGCCCTCGAGCTGGAGCGCATCCACTTCGACATGTGGCTCTGCGCGGGACGGGCCGACGCCCTCGCTGCCCCCGGCGGGTACTTCCTGCGGCAGGTCGGGAACGCGAGCGTGATCGTCCTGCGCGGGGAGGACGGCCAGGTCCGCGCCTTCCACAACGTCTGTCGCCACCGGGGGACCCTGCTCTGCGCCCAGCCGGAAGGTGCTTTGCCCGGGCGCATCCAGTGCAGCTACCACGCCTGGACCTACCGCCTCGACGGCACCCTCCTCGCGGCGCCCCACATGGACCAGGTCGAAGGGTTCCGCGAGGCCGACTACCCGCTGCGTCCCGTGGCGGTCGATCTCTGGGACGGCCACGTGTTCATCAACCTGTCCGAGCGCCCCGCTCCCCTCGCGGACCAGCTCGCCGCCCTCCCCGAGAAGTTCCGCCCCTGGGGGATGGCGGACCTGCGCATGGTGGAGCGCCGGGTCTACCCGCTCAAGACCAACTGGAAGCTCATCTTCCAGAACTACTCCGAGTGCCTGCACTGCCCCCTCGTCCATCCCCTGCTCCAGAAGCAGTCGCACTACCTCTCGGGGGACAACGAGCCGCCCCAGCCAACCTGGCTCGGCGGGCGGATGGACCTCCGCGACGGGGTGCAGACCCTGAGCATGGACGGCACCACCAACCGGGCCTGCCTGCCCGGCCTCTCCGCCGACGACCGGCGGCGGGTCTACTACTACGCGATCCTCCCCAACCTGCTCCTGAACCTGCATCCCGACTACATGCTGACCTTCACCCTGTGGCCGCTCCTCCCCGACCGCACCGACGTCGTGTGCGAGTGGCACTTCCATCCCGAGGCCATGGCCCGCCCCGACTTCGACCCGAAAGGCGCGATCGACTTCTGGGACGTCACGAACCGCCAGGACTGGGAGCTGTCGGAGCTTGCCCAGAAGGGCATCGGCTCGCGGGGCTACCAGCCGGGGCCCTACTCGAACCGCGAGGAGCTGCTGCACGCCCTCGACCGGTTCGTGCTCGGGCGGGTGGGCGTTCCCTAGACTCCTCGCAGGAGCTGCAGGCGCAGCTTCAGCAGGTTGGCCGCCCCGAAGACGATCTGCCGCAGTCCCATCTTGCTCCGGCCCTCCTTGCGGTCCACGAAGCAGATCGGCACCTCGTGGACGCGGCGGCCGGAAGGGTGCGCGGCCCAGTAGAGCACCTCCACCAGGAACGAGTAGCCCGTGGAGTGCAGCCGGTCCCAGGGCACGCCCTCCAGCACCTCGCGCCGGTAGGCGCGGAAGCCCGAGGTGCAGTCGCGGGCGGGCAGGCGGAACAGCACGCGCACGAAGGCGTTGGCGGCCGCGCTGAGCAGGCGCCGGGAGAGGGACCAGTCGCGGATGCGCCCGCTCTCGACGTAGCGAGAGCCGATGGCCACGTGGCCGCCTTGGAGCGCCGCCAGCAGGCGCGGGATGTCGTCGGGGTCGTGCGAGAAGTCGCAGTCGCTGGTCAGGATGGCGGCGGCCCCCGCCGCGAGGGCGCGGCGGAAGCCGTCGGTGAGGGCCTCCCCGTAGCCAGGCTTGCCGGTCCGATGAATCACCTCCAGCGCGCCGTCCTCCCGGGCGAGCTCGTCCGCCATCTCGGCCGTGCCGTCGCGGGAGGCGTCGTCCACCACCAGGATCCGCAGGGCCCGGTCGCGGGTGCGGATGCGCGCCACCAGCCGGCCCAGGTTCTCTGCCTCGTTGAGCGTGGGCAGCACGAGCCAGGTGCCCACTTCAGCCCAGGGGCTCGGGAGCGGGGCGCCGCCAGCGCAGCGTCGCCTGGGCCCCGAGCCAGAAGACGGCCATGGCCGACGCCACGACGAGGTTCGCCGGCTGGTACATGCTCATCCCGATCTCGGTGAAGCGCTGCTGCGAGACGAACAGCGCCTGCAAGGCCACCGCCAGGGCGAGGAGGGGCGCCGCCGGCAGCCGCGCCGCGGCGGCAAGGTCGTGCAGGTTGCGCAGGGCGGCCGGCACGACCACGGGCAGCGTGTAGGCCAGCTCCCGCTCGGTGTTGTTGGCGACGAGGAGCAGGGCGTAGAAAAAGGCCCCCACCGCGACCTGGTCGAAGTGCCGGCGGACGGTCGTCAGGAGGCGGCCCGGGAAGAGGAGCAGCAGGGGGAAGAGCACGCCCAGGGAGCCGACCGTCAGCACGTAGGGCTGGCTGTCGCCCAGGTGCCGCAGCCGGAAGGCCATGGTGTCGGTGAGGTCGGCCAGGAACTCGTCGCGGTGGTTGGGAACGATGAGGACGCGCAGGCCCACGAAGATGGCGAAAGGCAGGGCGGCGAGGGTGAGCATCCGCGCGGCCGCCCGCGCCGGCGCCACCCCGCGCTTCAGGAGATGGAGGAAGTAGTAGGGATAGACCACGACGTAGTTCTCGCGCACGAAGGCGGCGGTGATGCTCGGCGCGTGGAGGGCGGCGGAGCGGTCTTCCTGGATCCAAAGGAAGGCGAGGGCCATCAGGAACAGGCAGGAGGGGTCGGTCATCCAGTACTGGTACTCGTACCAGCGGACCGCCCCCTGGGTGAGGCCCACCAGGCCGAGCCCCGCGACGCGGTACGGGAGCGCAAAGCCCAGCACGCCGAAGTAGGCCCAGAGGGTGAGCAGGAAGCCGAAGAGGGAGACGTTGGTGATGAGGAAGAAGGAGAGGTTCAGGTCGAGCCCGGCGCGGTTCATCAGCCGGGCCAGGCCGGGGACGAGGATCCGCCAGCAGTAGGTGGCCTCATGGGTCAGCTCAGGTCGTCCCTCCGAGCCGCGCGCCATCTCGATGTAGCGGTAGTGATCGAGCTCCTTGACCTGCTTCGGCTTGTGGAGAAAGCCCAGGCGACAGGAGACCGAGAGCACGTTGACGGACAGGATGAGAAGGCACAGCAGGGCGCCGAGGCGGACCCCGGAGGAGCCGGTGAGGGTCACGGCCGCCAATCATGGCCGATCGGCTGCGCCCGAGGCAACTTCGTCCGCTCCCGCGCGGGCTCGGACGCCTCCCGGACCCGAAACGCCGGTCCGGGTGTTATCGTACCCGCGGGAGGCGGGAGGCATGGGCAAGTCGAAACTCCTGAAGACGCCGAAGTTGGGGATCGTGCTCCAGCTCACGGAGAGCACTTCGCAGGGGATGGACGGGCGGACCTGGGAGGCTCACGACGTCGAGAGGAACCGGGGCTTCAAGGTCACCCTGGCCAAGAGCTCGCTTCAGGAGACGCCGCCCGGAAAGAAGCGCCCCGACCGGCCCTTCGGGGAAGACGAGATCGAGGGGGGGCTTGGGCTCGCGGTCGAGCGGGCCCTCCTGACCCCGCCGGAGAAAGTGGCGGGCACCCTCTATGACGTCGCGCTGACCAGCCAGGACCTCCACGAGTTCCGGGGGCTGAAGAGCTGACGGACGAGGGGCCCGCGTTTCTCCTGTCGGACGCCTTCGTAGCGTCCGGTCAGACGACCTTTGCTGTGGCGGAGTCCGGGCCGCGCCGGACCTCCAGCCGGGCCGGCATCCGCTCGGCCAGCTCCGGGATGTGGGTGACGATGCCCACCATGCGCTGGCCGCCGTGCAGGGCCTCGATGGCCTGCACGACCACGTCGAGGGTCTCCGCGTCGAGGGTGCCGAAGCCCTCGTCGAGGAACAGGCTCTCCAGGGCCTCCCCGGCCCGCCCCTCGGCCGAGAGGCGGGACAGGCTCTCCGCGAGGGCCAAGGCCAGGGCGAGGGAAGCCAGGAAGGTCTCCCCTCCCGACAGGGTCTTCACCGAGCGCCGGCTGTCCGCGTTCCAGTGGTCCAGGACCGCGAACTCCTGGTCGTCGCACACGAGCGAGTAGCGGCCCTGGGACAGCGTGCGCAGGTGGCGCGACCCGTCCTCGGCCAGGAGGCGCAGCGCCTCTTCCTGGACGAAGGCGAGGAACTGGTCGGCCCGCAGGTGCTGGGCCAGGGTCTGGGCGAGCGCCCCCCGCGCCTCCAGGTCCTGCTTCTTCTCGAGGAGCTCCCCTGCCCGCGCGATCTTCCGCTCGATCTGC
>WNGG01005623.1_pt1 | contig 13958 bp, 11 predicted proteins | sample 5400661 | NCBI WGS metagenome assembly WNGG01 (sample SAMN13153372, study PRJNA577476) | soil metagenome | isolation source: 100 cm soil or saprolite under Garry oak tree replicate 1 | place: USA:California | collected 2016-06-15
GGTGCAGGAGCGCGAGCTCGTTGACCAGCTCGAAGACGTCAGCGTCGCGGGCTAGCCCGTCGAGCAGGACACGGCGGGCGGTCATGGTGTCCTCGGGGGTGGGCCGTTTCCTGGCAGGCATACCTTGACGGTAGGGCAGAGCCGGTCGCCGGGCGGCTCACAGTCGGATGCCCGGGCGGCCGCCCCTGGGATCAGCGGCAGCCAGTGTCGAGTCCGTACGGCTGGATCCGGAACTCAAACGTGCCCTGCTGATCCGCGCGGCCGAGGAGCACGTCAGCGTCTCGGACGTGATCCGCCGGGCCATCGGCGAGTACCTGCGGGCCAGTTGACCAAGTCTCCGGGCGCGGCAGAACCACTCAGCTACAGGGCCCCGGCTCCCGCCGACCTGCGCAGTGCAGTGACATGCCCACCTGTCACGCTGCGTCGTTATCTCATGAGCTGCGTGACGTGCGTGAACCGCCGTTCGGCGCGGCAACCTGGTCTCCCAGACGCTGGCTCGCGGCGCGCCGAACTGGATGTTCTGCGTCCGGTCACTCCCGCAGCCAACGGCCCTGCCAACGCTTTGGATCTGCCGGTGAGCGCGCGCACTCGCCGCGACGGGCCTGGCTGTCGCTCCACCGGGCGGTCAGTGGTTGCGGTGGTCCGGTCAGCCGCGAGGACCGGGCTTCGCGTCCGGTCCAAGAGGCGCTGCCCCGCGTCCCCGGCTCAGGCCGGCGCGCAGGCCCGCGTTGCCAGGCCGCCGCCAGGGCAAGTCCTGCTCTAGCGCTGCGGGCCGCCTTCGGTCAGGCGCAGCCGGGGCGTCACCGCCGGCTGTCAGCCTGGCGGAGCATCGCGTCGAGTTCGGGGTCGGCCCCGATCGCCCGGACCTCTTGCGCGCAGCGGCAGGCGACGGCGATCTTGGCGGCCCACCGCAGCGCCTCCTCGCGTGAGGGCACGTCGAGGAGCGTGAACCCGCCGATGGCCTGCGGGTACGGGCCGTCGGTGACCGCCCCGTCGGTGGCCACGATGCTCGCCGGCTGGTCTTCCAGGCCGCCGGCGGACACGTACACGCCGGCGTTTATGGCCTCCTGGACCGCCGCGCGCGCGGCCCTGGCCACGGCGGGCGCGTCCTCGTCGGGGACATGGTCCATCGCGTTGGCACCGAACGAGATCAGGTACTGCGTCATCTGCGACTCCCTTGTCCCGGCGGCCTGCTCCGGCCGTGTCCTGACTCATAGACGAACGACTCGCCCGGATCCCATCGCCTTGCCAGAAGAAACCTCTCAGGTTCCCCGCCGCCCGGCCCCGCGAGCGTCATGTTGTTATCGGCCGATTTATCTGGGCACGGATCGATGATCAACGGCAACGCTCTTTCGTGAAAGGCTACCCGGACCGGCCGCCCGGCTTTCAGGATCACGAAGACATCCAAGACAGTGTGCATGCAGGACGCCGTCAGCGAGTGGCCGACGGCGGCCAGGCGTCGGTTCCTTGGCGGCTATCACGGAGCGTGATTGACTCGGTCGGCCTGGCGGGCGCCGAGTTCGCGCGGAACGCCAAATACGCGCTTCCTGCCGGTAGCGAGCTCGCTACCGGCGAGGAATACAGTCCAATTCTGGCACCATCACAGCATCGGCTTTCGCTTGGCCCAGGGCAACGGACTGAACAGTCTGTGCGTGGTCTCGCCGGACCTTGGCGGCGCTACGGTGTTCGGGCGGCAGCAACTCTCCGGGCAACGCTGCGGCTCTTGCCGCAGCGGGCCAGCCTGCCGCTGCAAGCGACCGGCTTTTGGCTGGCGGGTACTCGCCTGTCAATCAAGGCAAGGTGCCCGTTGGTGCACAATTCTCTGTCCGAGCGGCCTCTTGTATGTCGGACCCCCGGGGCGTATGTTCCGCTAAGTGCAAGGTGGGCGAGGCAGCAAGTCCCAGCGATCGCTCGATCATGCGCGTCGGGCGCGAGCCAGGACGTTCAGGTCCGAGCAGGACGGCGATTGAGGGCGCCCTTGGAGAGACCACGTCCACGCCGATCCGCTCAATGACGACGGGAGGAAGGCGGGATGGCATGTATCGAAGTGTCCGGCAAGCCCTGGACGCGAAAGCACGACAACCCGGCGGTGCCGCTGTTCGCAAGCGTGCCCGTCACGGCCTTCCCGAACTCGCTTGAGTGCCTCATTGAGCTCTGCGCCAGCCACGCCCCGGCCGACCGTCTCAAGGCAGCCGGCAGCCACTGGGCCCTGTCGGAAGCCGCGATCAGCGACCGCACCTTCGTCGAGACACACGACCCGACGAACACGACGCAAGCCATGGGCAGGACGCTGGACGAGGTCGTGCCGGGCTGCCTCGACGCCGCCTTCTACGAGGCGCTGAAGCGGCGCCGCCCCGCCCCCTACGACCGGGAGCACAAGGACGAGAACACCGGGCTCTACCCCGTGCACTTCGAAACCGGCAAGCGGGTGTTCCAGCTTTACTCCGAGCTGGACCTCCTTGGTGACACGAGCGACCCCTTCAAAGGCGAGGACCTCCCCGTGGCCACCCTCGCGCGGCAGCTGGCGGGGGACGGCAACCCGAGCTATCTAGGCCCGTGGGCCATCCCGACGCTCGGCGGCGCGGGCGGCCAAACGGTGTTCGGCGCGCTCACCACCGGCACCCACGGCGGCGACATCCACATGGGGCCGATAGCCGACGCGGTGATGGCGATGCACCTCGTCACCGACGGGGGCCGCCACTACTGGATCGAGCCCAGTACCCTCACCTCGCTCGGCGCGCCGTTGACCGACGACAACGCACTGGTCGCGCTCTACGGCCAGGACCGCTTCCGGGGCAACCAGCCGCGTGGTGTGGACAACTTCGAAGTGGTCCGCGACGACACCGCCTTCAACGCCCTGCTGGTTGGTGCCGGCCGCTTCGGCATCGCCTACTCGGTGGTCATTGGCACGGTGCGCCAGTACACCCTCCCCGAGGAGCGCCGCCTCACCAATTGGGAATACGTCAAAAGCATGGTCAACGACCCCACCAGCTCCCTGTACACCAAACGGTTCCTCCAGATCGCCGTCTGCCCCACCCCGCACGCCAACTTCACCAAGCACCTTGCCGGTGTGACCAAACGCTGGAACGTCCCTCTGGCTCCGAAGGCGGGTAGCGCCTCGGTGCCCGCCGGCCGGGACGAGCGCCGCGGCCCCGTCGTCAACCGCTTCGACCCCCTGATCCAGGCGCCACGGTTCGCGCTGGCGGGCAACAGCCACCCCTACTCGCCCGACCCCGCCCACCCCGGCGCCGCCCTGCCGCCCAGCTTCTTGGAGCAGGCCTGCATGAACGCGAATTTCCTCGTGGGCGTGCTCCAGGAGGTTGCCAAGGAGGTGGAGGACTTCATCAGCAGCAACGGCGCGGTGATCGGCGGCACGATTGCCGGCGTCGTGGCGGCGGGTGGTGGGGCGGCCCTGCTCGCGCTGCTCCCCGTCCTCGAGATCCTGCTATTGGTGCTCCTGGCGTTCATCGCCGCCCTGGCGGCCGCCGCACCGTCCAACCCGCGGCTCGGCCAGACCATGAACGATCTGAAGGACAGCCTGCTCAACCGACCGGACCCGGCCCAGCGAGCCGCCGGTTTGTTCATCTGGCAGCTGATCGTTTTCAAGCTGTTCTCGTCCCAGCAAGACGACCACGACTACGAGGCCATCAGCTACGCCGTCATGGACGGCCACGACTACCTCGACCAGAGCTGCGACGTCAACGGCGACTCTATCGAGGTGTTCTTCGACGCCACTGATCCCATGCTGATCGCCTTCGTCGACGCCTTGCTCGTATTCGAGCTTGGCCAGGAGACCGTGGGCAAGGCCATGGGCGGCTACATCTCGCTGCGATTCACCGGCCCGACCCGCGCCCTGATCGGCATGCAGCAGCACCCCCACACCTGCGCGGTGGAGGTCGCCGGGCTCAAGGACGTGACCGGGACCCAGGAGCTCATCGACTTTGCCGTGACGCTGGCCCTGGATCCGAACTTCAACGCGGTCCTCCACTGGGGCCAGCGCAACCCTTCCAACCAGGCCCAGGTCGAGCACCGCTTCGGCGACACCGTCACCAGCCCGACCGGCAACTTGCACGCCTGGCGGTCCGCCCTAAGCCAGCTTACCGACAACGGGCGGCTCGACGGGTTCAGCAGTGCCTTCACCCGCCACGCTGGACTCGAAGTAGTCGAACCACTGGCCGGATCGCTGACCATGGCTGGGGGGTCACCCTCGTCCCAGCCCATCCTCGTCAGCTGGGACTGCCGCGACAACCCGCCGGCGACGACCGTCGCTCTCGACGTCACTGCGCCGAGCGGCGCTCATCATGGCTTTGCGAGCCTGCCCCTTGCAGGCCAGCGATGGGTGGCGACGACCGGGACCGGCACCTACCAGGCCCAGCTGACGGCCGCGATCGACTTCAACGGCGAGCAGAGGACGGCGACGACCTCCGCGACCCTCACCGTCAGCTGAGGCGGACGCCCCAGGGCTTCGTACCACGAGGAAGGAGCAGCAGTGACCGAAGTCTTCTACGGCGAGTGGGCAGTCGCCGTCGTGTCGCACGAGCGCGCCTACGACCAGCGCTTCACGATCACCGGCTCTGACGCGAGCGACGGCGTCTACCTCGTGAGCACCACGGGGAGCGACCCGCCGCCCGTCAACGTCTTCGGCGCCCAGTGGACGCTCACCATCGAATGGGACTCCCCGGCGTCGGGCTGGCTCGAGAGCGACGTCCGGCGTACCCCCACCTACACCGCGCAGGACGGACTGGTCATCAACCTCGGCGCCGACGTCAGCTTCGAGGGCGACTACGACGAGCTCGTGCTTTCTTGCCGGAGCCTTGACCCGCCGCTCAACCCCCGGCGGCCCGTCGTGAACCCGTACGACTTCACCGTCAACCCAAACACCATCGAGAAGTACAAACGACAGCACCAGAAGCAAAGGGTCAAGAAGTAGCGGGACGCTGCGTCTACCACGTGGCCCACCGCCGAGTCGCTCGCGCCGCGTCGACGCGGCCGCTGTACGGCGGCCACAGGTCGAGTTTCATGAAATGTCTCTTGAGGTGTTGTCGGAAAGGGCCTGCGTCCGGCCTTGCGCCTGGCCGCTGCGAGGGCCGCCCGCGGGCGGCTCGATCAGGTACAGACGTCAGCGGCAGCCATCGACGTGACAATTGGCCAGGCAACCGCACCGTCGGCGTGGCCATCGCGTCCAACCTCCTTGAAGCCGTCCAAGACCAGGGTGAGCCGTCAACGCCCCGCGCCTGCCTGCCCTGGTCCGCACGGAACCCACCTCCATCAACCGTCAACTCGCCGGACGATAAACGCCATTAAGTACGTGGTCATCACGAGAGCCTGGCAAACAAGTATGAATGACACCGGAGCGAGGGAAGAATAATGCCTACGACGTGCACTGTTCCAGACGGGCATATGATCTTTAAGGGAGATGCGGTATGCGTCATCGGCTTTGATGACGCCAACAAACGCCCATCCGTCACGCAAGCGAATTCCGAAAACCTCACAATCTCGAAAACCGTATTCGGGGTTGCCCAGGATGATGCTGCTGATGGAAGCGTGCCTGTGCTCGTCGCCGGCGAGGTCGCTATGGGGAAGATCACGGGCCTCGGTGATGGTGCCTCACGGATCGTTGTTACAGATATCGCGAATCCAGAAGCCGCCAAACGGTGCCGCCTCAAGCGCATTGCCACGCGAGAGGCAAAGAAGCCCGATGGGTTTGTTGAGCGACGACCATCTCCGGAGGGATTTGTTGTCGGCACATGCAACGAGACGGGCGATGTCATCATCCAGCCGAGGCATTCGTCCTTCGAGACTGGCTTCATCAAGGTGCACAACGTACGAGCTTACGGCGCCGTTCCAGACTGGGGCCCGGACTGCCTCACGACAGACGAAAACGATTCAGCGCGGACGCCTTTCGACAACTTGCCCGCGTTCAATGCGGCCATACAGGCAGCAACCGACGAATATCAAAGCTCTGCTAGTCCAATCAAGATCCCCGTGAAGATCGAAGCGGACGGATGGTTCTACCTGTCGGACACGCTTCACATTCCTCGCGGCATCATTCTTGAGGGGACCGGTAACGGAGATCGTTTCCAAACCTCCGGCACGGTCCTCGCATTCCCCAAAGACGTAACCGGCATCAGAGTTCACAGCGTCTACGATCCGGATATTCCTGCGGAGTGGTTGCCGCCGACCGGTACTGTCGGAGAACAATCCCAGATCCGCAACTTGACAGTTTACTGCCAGCATCAGCGAGGTGAGCCTCCCTTCGAGGGCACGGTCGCTGTCCCTCCCAATGGTCACACTGGCCACGGCATCCACTCAAACATCACCTTCGCGACCCGCGACGTTACCGTCAACAACTTCGCAGAAAACGGTATCTTCGTTCAGGCGTTTCCTCCTCCTGATGCGCCTTTGCCACCCCCTTCTCCTGCCGAAGCTTATGGCAACGCTGCCGGTACCCATATCGTCAATGTTATCTCCAGTGACAACGGGGGGCATGGTTATCTCTTCCGGGGCGGCAACGCTGATACCAGCCTGATCGAAATGTGCGCCGCAAGCGGTAACTGGGGTAACGGCTTTCGCGACGAAGAAAGTACTGGCAACATCTACGTAGCCTGCTACGGCCAGGGCAACCTCGGTGAGCATGTTCCTCATTATTCCCGCCCAGAAGACCCCGAAGGATACTCCCCTGAGCATCGCAGAAATCACGACTTCCATGTCGAGAATGACAGGAACAATGCAAGTGCATTCTTCGGCTGTTATAGCGAGCAGTCCGACGATTTCATCAACTACCCTGCCATGGTGATCGGCGGGGTGATGGCCGAAGGTGAATTCGCTCCCGGCTGCGATGGCTTCTCTCTCAGCGGTGGGGTCGCCCAAGGCGGGCCCCTGGCTGCGCAGAACAAGCGCGATTCTGATAGCGCCAGAGTGGAGATCGGCGGTCCTACTGTTGATCTCGGCGCTTCGGATAGAAAGCCGCACGCGCTGACTCTAGTCAGCATGAAAGCAGGCGAGGAGCTGAATCACCTGTACCTGGTATATCAGCCCACGGTACGAGGACGGTTTCACCACTGGTGGGACTTCCTGAGCGAAGGGATCGGCCGCTCAATAATGCGCCTGCCGACTATAAATAGCACTATAGACAGAGATGATGAGGCTCGTGAGGCGCGCCATCCTTCACCATGGATGACCGATGGACTATACATCGGCAGGGAAGATATCGCGAATAACCCAATCCACATGACCGCTGCTCCTCCTCCTCCTGATCTTGATTGGCCGCCCAGGTTTCAGACCGGAACTAATGTGCCTCAGGAATACGAGGTCGGCGATATCATCTGGAATAATCAGCCAACGGCGGGTGGGCCGATCGGCTGGATCTGCATCAAGGGCGGCGCGCCAACGACTGCCAACCCTCCAACGTTCGCGGTCTTCGCGACGAGTGATAGCCCGTCAAAGGTCTATAGTACGGACCGCCTGCTTGATCTGAGCGATCAATTCGTCACCGTGACTGCGAGCGGGACAACCATGACGCTCCCCGAATCGCCGGTCGACGGCCAAACGCATTCGATAAAGTCCCAAACCGGCATCACCACCACCATCAACGCGGCTGGCGGAGCGACGATTGACGGACAACCGTCGGTTACGCTCGCTACTGGGGAGTGCGGTGTATTCCGTTACAGCCAGGCAACACGAGAGTGGGAAAGGAGATGAGGAGGTTGTTGACGGCACGTTTATCTGGACACCAAGTCATGATCAAGGGCAGTGCTCTTCATCCACTGTCTCCTTTGCGGTTGCGATCGCTGTCGGCCCGGAAGCGTGGCCCAGACGGCAGCCTGCGGGTGTCCTACCGGCGCAGGACGTAAAAGAGCCAGCGGGACGCAGGTAACGTAAGCTAGGTGACAAGAGGGACCGTAGGTTCCGCCGTAATCCTCCCGTAGGGAGGAGATGGGAAGCATTCAGATGAGAAGCTCAGATAGCAAGCTGGCTGCGGTGCAGCGGGCTTATGACGCCGGGCACCCAGAGGTAGCCCTGATGATCCTGGCCGGGAAGGTGCGGACGTACACCCGGACCCCGAAGTCGAAGCCCGGCTGGCAGGTGGCCGACTACCGCAACCCGTATCCGAGCGGCACGGCAGCCGTGGTCCTAGTGGATGCCTACACCACCGGCAAGCCCGATGGGTACTACATCGTCCCTATCGCCGATATCCGCAAGATCATCATGGACCTGCACGACGCCGCGTTCCCGGATGGCGTGCGCCCGGTCAACCCCGAGGCAACCCACGCGGTCGTCACGCCGGAATCAGTTGAGCAGTACCGCGATGCCTGGGACTTCTACCGGGCGGATTAGCGAAACGGGAGGAACTGAGCCGCTGTCAACGGCCGCACGGCGGAATGGGCGCAAGATTGAGCAGCCGGAGGAGAGCGGGATGCTTAAGCAGTCTTGCCGAAGCGTCCTCATAGAATCCCGCCGCTAGATCTCCAAATAACGAGGTCGCTAACACATGTGACCCGTGCCCGCGGAGATCATCGCCGCTGCGGCCGGCTACGAGCAGTCCGGCCGCACTCATCTAATGCCGCGATAGTAGCGTCAGTTCGGCTGTGCCGCCGCGCAGAACTGGGGCATCCGCTCACAGGTGCCGTGCCGTGGCAGACCGAGCGCCAACCGCGAATATTCGGCAGGGAGGATGGCGATGCGCCGACTAGCGAATCCGGTAGCGCTCTGTGATGGCTAGGGAGTCTTCTTCGTGGCCGCCAGCGGGCAGATACGGTTGGCCGCCAACACGGAACACCAGCATCATCCGGCCGGGCCGCCGGTCAGACTGTTCCGTAAGAGTGTCCCGCGAAAGGTCCCGATGCTGGGGCCGTATCCAACACCAGCATCAAGTCACGTGACGCTCAGGATCCTGTACCGATCCTCGTCACAGGCCAAGTCGCTGACCGAGAACTTCGACCTGGACACCAAGGAAGGCCGGTTCATGTTCGCCGTCCTGGCCGCCGCCGCCGAGTACGAGCTCGAGCTGCGCGCCGAACGCCAGGCCGAAGGCATCGCTGCCGCCCGGCGCCGCCAGGCCGAAGGCCGGATGCTGCCCGGCAGGAAGCACATCGGCCGCCCGAAAGTGACCGGCCCGGCCGAGATCGCCACGCTCCGCCGCCTCGTCGCCGACGGCGCCTCGGTCACCCAGGCCGCCCGCACCCTGAAAATCTCCCGCTCCACCGCGTACGCCGCACTCGCCACCACACGCTGACCCGGAGGAAAGTTCCACCTGCCACCAGACATGCTCGTGACATTCGCCGTGACGGCTTCGGTCGGGCGGGATCGGCCCGTCGGACACCTGACTTCTCAGCCCCGGGTCCCGGCGTTTCGTCACAGACGGTAATAGCCCGGCGGTCGCCGACACGCGATATCCGCCTTGCTATGCGCGGTTCCTTGGTGTGACGGCCCGTACTGTGGTATGTGGACAGAACCGGATGATCGGCGCTGCCCGACGGTAGCCAGCGTCGCGAGCCTGGTCTTGCGCTGCACGGCGACGCCCGTGCGCGCTCGACTATGCACGTAGGCCTTCCTAGCTATTTTACGTCAGTAACTTTCAGCGCGGGGGCACTAGCGCACTGAGGCGCGAGAACTTTGACGGTTGACTTGAGTTTTCAGCTGGTGCCGTCCGCGGGCATGGGGTCAGGCCGCGCGTCCGAGATGGGCGGCGGCGATGGTGCTGTCGATATGCCGCGTGATCGCCCGCCAGGCGGCGCGGATGGGGGCAGGAGCCGCGATCGGCTGGTCGTGCGCGGTCAGCGGGTAGAGCACCTGGTCGTGGACGCGGCTGTAGACCAGGGCGAAGGTGAGCCCGTCCGGGGTGAGCCGGTAGGTATTGGTGCGGGCGATCCGGTCGATGAGCCCGTTGCGGCGCAGCCGGGCCAGGTCGCAGGAGGCCTGGTTCATGCTGTAGGGGCCGCCGCGCAGTCCGGTCATCCAGGCACGAAGGCGCTGATCGGTGATGCCGGAGACGGCGAAGTCCCAGACCGCCAGGCAACCGGCCAGGGCCTGCACCCGGGGGTCCGCGAAGCGCATGGCCGGGACCCTCCGCCCCGCCGCATCTGCGGTGGGGTGCGCGATCCGCTCGATGACTGGATTCGCGAGGATGCCGCTGCCCTGGCCGGCAATTACAGCATCCATCAGGCGGGCGTTGCATGCACGCGCTTTAGCGGACAGTTCGTCCAGGTGCTCCAGGCCGCGCAGGCAGCCGAGGTCACCGAGATCATTGACCACGGTCTCGATGCGAAGGGCGCGGTCTTCCTTCAGGTTATCTTGATCCGGGAATGCTTGAAGGACAGGTTGAGGGTGACCTGATCGGCGCGGTTCAGCAGCCGGGCGGAGAAGATACCCGGCGTCTTGCGGGTGACCCTGGCGGCGAAGATGATCTCGGCGTGCTCGGGGCGGCCCAGGTTCATGTTGCCGGCCAGCAGCTGCTCAAAGACGGCGCGGACCCGGCGGGGGTCGTCGAAGACCAGGGTGCGGGAGACCTCGATCTGCCGCATCGACAGCTGCCACCAGCAGCCGTGCTGCCGGCCGGCGGCCGAAAGCGGCAGCGGCAGGCGGCTCATCCAGTACTCGAAGAACACCCGCAGCGTCCCGGCCTGCACCATGTCGCACAGTTCCTGCAGCCGGGCCGGGTCAGAGGCGGCGGCGAACCCGTTGGCCAGCGGCGTCACCGCGATGCCCTCGGCCAGCGCCGCGCGGCGGGCGATTTCGTGCCCGTTGCACCATTACGCTGCCGCCGCGATTATGCGGAGCCCGTCGGGATGGCCGACTCCGGGTTTGTTCAGGTGGTGCTCGTGCTGCCGCTGTTGTCGGCATAATCAGAGCCCGGTGAGGAAGGCGAGCAGGGAGTCGGGCGGCTGGTAGCGTCCGGGAGTGGTGTTGGGCGGCGCGGTGCGGGCGAGGGCCCGTTCCTTGATTGACATGTCGGCGTGGACGTAAATCTGTGTGGTCTCGACGCGCTCGTGGCCCAGCCATAGTGCGATCACCGCAGTGTCCACGCCTTGGGCCAGCAAGGACATGGCGCAGGAGTGGCGTAGCACGTGGGGCGTGACGTGCTTGCCGTGCAGCGAGGGGCAGTGCCTGGCGGCCACGGCGGCGTGCCTGGTGACCAGGCGTGCGACGGCGCCGCGGCTGATCCGGGCGCCGCGGTGGGTGGGGAAGACCGGGTCGTCGGGCCCGCCGCTGCGCTCTTTCATCCAGGCAGCGAGTACCGCGGCGGTCTGCTTTCGCAGCGGGGTGCTGCGGCGTTTGCGCCCCTTCCCCTGGCAGTTGAGGTGAGCGCCGGTGCCCAGCTCGACGTCGCGGTTGCGCAGGGTGGTCAGCTCGGAGACCCGCAGGCCGGTATCGACGGCCACGTCCAGCAGGGCGTGGTCGCGCCGGCCGGTCCAGGTGTCCCGGGCGGGAGCGGCCAGGAGGGCGTCCGCCTCGGGCTTGCTGAGGTAGCACAGCTCGCGGCGCTCGGCTTTCTTGGCCGGGATGGCTAGCACCCGGGCGATCAGCCCGGCATGCTCGGGATGGCACAGTGCCGCGTAGCGGAAGAAGGACCGGATGGCGGCCAGCCGCGCGTTGCGGGTGCGCACGCTGTTGCCCCGGTCGCGCTCCAGGTGGTCCAGGAAGCCGGCCACGAACGGCGCGTCGAGGTCGGCCAGGTCCAGCTGGCAGGGCTGCTTGCCGGTGCGGTCCTCGGCATGGCACAGCAGCAGCCGCCAGGCGTCCCGGTAGGCGGCCACCGTGTTGGCGCTGGCGTGGAGTTGCCCGGTGAGCCGCTGGGTGAAGAACGCTTGCAGGGTCGGGGCCAGGGCGGTCATGAGGGTGCCCCCAGCCCCGTCTGGCGGCGCTCGGCCGCCAGGGCCAGCAGCTCGGGGACCGCCGACAGGTACCAGTAGGTGTTGGCTGGGCTGCTGTGACCCAGCATGGTCGACAGCACCGGCAGCCGGGCCTGCACGTCCAATCCTTGCCGGTACCAGGCCAGCAGCGTGTTCACTGCCAGGGAGTGCCGGAAGTCGTGCAGCCGGGGGCGGCATTCCTGTGAGCGGGGCCGCAGGCCGGCCTGGCGGACCAGCCGGGCGAAGACGTAGTGGATTCCCTGGCTGATCAGCCGGGTGCCGGCGGTGGACACCAGCAGGGCCGGTGTCTTCGGCTGGGGAAAGTGCTGATCGCGGAGCTGCCCGTAGCCGGTCAGGGCGGCGAGCGTGCTCGGGTGCAGCGGGATCTGCCTGCTTTTCGCGAACTTGCTGTCACGGACCGTCACGATCCCCTCGCCGGCGTCGAGGTCGGCCCGGTCCAGCCGGATCGCCTCACCGAGCCGCATCCCGCTCGCGCTCAGAAGGCCGATCAGGGTCTTGTGCGTGGCGGCGTGCAGGGCCGGGCGCAGGCAGGCGGTCGCGGCCATCAGCGCGGCGACCTCGGCGGCGGAGTACAGGTAGGGCACGGCCCGGCGGGTGCGGCCAGCCAGCAGCCCGGCCGGGGGAACCTCGGCAGCAGGATCGAGCGCCTGCAGATGCCGGGCGAAGCCGCGGACCACCCGCAGCCGCGCCGCATGCCAGGACGGGAGAGCGTCTTGGGGCAGCGTGGCCCAGTCCAGGGCCAGCCTGGTAGTGACGGTGCGCGCGCCGGCGGCCTCCAGGAAGGAGGCGAAGTCGGCCAGCAGCCAGCCGTGATCTTCCAGCTTGTAGCCCAGCGCCCGGCGCACGGCCAGGTAATCGCCGATGGCCTGGCGGATCGCGGTCATACCGCGCCTCCCGGCCACGGCCGGACCAGGCCGCGCAGCGCCGCCTGGTCGATCTTGGCGTAGATCGCGGTGGTTCCCAGCCGGGCATGGCGCAGCACCTGCCCGACCTCGGTCAGCGTCCCGCCGCCTGCCAGCATGGCGCTGGCCGCGCTGTGCCGCAGCCGGTGGGCGCCCGCCCGGGGCAGCCCCGCCCGCGCGCAGGCCCGGTAGACCACTGCCGTCACCGCAGGCACGGTCAGGCCCTCGGCCGGCGCGTTCAGCCGCAGGAACACCTTGCGGCATCCGGCGCGGGGACGGCCGCCACCCAGGTAAGCGACCAGGGCCTCCCCGGCATCCGCGGGCAGCGGGAGCCGTTCCCGGCGGCTGCCCTTGCCGTGAACCGAGATCTCCCCGGCCCGCCAGTCCAGGTCGTCCAGCTCCAGGCCGGCCACCTCGCCCGCGCGCAGGCCCAGCCGGGCCAGCAGCACCAGGATCGCCCGGTCGCGGCGGCCGCCCAGGGTGGCCGGGTCGCAGCTGGCCAGCAGCGCCGCCACTGTCTGCGGGCTCAGCGCCCGGGGCAGGCTGCCCGCCCCCCAGTGGGCCACCATCGGTACCGCGCCGGCCAGCTGGCACGGGGTGCGCCCGGTCAGGAACAAGTACCCGAGCAGCGACCGCAGGCCAGTGACCAGGAACTTGGCCGAGCCGGGAACCTGGCCGCGGCACTGCGCCACTACGTAATTCGTCACCCAGGCCGCCGACAGCCCGTCCAGCCCCCGCCCGTCGCCCTGCTCGCAGGCGGCCAGGAACTCCCGGGCCAGCCGGGTGTACTTGCGCACCACGGCCGCGGTCAGCGCCCGCTCGCTGACCAGGTAGCGCCGGTACTCCCCGACCACCCGCTCGAGCACGCCGCCAACCCCCGCCTCCGGCGGCACTACTGCCACCCCAGCCCGGCGCAGATAGCTGACCAGCGGCATCACGGCCCGGAAAGAAAGCGCGTGGTGGTAGCCCTCCCGGCGGCGCGCCTCCAGGAACTCCTCCAGCCGGCCGGCAGAAAGCTGGCCGGCCGACAGCCCCTGACCCTCCTGTTGCCGGTCATTCAGGGTGAGCGTGGCGGCGTCATCGCTGGTGAGCGCGTGCGTGACGTGAAGGCCCCGCCCGGCTACGCCGGGCGGGGCCTGGTGTTCAGGGTGTCGCGGGGATGCTCAGCCTGTCGTGGTGACCT
>WNGG01005625.1_pt1 | contig 13957 bp, 11 predicted proteins | sample 5400661 | NCBI WGS metagenome assembly WNGG01 (sample SAMN13153372, study PRJNA577476) | soil metagenome | isolation source: 100 cm soil or saprolite under Garry oak tree replicate 1 | place: USA:California | collected 2016-06-15
GGGCAAGAGCACACAGGGGGTCGGAAATTATTCAGGGCCCTGCACGCCGCCGGGCTCGCCTCATCACTACACTTTCGTCGTCATCGCGACCGACCTCGATCCGAAGGAATTGCCTTCGGGCCTGACCCGAGACGAGTTCTTGGCGAAGCTCGTCCCGCCAGCTCCGGCGCCGTCTCATTCCAAGGGCGCGGCCGGGCTAGTCGGGTTATTCGTGAAGCCGCAATAGGCGTCAGCGCATCACGCGGGCATCCGAGCGGATAGGAGAGATCACAGACGTTCCGAAAGACTCGCCAAGATAGTTCGGGGACGTTGCCATTATTCAGGGTACGTCCCTGAAATTTGAGGCCCATCCTTATGCGAAAAATTTTCTCGATCATCATTGCGACACTACTTTTCGTTGTTTCTGCCGTCGCGGCGGACATCAACGTGGTTACGTCCGGAGCGTTCACTGCGGCTTACATGGAATTGATTCCCATATATGAACGCGAGACGCATAACAAAGTCGTGACTGGTTTCGGGCCTTCGATGGGAACGACAATCAACGCAATTCCCGTGAGGCTGAATCGCGGCGAGAGCATCGACGTGGTGATTATGGCCTCCCCGGCACTGGACCAGCTCATTAAAGAGGGCAAAGTCCACAAAGAGAGCCGCGTTGAACTCGTGCGATCCCTCATTGGAATGGCAGTGAAAGCCGGTGCGCCCAAACCCGACATCAGTACTGTTGACGCATTCAAGCGGACGCTCCTCGCCGCAAAATCCATCGCATATTCCGACAGCGCCAGCGGGGTGTATCTTCAAGACGTATTGTTTCCCAAACTTGGAATCTGGGATCAGATCAAGTCGAAGTCGAAGAAGATTGAAGCCGATCCTGTAGGCGGAGTCGTCGCTACGGGAGAAGCTGAAATCGGTTTCCAGCAGATCAGCGAACTGCGGCCCGTCAAAGGCATCGACATTGTGGGCGAGCTACCGCCTGGAGCGCAGATCGTAACCGTGTTTGCCGCCGGTATTCCAACAACATCAAAACAGCCGGAAGCCGCCAAGGCGCTCATCCGATGGTTGGCGTCCCCGGCCGCCTATGCTGTGATAAAGAAGACCGGGCTCGAACCTGTTGCGCCCCAAGGAAGCAGCCTTCAGACGCCGGCGCGCTGAGGCACTCCGCAGACCGACACAGTTCCGCCGGTCAACAGCGGTGCCAATCCCTATCGCGTGATCCGGGATTGGGCGCTCCACGACTTATTGTACGGACACCGTCGCCTTCTACGCCGAAGCAGGCCGATGCGCCCGGAGGAAGGAACGTATCTGGCGCACGGCTAAGGGAATCCGCTCCTTGGGCTCCTTCCACGGGAACATGCTCACTTCGGCCTTCGGCGCGAGCATCGCAGCCTCCATGGCGACGGCGTATGGATGCGCCGGGATATCATCCGGCAGGATCAGTACGGGTGTCTGGCAATGACGCACGAAATCGCGCGTCACAGTGAAGACGAAGTCTGGGTTGGTGCGGTACATTTTGGATAGAAATTTGCCGACCGTTTCCATCGTGATGTCAGGCCGGCGCTTGACCAATTCCGGACCCCAGCCGGTCATATTGGTGTCGTAGTTGAGGGTGGGCATCTCCGGCCGCCAACCGCTCGGCTGCGCCAGCACGGCCGCGACAATGCGATCAGGTGCCCGCTTCAAGAGATTCCAGACGAAGGGGCCGCCAATGCAGAAGCCCATCACCATGAACTTATCGATGCGCAGGTGATCCATGACGCCGAGCTGGTCATCGGTATATGAATCCCACGGCCGGTCGATCTCAAGCGGGCCGGAGGACTGGCCGGTATTGGCGTTGCGCAGGTCCGCCGCGATGCAGCGGTACTCTCCCTTGAACTCCTCGACCGGGTCAAATGGCCCGGTACGTAACCCGGAGATCACCGAGTTCAATCCGCCGCCGGCAATGAGCAACAACGGGAAGCCGGAACCGAACTCCTCATAGTGGATGCGAACAGGGCCTTTTTCGTAAACGGACATGGCAGTTCCTCCTTGCCCAGTCTGCTGGGCAAACACGCGCGGCGCTGCGGCCATCGCCGTCACCGCGGCGCCCGTTTTTAATATTTTGCGTCTAATCGGATCCATAATCGGCGTCCTCCTTGTTCATTATCATGGCCCGTGCGTGCGGCTCAAAGCGCCGGAGTGCTGAAGCCGCTGGTAGATTTTCCGGTCAGATCCGCGCTGCGTAATCTTGTAGCACAAGTTCTCTTGGCGCTCAAGGCCACAGCAGTTTGGTGTCGGTAGCACATGATGTGTCCGCCTTAAACGCAACGGTGAGGGAGGAGCGCGGCGGCGGAAAATGTGGCGTGAGCAAAAGAAAGCTTGCATGTGATGTAGTGTTATAGTTGAATATAACACTATATGGGTTTAGAACTGACCGCTCACGTGCGTGCGCGAGGAAAGTTGCGCCCAGACCAATAACCCTGAGGAGATAAACCATGAAATTCATACGCCTGCCTCTGATGTTGCTGTTGCTGTCGACCGGGGCCTTCGCCCAATCGGACGCGCAGAAGTCCTTCGACAAATTAAAAGCACTATCGGGTGTGTGGGAGGGCAAGGTAACGACCGACATGCCGGTAGCCGCTTCCATACAAAACAATCTCATGCATGTCACCCTTCGCACCACTTCCAGAGGAAACGCGCTCCTGCACGAGATGACCTCCGCCGGCAGTCCCGACGATCCGATCACGATGTTCTACCTGGACGAGGATCGCCTGCTCCTGACACATTACTGCGACGCAGGGAACCGACCTCGCATGGAAGGTAAGCTCTCACCGGACGGAAAGACAGTGGAGTTCGCTTTTCTGGACGTCGCCGGCAGCAATCAGCACCAACACATGCACCATGCAAAATTTACGTTTATCGACCTGAACCACCATACCGAGGACTGGATATTCATGCTGGGAGATAACGCAGTTCACGCCCACTTCGACCTGCGCCGGACGGGAGACGCGGGCGGCGCGGCGGGGAAGTGAGGTTGCCTGGAAGATTCTCATGGAGCGTGAGTGGAATGACAGCCAGCCGATTTACCGCCAGCTTCGCGATCGCGTCGTCGCGATGATCCTTGACGGAGTTGTCAAGGAAGGCGATCCGCTGCCCTCGGTGCGAACTGTCGCAGCGGACTATCGGCTCAATCCGCTCACGGTCCTGAAGGCCTATCAGGAGCTGGTGGACGAGGAGCTCGTCGAGACTAAACGAGGCCTCGGGATGTTCATCAAGGCTGGCGCACGCAATTTGCTGCTGGCAGCGGAGCGCCAGAAATTCCTGACGGAAGACTGGCCCAGGATTCGCGAGACCATGGTGCGGCTCGGCCTGAAGCCGGAAGACCTGCTGGACCACGGCGCAAGCCGGCGGCAGAAGTCAAAAAACAAAAAGGAGGAGCGCTGAGGCAATGGCATGCATCGAAGCACGCGGTCTCCGCAAGGCATTCGGAACCACGATCGCCCTGGACGGCATCGATTTACGGGTGGAAGAGGGTCGCATCCTGGGACTGATCGGTCCCAACGGCGCAGGTAAAACCACCGCTCTGAACGCGATTGTCGGGCTCACGCCATATGATGGAACGCTGAATGTTCTCGGACGCGATCCGTGGAGAGAGCGTGACCAACTCATGCGAGACGTCTGCTTTATCGCTGACGTCGCCGTGCTGCCGCGCTGGATACGCGTTTCGCAGATGATCGAGTACGTAGCCGGCGTGCATCCGCGATTTGACCGCACGAAGGCGGAAGAATTTCTGTCCCAAACCACCATCAAGCGCGGCAGTAAGGTCCGGGAACTCTCGAAGGGCATGGTGACCCAACTGCACCTCGCCCTCGTGATGGCGATGGATGCGAAGCTGCTGGTATTGGATGAGCCGACGCTGGGTCTGGACATCCTGTACCGCAAGCAGTTCTACGATTCGCTGCTGAATGACTACTTCGACGGCAGCCGCACCATCGTGGTGGCAACGCACGAGGTGGAAGAGATCCAGCATGTGCTCACCGATCTGATGTTCATCGACCGCGGCCGCATCGTGTTCGGCTGCAGCATGGAGGAACTGGAGCAGCGTTATTTCGAGGTACTGGTGCATCCCGAGCAAGCCGCCGCGGCGCGGGCACTGAAGCCGATCCAGGAGCGCCAGGTTTTTGGCCGCACCATCCTGCTGTTCGAGAGGGTCGAACGGCAGCAACTCGCCGCGCTGGGCGACGTGCGCACGCCCAGCATTGCCGACTTGTTTGTTGCTGTGATGAACCGTCAGCCCGGCCGGAGACAAGGAGCGGTGCAATGAATAGCCAATCGAACGCCATGACCCCGGCTCCCGGAGCGCAGGCCGTCTCGCCCGCTCACATTCCCGCAATGCGGCAGTTCTACTCGTCGGTGCAACGCGAACTGTGGGAGAGCCGTTCCATATACATTGCGCCATTGGCCGTCGCGGGCCTGTTCCTGTTTGGGTTTCTGATCAACGCGATGCATTTGCCGCAGACGCTGAGTTCAGCGCCCGGCCCGGCAGAATTGCACGATCTCATCGAGCAGCCGTATGACATGGTCGCGCTTTTGATCATGAGCGTCAGTTTTGTCGTGGCAGTGTTTTACTGCCTCGACGCGCTGTACGGCGAACGGCGCGACCGCAGCATCCTGTTTTGGAAATCGCTGCCGGTTTCGGATACCACTACTGTGCTTTCGAAGACGAGTATTCCCGTCGTGGTGCTGCCGCTGCTTACCGTCGCGATCACCGTCGCCACGCATGTTGCCATGCTGCTGGTCAGCAGCGCGCTACTCCTGGGAAGCGGCATGAGCGCCGGGGCGCTCTGGAGCCACCTCCCGCTGTCGCATATGTGGCAGATGTTATTTTTTCATCTCGTGGGAGGCCATGGGCTGTGGTACGTGCCAATCTACGCATGGCTGCTGCTGGTCTCTGCCTGGGCTCGGCGCACGCCCTTGCTGTGGGCGGTGCTCCCGCCGCTCGCCATCGGCGCCGTGGAGAAGATCGCCTTCAATACTTCGCACTTTGCCGCCATCCTGCAGCACCGCATCATGGGCGACCCGTCCGTCAGAGGGTCCACAACAGGCATATCGATCGATGCGATGACGCCATTTACACCTGGTCAGTTACTGGGCAGCCCAGGCCTGTGGATCGGGCTCGCAATCGCGACGGCATTCCTGGCGGCAGCGGTCCGGCTGCGTCGTCATCGAGGGCCAATCTGATCCGCGGCCAATCGCGTTCAATTGCTCGTGAGGGGAAATGCATATGAGCAAGGCTGTAGTGATGGACCGTATTGCGCCTCGATACGCAAGTGAGTCCGCGACACGTAGAATATCAAGCTCGAAAGGTACAGAGTGAGCGCCCAGCGCTGCGACGATCTGCGGCTGACGGGTTCGGGCGGGGCGAACCGCGTGATGGAGGCGGAGTTCAAGCGTCTGATAATGCGCTCGCCTTTTGAGGTGCGCGCCGACAAACCACGGCGCGAAGGGGAAGCCACGCTGCTCTATCCCTTCGACGCGCGTTTGGCGTGGGTAGCCGCCTGCTATCACCGGACATCATCGCGCATTTCGTGGGATCTCTGCTCGAGTGGCGCCGTACGTCTGGAGCCGCTCTTCGACGAGCTGCTGCCTGTGCTCTTGTCAGACGACAGACTTCCCGGAGGCGCGCGCCTGCGCTTTTCGGTGGAAGTCGGTCCCGCGCACGATTTTGAAGCTTCGCCGCTCCAGCTCCGCGGCGTGGTCAAGAACGCGATCGTCGAGGCGCTCACGTCCCGAGGCGTCGCCACGGAGATCGACGCCGATTCCCCTGACGTCGTGTTCGTCGTGCGCCGCGCGGGAACGCCTGAAGCGCGCCGCACCGTCGTCGGCATTGACATCGGCGGAGGAGCGCGACACCGCCGAGGCGCGCGGGTCGTCATGGGACCGGCGCCGCTGCGCGAGACCATGGCCGCGCAGCTCATCATGCTATCGCGCTGGGACGCGCGCACGGAGCCACTCGTCGATCCCATGGCGGGGGGAGGCACGATTCCGATTGAGGCGGCCGGGCTCGCGGTAGGCGCAGCCATTCGCCGACCGTCCGATCTTCCGTGGACCCATCTTTCCGCATTCCAGGGTTTGCCTCGCGAAGCGCCCGACCTCTTTACCGGCACCGTCCCGCGCATCCTCGCACTTGACGCGGATCAGGCGCGAATTTCGGACATGGTCGGGAATCTCCGCGCGGCCGGGCTGACGGGGGCTTCGCACGAGGATTCCATTGTCATCGCAAGGCAGGACGTGCGGGCGCTGACCTCCGACTACATCCACGGTCTACTTCCTGCTGTTCGCGACATGAAGCCGGGCGTCTTCTGCTTCAACCCGCCATATGGCGTGCGCATCGGCGTCGAGGGCGGCGGCAAGAATCTGCTGGCGCTCTACTCCAGCATGGGACGCACCCTCGGGCGCTTCAAAGGATGGCGCGCGGCGTGCTTCGTCGCGAACCCCCATTTCGTCGAGGCCTTTGGTCACGCTCCGATCATGACGAAACCCGCCACCAACGCTGAACTCCGCGGCTCGTTCCTCGTGTACCAGTTATAGTTTTTGACGGAAGGTCACCGGCCCTTCGGGCCACCTCCTCCCAGAGCTTGCCATGTCCCACATCTTTTGCTGGACACGGGCATTGAGAACAGCCGAAGGGAAAGCCGAAGTCCCCTCCTTGGACAAGGAGGGGTGGCTGCGCCCATTAAAAAAATGCCGCGAAGCCTCCTTAGCGGGCGCAGACGGGGTGGTTGGTTCAAGCCACTGATTATCGGAAGTTGAACGAACCACCCCGGTCTTGATGTTTCGCCCTACCGGGCTCACGCTTCGCGCCGCGCCTCCAAAGGAACGGGACCATTTACTGGATGGCGCGGCCACCCCTCCTTTGCCAAGGAGGGGACTTCGCCTTTCCCGCCGGCTGTCCCAGACGCCCGTGTCCAGCGGACGACTTGTGGGTAATGATCAGCCCTAGCTATGATCCCCGACGGAGACGACCAAGCGCCGTTGAGGCTTCGGGAATGCGGAGTACGAAAGTTGCTGCAAGAAATACCAGACCGTAGGGGCCGAGGACGAAAAGAGCAGCGAGTGCCGGGTGCATTTCCGGAAGGCTGAGCTTCATGATCCAAGCGACCGCAGCACCTGCGGCCGCCGCCAGCCACAGCTTGATTACAAATCCAGCAGCCAGTCCGGTCCGGCCGATGCGCGTATTCAACCTCCGGCGGAGCATCAACATCTCCACCCAACCGGCGATCCCGGCGGAAGCGGTCAGTCCAGCAGCACCCCAGACGGCCGGAATGTCGAGCCAACGCGGTAAAGGAATCGCAAAAAAGTAGCCGAGGACGGTAGTTAGCGCCACGCGCACGAGTGCGTAGCGGAGCGGAGTGCGCGTATCGCGCAGTGCGTAATAGGTGGACGAATACAGCCGGCCGAGCGTCGATGCCAGCAGTCCTACCGCGGAGCCGGCCAGAATCGCCCAAACGTAGACGGCATCTTCATGCTGGAATCGGCCCGTCTGAAAAAGGGCCGCCGCGATGACGTCGCCTAACGCGAGAAATGCCATCGCCGAAGGAAGAACGAAAAACGCAATCTGGCGCAGTCCCGCATCGAGACGGCGGCGCACGACCTGGACTCCTTCTCGATCCATACTCATCGCGCCCGACATGGCCGGTAACTCTGCGGCCGATACGGACATCCCGAACAGACTTACCGGCAGCGTGTAGAGAAGCTGCGCATTCGCAAGTCCGGTGACCGCTCCGGTCGGCAGAAGACTCGCAAGCAAGGTGTCGATGTATGCGCTCAACTGAACGACACCACGGCTCACAAAAACGGGCACGAAGTTGCGCACTACCGTCCGCACATGATCGGAGACCAGGTCGATGCCAAATCGGAGATCTGGAGCGACACGCAGAACCACTGGCACCTGTACGCCAAACTGCAACGCGCTGCCGGCTACCGACCCCCAGGCAAGAATGATCGCCAGACGCGCCAAAGGCGCACGCCCATACAGGATCAGCGTGGCGATCATTGCCGCGTTCCACATTACCGGCGCTGTATATGACAGCAGAAAACGGTAGTGACTGTTCAGAATACCGAGGCACCATGCGGACAACACCAGCAGGCCCGCGCCTGGAAAAAGGATGCGGACGATCTGAACAGTAAGTTCGCGTTTCTCTCCGGTGAACCCTGGTGCGATGGCATCGATAAGCAGCGGCGTGGCCAAAACTCCGACCAGAACAATCGCCGAAACCAGCAATGCCAGCAGCGAAGCAACGGCGCCGGCAACTCGGTCTGCCTCCCGCCGGTCATCGCGTGCGACCAGCGCTGCATATACCGGAATGAAGGACGCGGACAAGGCGCCTTCTCCAAATAGGTTCTGGAGAAAATTGGGAATGCGAAACGCCGCATTGAACGCGTCGGCGGCGTCAGACTTGAGGCCAAAGTAATATGCGAATGCCCGCAACCGCAAGAACCCTGCGAGCCGGCTAAGCAGGATGCCGGCAGCTACCAACGCCGCAGACCGCGCTGTACGAGGAGGCGAGGAAGATTTGGTCACGAACTTCAGCCGCAGATTGCGCGGATTACACGGATCTGCGTCATCCGTGCAATCCGCGGCTCCGATCTCAGGACTATCACGCTATTCCTGTGGCGGGCGCCAGGGCGTGAGGTGTCCGTCAAACAGGTCTTTGTTGTTCTCCTCACAGGAGTATTCCATGATCTCCCAGTCTTTACGGAGCGTGAAGACTCTCGAGTTCTTCCAGGGTTTTGTATATGTCTTCGGATCGTCAATCGTGATCGTGTAGGCGATGTGACCGGCGTCCGTACGCTGGAAGGTCTCAACAACGTGCAACTGATCACCATGCGGATGGCCAATCGTATCCAGCCTGGTATAGCCGTTAAAACCGACGGTATCGACGACCAGTGTGTCTCCTTCCCAGCGCCCAACCGAATGACCAAACCAGCTAGGTACAAGATTGCGGCCCTCGGGATGGCCGCGCCCGTCGAGATACACCAGATGAAACCATGTGTTCTGCTCATATAGCAGCGCGAGGTTGTTATCGTCTTGCATGATCTGGATGGGATCGGGCGAATTCATCGAGCGAATAAGACCGAACGGCATGCAGCTGCCGGTGTAGTCACCATGGGACGCATCGTATTTCTTCCATTCCGCCTCTCCCGCTGGTGTGAACGGGAGCTCCGACATTCCTACTTGATTGTTCGCGTTCTTGGTCATGTCTGGAACATAGGGCCGCTGCCAAAGCCCTCTCAAATCCGGCTTGCCGTTCGGGAGGCGCGGCGCGGGTCCCGTCGGGGCTTCCGGCGCACGCTGTCCGCCCTGCTGTGTAGCGAAGACGGGCGCCAGAAACAAAATGACAAGAACTGCCGTGAAAATGACGAGCCAACTCCAACGGATTCTCACTTTGAAAATCTCCTTTCCATGATGACTGCGACGCTACTTCGAGGGATAGGCTACCACGGTATTCCCCTTCTCGAACAGGCTTAGCGTGTCCCATAAGTTGCATGCTGGACACGGCCGGTAAGTCGAATCGGATTCCTCCTGGAACAGGATAGTGGTGCATTAAATTGTTGCCTGCTCTTCAATGTCAAATGTTGGGATGTCCCATGAACGATGTCATATACACTTGTCAAACGACGTAATTACCCAACGACCCAATAACCCAATTGAACCATCTGGTCATTTGGTAGTTGAGTCATTTGACAGCTACATATGACATCGTTCATGGGACATCCCAACATTTGACATTTGGATCCAGCAACACCCAATGCACCATTACCCTGCAACAGGAGGGGAAGCTGCGCCATCAAGAAAATGCTGCGAAGCCACCTTTCAAGGCGCAGACGGGGTGGTCATTTCAGATGAGATGTTTCGATCGCATTCCAAACACTTTTCGAGAGCACGCGCCTAGTTCGTGGAAATAATCTTGCCTCCTCCGCCTTTTCCGAGGCGTGGCCCCTTGAAGTCACGCGCCGGCGCGTGATCGAGGTTGGCGACGCGGCGGCCGGTCTCGTAGACCAACTGGCCGATTCGCGCCATCTTTTCAAAATTGATCTTTTCGACCGAGTCGGTCACGCGGTGATAGTCCGGATGTAGAAAGGTTGTAAAGAAGATGATGGGGATGCCTTTCGCTGCGTAGCTGTAATGATCGCTGCGGTAATAAACCCGCTCGGGATCGGTTGGGTCGTTCAACTCGTAGTCGAGCGTCAGAGGTTTGGGCAAAGCGGCATTCGCATCGATCATGATGTTGTGCAGTTCGGTGCTGATGCGATCGGAGCCGACCGGATACACCGTATTCGCTTCCGATTCCTTGTTGTCATGGTTGCGTCCGATCATGTCCATATTGAGCTGGGCGACGATATTGTCGAGCGGCACGGCCGGATAATCTGCAAAGTATCGGGATCCGTAGAGTCCCCGCTCTTCGCCGGCATGCCAGACGAAGAGGACCGAGCGCTTCGTTTTCGGACCGAGGGCAAATGCGCGTGCAATGCCGATGAGTGTTGTTGTTCCCGATCCATCGTCATCGGCGCCGTTGGAGATGCGATCCGTCGTTCCGTTGGGAAGAACCCCCTGCGTATAGCCGATGTGGTCGTAATGCGCACCGAAAGCAACATAGGTGTTCTTGAGTTGGGTATCGCGGCCCTCAACGATACCGACAACGTTACGCGTGTATTGCGTGTTGACCACCTGGTAGTCGGCGTCGAAATTGAAAGTCAGCGTAACGCCCTTCAAATGGAAAGTCGGCAGATCCTCCTGTTGTTGGCCCATCGCCTTGAGGTCGGCATATTTGGTGCCGGCTCCACTGAACAGAAATTCCAGAAACTCGTCGCTAGCCGTGACGGTGGGAGTCTGCGGCGAATCGAGTCGCTGTACGGTCGTAAAATCGGGTATCCGGGCAGCCGGGCCTCGCCCGCCCGCCGCCACCGGCAAACCGCCACGTTCGTCAACTCCAGGTCCGAGTCCACCACCGCGCTGGCCTGCCCCGGGTTCGGGTGGCGGGACGATGGTCGCCGCCGCCCCCATCTCTTCGACCGCAAATGAGGAGCGCTCGCGTAATAACCGGGCGGCCCGTTGCGCATCGGTCCCTTTCGGCCCCCGGGAACCGAGCCACACGACGGCCTTGCCCTTCACATCCAGTCCTTTGTAGTCGTTGTGAGCGGAATCCAGGTTCAGCCCGTATCCGGCGAACTCCACTTGATTCAAAGTCACCGTTCGCTTACCGCCGACGTTTCTTGGAAACGTGATGCCCTCGCCGTCCCTGAACGTGCGTGTTTCTCCGCTGACCTCAACGGTCAAGGTCGAGCGGTTGGCGCTCTTGACCCCGAGCACACTGACGCGCTGAAAGTACGTCCCGTGATCACCACCGGGTTTCACCCCGGCCTCTTTCAGCCGATCGGCGATGTAGGCCGCTGCCAGGCCCAGCCCCTCGGAGAATGTAGCCCGCCCTTCAAGATCGTCGGATGAAATGTAGGTCAACCATTCCCGAAGTGCATCCGGTGTGATCGAGGCCGCGCCGCCTTTCCCGGCCTGTCGCGCGCTCACGCCTGCGGCCATGGTAAGGACCATGACAGAAAATGCGAGGATTCGCCCCTTCTTCATAATGGGCAAGATAGCAGAAAAGCGAACACAAGGGCACAAAAGGCAAAACTCGAATGGCGGGGTCTTTTGAATTTCAATCCGTGATGAACGCGGGCTAAAGCCCGCGACTACATATTGCGACAACGTCTCCGCTAAGCATGTAGTCGCGGGCTTTAGCCCGCGTTCGCATCGCCGAGATATGGCGTTTGATCGCCTTAAGCTCCGAGCTTTGTTGCGAGGTCGTTGAAATCTCTAGCGACGATGTCGCGCGCGTCTGGATCCGGCTTTTCCGGTGCTCGAACTAGCCATGTCTTGAAGGTTGTCAGGAAACATTGATGTGGCGATGCTGGAACGCTCCTTCCAGATCCTCCAGCGCATCGCCAATCTCGGTTGCCAACGTTTCGCATTCCGCGCAATTGATAACGTGTTGATAATCACTCTTTGGAAGATCGGAGCCTCCGCAGAGGCATTGCCAGAGACGAATCGGCGCCACGTGTGCTGCGCTGTCGTTTCGCATAAGTTCTTTGACTCCGGCCAGCCGTTTTCGGATGCGACTCGCGTGATGTTCCGTTAAATTGTATTCCGCACTATGGCCACATCCCGAGTCAGGTACACGCTGTTACGCTTTGCTTTCGCTCTGTCGGCTGTGACGTACCTCGACAGGGTATGCATCGCGTCTGCCGCTTCGTCCATCCGAGACGAACTCCATTTGACGGCGGTTGAAATGGGATGGGTCTTCAGCGCTTTTACCCTGGCTTACGCCATCTTCGAAGTGCCGAGCGGCTGGCTCGGCGACACGATCGGACCGCGAAAGGTGCTCACGCGAATCGTTTTATGGTGGTCCGCGTTTACGATGGCCACCGGACTGGCGTGGAGTTTTGCATCGCTCCTGACATTTCGATTCTTGTTCGGCGCGGGGGAGGCGGGCGCTTTTCCCAACACGTCCCGGAGCTTCTCGAGATGGTTCCCGATCAATGAGCGAGGCCGGGCACATGGCATCACTTTTATGGGAACGCGACTCGGCGGGGCTTTGGCTCCGCCGCTTGCCGTTGCGCTCATTGCGGCACTGGGTTGGAGGACGAGCTTTTGGATTTTCGGCTCGCTTGGGCTCATCTGGGCTTTCGGCTGGTGGAAATGGTTTCGTGACGATCCCGCGGACCATCCTTCTGTCAATGCTTCGGAGCTAGAGATCATTCAAAAAGGCCGCGGCGGCCATCCCGATCATCCAAAGCTCGAGTGGCGATCGCTGCTAAACAGAAATCTGTTCTTTATCTGCGCGATGTACTTCTCCTTCGGCTACGGGCTGTACTTCTACCTCACGTGGTTGCCAACCTACCTTCGTGAGGCGCGTGGATTTTCGGCGAGTTCTGCCGGCCTGCTGGCCGGACTGGTACTCCTGTCCGGAGCCGTGACCAGCATGCTGGGCGGGTTGTGGACCGATCATCTGGTGAAACGATTTGGCCTGAAAATCGGACGTTGTGCCGTGGGCGCGATCGCGCTTCCATCCAGCGGCCTGGCGTTGACGGCAGCCGCACTGACGGATAACCCGCTCGCTTCAGCACTCTTGATTGCGCTGGGCGCCGGTTTTGCCGATCTCTGCATCAGCGCTTCCTGGGCAATGTGTCTCGACATCGGCCGCGACTACGCCGGCACGGTTACGGCCTGCATGAACACTTTTGGCAACATCGGCGGCGCGATAGGACCGGTCGCGATGGGATATTCCGTGGAGTGGCTCGGATCCTGGAGAGTTCCCTTACTCATCACCGCGCTGATCTACGTACTCGGCGGTGTCTTTGCTCTGCTCGTCAATCCGAATAAGCGGTTGATGGAATTTCAGGATGAAGGAGAATTGCTGTAGGCGCGGTCTGTGAAGGTGTGAACTAGTACTGCTTCGTCCCCGTAGTACAATCGCTGACGGATGATGTGTTCGCTAACTAGGCAAGGACTGCGCCCTTGATATCCCAGCTCCGCGATGGAGTTGCGCAGCCCTTGCGTTTTGAGTTTTGAGTCGTGAGTTTTGAGTCAAGCCAGATTCACTCACAACTCAAAACTCAGAACTCAAAACTCCGCTGTATGGCTGGCGTTACGAGAATGAAATTCTCGTTACGCCGGCCATAAGCGGCTAGCAGCGGTCTCGCGTGAATTGCCATGTCTTTTTCAAAAGAGGCGGACGTACGATTGGATCGTGACGGCATCGACGCGCCGCAGCCTGCAGATCAGGGGGGTTCGAACGTCCATGCCTTTAGGAAGGAACGCCCGGCATTGGCGCCGTCTCCGCCCATCCATGGAGTGCTGCCCACCCTTATCTTCACGGCTGGCGAATGGCTTGCCGGCCATTCGAAATTCTGGAACCTTGTGCTG
>WNGG01005626.1_pt1 | contig 13957 bp, 9 predicted proteins | sample 5400661 | NCBI WGS metagenome assembly WNGG01 (sample SAMN13153372, study PRJNA577476) | soil metagenome | isolation source: 100 cm soil or saprolite under Garry oak tree replicate 1 | place: USA:California | collected 2016-06-15
CGGTCGCCGTCCCCCCCCCGTCCTCTTGCGGGACGTCCACGATCCGCATCAGCTCATCCACGGTGGACTGCCCCCGCAGCACCTGGCCGATGCCGCTCTCCCACAGCCCCTTCATGCCCCCCCGCTGCGCGGCGTCGGCGATGCGGTTCGCCGACTCGCCGGCGGCGATGGCGCGCTCCACATCGGGAGTCACCGTGAGGACTTCGAGAATCGAGAAGCGGCCGCGGTAGCCGGTCATGGCGCAGTCGGGGCACCCCGCCGCGCGATACAGCGGCGTCCCCCCCGGCAGCCACCGCCGCAGCCGCTCCGGCGGCGCCTCCATCCAGACTTCCTTGCATGTGGGGCACAGCCGGCGCATGAGACGCTGGGCGATCACTCCCCGGAGCGCGGCCGCGATCTTGTACGGCTCGACGCCGATATCGGCCAGCCGCGTCACGGCGTTCGCGGCATCGTTGGTGTGCAGGGTGGACAGGACCAGGTGTCCGGTCAGCGACGCCTGCACCGCGATCTGCGCGGTCTCCCGGTCGCGGATCTCGCCGATGAGGACGACGTTCGGGTCCTGGCGCAGGATGGAGCGCAGCGCCGAGGCGAAGGTGAGGCCCGCCTTCTCCTGCACCTGCACCTGGACGATGCCCGCCATGCGGTACTCGACCGGGTCCTCGACCGTCACGATGTTGACCCCCTCGCTCTTGATCTGATTGATGCAGGAGTAGAGGGTCGTGGTCTTGCCCGAGCCGGTCGGACCGGTGACGAGGAGGATGCCTTCGCGGAATTCGAGCAGGCGCTTGATCGCCTGCGTTTCGTCGGGCGTCAGGCCCAGGGAGTCGAGTGACTTGACGGTCGCGCGGGAGTCGAGCACGCGGACGACGACCTTCTCGCCCAGCGACGCCGGCAGGGTGGAGACCCGCAGGTCGATCGCCTGGCCGTTGACGGCGACGCGGGCGCGCCCGTCCTGGGGCCGGAGCCGGTCGGCGATATCCAGGGAGGACATGATCTTGATGCGGGAGATGAGCGGGACGCCGGCGGCCCGCGGAATCTTCATCACCTGGCGCAGCACACCGTCGATCCGGTAGCGCACCGCGACGCCGCCCTCTTCGGGCTCGATGTGAATGTCGCTCGCCCGCGACAGGATCCCCTCGGAGATGATCAAATCGACGAGGCGGACAACCGGTCGCTGGCTCGCCTCGTCCGCCGACACGGTGAGCTCTTCGGGCGGATGGTCGGCGAGCTGGACGATGTCGGCATGCCCGTCCATCCCCTGCAATAGCTTGTCGAGCGCCTTCTCGGGGCGATACAGCTCGTCGAGCTTGTCGGCGATACGGAGCGGGTCGAGCAGCACGGTGCGAATCTCCCGGGCGGTCGCGAAGGCCAGGGCCTTCTCGGCGTCGAGATCGAATGGGTTCGCCGTGGCCACTTCGAGATACGAGTCGGTGATGATGAGCGGCAGCACGCGGAAGCGCCGGGCCAGCTGCTCCGGAACCTGGGTCTTGATCTCAGGATTCAGGCGGGCCACATCCGCGACCTTGAGCCGGAAGCGCGTCGAGAGCGCCGCGAGGATCTGCTCGTTGGTCGCGATCTTCTCCTCGACCAGCGTCTCCCACAGGGTCTGGCGCCGCCCTGCCTTCGCGCGCAGCTCGGCGAGACGCTCCGCCGTCAGCACTCCCTCAAGGGAGTGCAGCAGCCATTCGTCGGGGAAGGGAGTATCGGTCATGGGTGGCCGTGTCAAAACCTAGCGGCAGCGCCCGCTCCGTGCAGGCCGGCGGCACTCACAAGATGCCCCAGAAGTCCCGCGTGAGGTCGAAAGCGCAGCGCAGCCGGCGAGATTGCGTCCCCACTCCCGCCTCGATCCGGAATACGCCGAGCCATTCGAGCGCCAGCCCGATCGTCGTGCGCGCCCCAGGCGTCGCCGCCCACGACGTGCCGGGGACGGGGCGGTCCACCCAGCCCGCCGCGACGAAGGGGGCGAGCACCGCGGTGCGCGGCGTGCGCGCGTAGGGACCGACGGCGATGGAGACGAACGGCACCGGCACGCGCCACTCCACGTGGACCAGGGCCATGCGCCGGCCGCCCCACGCTCGGAAGTCGTCGCCGAGCAGCGTGCCGCGCCCGCCGAGCACGAAGGCGCGGTGCGGGGGCAGGTCGGCGCTCGCCACACCGCCCTGCAGCCGGAGCAAGGCGCGCGTGACGCCGAGGGGAAAGAGCACGTGTCCCAGCCCCGCGACCCGCACGTAGGTCCGGCCGCCGTCCAGCCGCGCGCCCTCGAGCGCGAGCTCGGCGTGCAGGTCGCGCCGCACGGCGAATCCTTCGCTGCGGCGTCGCAGGGCCAGCTCGATGAGATCGACGCCCGTCGGGGCGAGCGGCGGGTTGGGGCGGAACGCCCCCGCACTCACGGCCGGCTCGGCCCGCACCGCCAGCGAGTCCGTTCGCTCCCGCGCAACGCTCGCGCTCCATTCCCCACGCGCTCCGAGCCCGTGCCGGTACGCGACGCGGGCGCCCGTCGCGAGATAGTAGTCGCCGTAGTCGTCGCCGAACTCCTGCGCGGCGAACGAATTGAGGATCGGCGCAATGACCGGGACGTCGCCCACGTCCCGCACCGTGCGGTACAGGTCGGCCTCGAGCACGCCCCGGCCCCGGCGCGCCACGCCCGCCACGCTGCCCGTGGGCCGGCGGTCGGCGAACCCGTAACCGCCGAGGACGCGCAGCTCCCGCCCCTCGCCCCCCGCCCGTAACACCACCCCGGCCCCGAGCGCGAGGCCCTCGACTCGATTGGCGTGCACCAGATCGCTCACACCGCGCACGCCGAGGCGCCGCGCCTTGAGCCCCGACAGGGCGTGCGCGCCCGCAATCCGCTCCACCGCCGCGCGCACCGCCGCGAGATCGTTCTCCCGCACGGGCTCGGCCACGTCCTGAATCGCCGCCGCGAGCGGCTCCCGCCAGGGGAAAGAGTCCCGCTCGGCCTGCGGGGCCGCGGTGATCTCGTCGCCGGCGAACCAGCTCGACGCCAGGCCGAGGTTGAACTGATAGCCGTCCACCTGCCAGCGGCCGCGAATGATGCCGCGGGCCGGCACGTCGAGCCACGTGGCGCGCCGGCGGATCTCGATCTCCTGACGATAGGGGAGCCAGAAGCGATCCTCCCACAAGGCATTGTCGAGCACGACGCTCACATCTTCGAGCTGCGGGTCGAGGTAGGCCGGGGCCGTGAAGTTGAACGCCATGCGCACGAGATCGGCGGTCGCCGCGTCGAGAAACAGGGTGCCGACGATGCGCGGCTGAGTGAAGTCCTTGGGACGCACCTGGAGCGCCACCACCCGCACGACCCGTTGCGGCAGCGCGATCGTCGTGGTGTCGCCCAGGCCGAAGTCGTACAGCGCCGCGCCGCCGGGCGCCAGGGGATGGGGGACGTCGCGCACCTCGTCGCCCTCTCCCAGACGGATGGCGCTGCCGAAGTTGTTCTGGATGATGCCAAGGTGGTCGCGGTGGTAGGCGATGTCGGTGGGCAGCTCGGCTTTGTCGCGCCATCCCACGATGACTTGCTTGCTCAGGCCTGGGGCCTTCCAGTACACTTCCAGCTCCAGCTGGTCGGCCTTCACGAGGCGCGGCGGTTCGGCCAACCCTTCGCCGAATTGCCCGAGAAAAAACAGGAACCCATGGGCTGCGGCCTTGTAGTCCCGGAGCGCGGCATCGCCGGCCGCGAGGGCGCGGCGCGCGATGGCGCGCTGGACCAGCGCGAGCCCCGAATCGCTATTCCACGCCTGCGCGACCGCAGGGAGGGGGGAACCGGTGACGACGGCGAGGACGACCCACAGGGCGAGGAGCGGCACCTGACGCATCGTCGCGTAATCTAATGACGGACCCGCGCGCCGAGTTCCTGCGCCGGGCCCGGGCAGGGGGGGGCGGGGGGGGGATGGTGCCGGTCGCGCGCGAAGTCGTGCTCGATGCCGACACCGCCGTCGCAACGTTCACCAAGATCGCCCGGCCCCCGTTCGCCTTCCTGCTCGAGTCACTGGTCGGCGGGGAGCGTTGGGCGCGCTACACGTTCCTCGGGACCGAGCCACGCGAGGTGTGGCGCTATCGCGGGCGCCAGGTCGAGCGCTGGACGCGGGAATCGGGCTGGGCGCCGGCCGGCGAGACCGACGATCCGATCGGGCACCTCGCCGTGCGCCTCCGGGCGCTGCGCGCGACGGCCGCCCCGGAACTGCCCCGCTTCACGGGCGGTGCCGTCGGCTACCTGGGCTACGACCTCGTCCGCACCATCGAGCGCCTGCCGCGGCGGCCTCCAGACACACTCGGCCTCCCCGACGCCATCATGATGATCGCGGACAGCCTGGTGATCCTCGACAACCTGTTCGGGCGCGCCATCGTCGTGGTGAACGTCGAAGTCCCCCCCGGCGCCGGGAGCGACGAGCTGGGCCGGCTGTACGACGCCGCCGGCGCACGTCTCGACGAGCTCGTGGCGCGCCTGGGCGAGAGCCACCGGCTCACGCCCCTGGGGTTGCGGGACGGCGCCCCACCCGTGCCGACGGTGTCGCGCTACCCGCGCGCGGCCTTCGAGCGGGACGTGGCGCGCATCCTCGAGTACATCAAGGCCGGCGACACGTTTCAGACGGTGTTGTCGCGCCGCCAGGACGCTCCCGGCGCCGTGGATCCCCTCCGGCTGTATCGCTACCTGCGCGCGCTGAACCCGGCGCCGTACTTATTCTATCTGGCGCTCGACGACTTCACGTGCGTGGGCAGCTCGCCCGAAGTGCTCGTACGCGTCGAAGACGGTGAGGTCACGGTGCGGCCCATCGCCGGCACGCGCCCCCGCGGGCGCACGACGCCCGAGGACGAAGCGCTGGCGCAGGCTCTCCAAGCCGACGAGAAGGAGCGCGCCGAGCACCTGATGCTCGTGGACCTGGGCCGCAACGACGTGGGTCGCGTAGCGCAGTACGGCAGCGTGCGGGTGAGCGACTTGCTCACGATCGAGCGCTACTCCCACGTCCAGCACCTGGTCAGCGAGGTTCGAGGGAAGCTACGCGAGGGATACGACGCCCTCGACGTCTTCAAGGCATGTTTCCCCGCCGGGACGGTGACGGGCGCGCCCAAGGTGCGGGCGATGCAGATCATCGACGAGCTGGAGCCCGAGGGCCGCGGCCCGTATGCCGGCGCGGTGGGCTACGTCAGCTGGGGCGCGGTGAACCTGGACACGGCGATCGCCATCCGCGCGGCTACCGTGCTGCCGGACCGCGTCACCGTGCAGGCGGGCGCCGGCATCGTCGCCGATTCCGATCCCGCCCGCGAGTTCGCCGAGACGGAAGCCAAGGCGCAGGCGGTGCTCAAGGCGCTCGCCCTCGCCAAGGCAGGTGACTGACGTATATTCTGCGCCTGTGTTCAAGCTGCTGAGCACCACGGGCGAGCAGTCGATCGATTTACAGCCCGGGCGCACCGTCGTCGTGGGACGCGCCGTGACGAGCGACGTCCCGATCTACGACCCGACCATCTCCCGCAGGCATGCCGAGGTCACCCTCGCCGACGGCGGCGTCCGGGTGAAGGATCTGGGGTCTTCCAACGGCACCTTCCTGAACGGCGCGCGCGTGACGGAGGCGCTCGCCGGCGAGAACGACGTCATCACGTTCGGCAAGGTCGCGTATCGCGTGAAGGCGGTGACGGCGCCGGCGCCGCGGCCGCAGGTCGTCCCTCCGTTCGAGACTCCCAAGACGGGCGGGCCCGCCGGCGGGACCATCGTGCGGCAGCTGCCCGTGAGCCCCTCGGGGGGCGTCCCGGCGATCGTGGCGGCCAGCCCCTCCGGCGCGTCCCACCTCAAGGTCACGGCGCAGTCCCTGGAGGAGCGGCGCGAGAAGAAGCTGTCGCTGCTGCTCGAGATCTCGAAGGAATTGTCCAAGCAGCAGGAGCTCGACCGCCTGCTCGACAAGGTCGTGGATTTCACGTTCCAGATCATGAACGTGGACCGGGTGTCGATCCTCCTGCTCGAGCCCACCACCGGCGAGCTGGTGCCGCGCACCTCAAAGGGCCGCACCGGCACCGCGGGGGCGGCGAAGCACGTGCCCCAGTCGATCGCGCGTAAGGCGGTCGAAGAGCGCGTCGCCATCCTCTCGGACAACGCCGCCGCCGACGAGCGCTTCAAGGGGAAGTCGATCCTCATCCAGAGCGTCCGCAGCGCCATGTGCACGCCGCTCATGGGGACCGACCAGACGGTGCTCGGCATCCTCTACGTGGACAACCTCACGGCCACGCATTCCTTCGCCGACGAGGATCTCGAGTTCCTGATCGCCTTCGGCAGCCTCGCGGCGGTGGGGGTGGAGAACTCGCGGCGCTCCGAGCGGCTGCGGCGCGAGGCGCTGGTGCTCTCCAACTTCCAGCGCTACTTCGCGCCCAACCTCGCCTCGCAGATCGCCGAGTCGGAAGGGGCGATCCAGCTGGGCGGCACCAAGCGGCCCGTCGTCATCTTCTTTTCCGACATCCGCGGCTTCACGCCGATGTCCGAGACGATGGGACCGGACGAGATCGCCACCCTGCTGACGGAGTATTTCACGGAGATGGTGGAGATCGTGTTCGAGCACTCCGGCACACTGGACAAGTTCATGGGGGACGCGATCATGGCGCTGTGGGGCGCGCCGATCGCCCACGAGGACGACGCCGATCGGGCGATGGGCTGCGCGCTCGACCAGCTCGAGGCGCTCGAGAAGATGAACGCCAAGTGGAAGAGCCAGGGGCGGCAGCAGGTCGGGATCGGGATCGGGATCAACTTCGGTGAGGTGTTCGCGGGCAACATCGGCTCCGACCGCCGGCTCGAGTACACCGTGATCGGCGACGCCGTGAACACCGCGAGCCGCCTCTGCTCGTCGGCCGGCCCCAACGAGATCCTGATTTCCGAAGCGTTCTACCAGCAGCTCAAGCGGCCGCCCAAAGTCGAGGCCCTCCACCCCGTCCAGGTGAAAGGGAAGGCAAAGAAGGTGCCGGTCTACCGCGTGAAGCGGTAGGTCATGCCGAACCGCTCGAGCAGATCGAGCGCCAGCCGCAGCGGCAACCCCATCACGCCGAAGAAGTCCCCGCGGATCCAGTCGACCAGCGCCGCCCCGCGCCCCTGCACGGCGTAGGCGCCGGCCTTGTCCATGGGCTCACCGGTGGCCACGTAAGCGGCGATGGTCGCGTGGTCGAGCGGCCGGAACGTCACGTCGGTCACGTCGAGCGCGTGCTCGATGCGGTCCCCCGACGCGACGGCGACGGCGCTGAGCACCTGGTGGGTGCGGCTCTGCAGCTTCGCCAGCATCGCGGCCGCCGCGGTGGGAGACGTCGGCTTGCCGAGCACCTCGCCGCGCACGACGACCGTCGTGTCGGCGCCGAGCACCAGCTCCCCCGGCTCGCGGGCCGCGATCTGGGCGGCCTTGGCGCGCGCCAGCCGAACGACGTAGCCCTCGGGGACCTCGCCGTTGCCGCGCGTCTCGTCCAAGTCCGGGACCACGACGCGGAAGGGAAGCCCGAGCATCTCGAGTAGCTCGCGCCGCCGGGGGCTGCCACTCGCGAGGATGAGGCTCATCGCTCCAGGACCAGCGTGACGGGGCCGTCGTTCACGAGCTCCACGTCCATCGTCGCTCCGAACTCTCCGGTTTCGACGCGGATGCCGCCGCTCCGCTCCTTGAGGAGGGCCACGAACCGCTCGTACAGCCCACCCGCCACGGCGGGCGGCGCCGCGGCGGTGAAGCTTGGACGCCGGCCCTTATGGGCGTCGCCATACAGGGTGAACTGAGAGACCACGAGCACTGCGCCGTTCACCTCGTCGAGATCGAGGTTCATCTTCCCCTGCGCGTCGCCGAACAAGCGGAGGCCGAGGATCTTTTCCGCCATCCAGTCAAGCGTCTGCTCCGTGTCGGTGGGGGCGAAGCCGACGAGGGCCACGAACCCCACCCCGATTTGCCCGGTCACGCTGCCCGCCACGCGCACCTCGGCGCGCGAGACGCGCTGGAGGACCACCTTCATTCCACGGTGACCGACTTCGCCAGGTTTCTCGGCTGATCCACATTACACCCCCGCCGCACGGCGATGTAATACGCCAGGAGCTGCAGCGGCAGGACCGTGAGAATCGGCGTCAGCAGGTCGACCGTCTCGGGCACCTCGATCCGCTGGTCGGCGAGCTTCGCGAGACCGGTGTCGCCTTCGGTGACGACGGCGATGACGCGACCGCCGCGCGCCTTCACCTCCTCTACGTTGCTCACGATCTTCTGGTACACCGCGTCCTTGGGAGCCACGAACACCACCGGCATCAGATCATCGATCAGCGCGATCGGCCCGTGCTTCATTTCCGCCGCGGGATAGCCCTCCGCGTGGATGTAAGAAATCTCCTTGAGCTTGAGCGCGCCCTCGAGCGCGACGGGGAAGTTGTAGCCGCGGCCCAGGTAGAGCACGTTCGCCGCCCGCAGCAGTCGCTCGGCGATGCGCTCGACGTCCGAGGCCCGCTCGAGCACCCGGTGTACGAGCTCCGGCAGGCGGGCGAGGGCACGCACCACCTCCCGGCCCTGCAGGATCGACAGTGCGCGCAGCCTGCCGAGCTTGAGGGTGAGCAACGCGAGGGCCGCGATCTGACTCGTGAATGCCTTCGTGCTCGCCACGCCGATCTCGGGACCGGCATGCAGGTAAATCCCGCCTTCCACCTCGCGCGCGATGGTGCTCCCCACCACGTTCACGATGCCCAAGGTGCGCGCCCCGCGCCGCTTCGCCTCCCGCAGCGCCGCCAAGGTGTCGGCCGTCTCGCCCGACTGCGAGATGCCGACCACCAGCGTGCGGTCGTCCACGATGGGATTGCGATAGCGGAACTCGGAGGCGTACTCGACCTCGGTGGGAATGCGGGCCAGCTCCTCCATCATGTATTCGCCGATGAGACCGGCGTGCCAGGAGGTGCCGCAGGCGGTGATCACGATGCGCTCGACCTGGAGCAGGGCTTCGTCGGAGAGGTTGAGGCCGCCGAGCTTGGCCGTGCCTTCCTCCTCGAGGAGGCGCCCGCGCAGCGTGTCGCGCAGGCTGTCGGGCTGCTCCATGATCTCTTTGAGCATGAAGTGGGCATGACCGCCGCGCTCGATCGTGGCCAGGTCCCACTCGAGATGGGTCACGGCCTTTTCCTTCTCGACGGCGGCGAGGTCGAGGATGTGGTACTCGTCGGGCCGGACCACGGCGACCTCGCCGTCGTCCAGGTAGACCACCGAGCGGGTGTGGGCCAGCACCGCGGAGGCGTCGGAGGCGACGAAGTTCTCGTGATTGCCGATCGCCACCAACAGGGGCGACCCCCGCCGCGCAGCCACGATCGTGTCCGGCTCGCGCGTCGAGATCACGGCGATGCCGTAGGTCCCCTCCACCTGAGCGAGCGCCCCGGCGACGGCCTCGACCAGCGAGCGGCCCCCCCCCTTCGCGTGCAGCTCCTCGATCAGGTGCGGGAGCACCTCGGTGTCGGTCTCCGAGCGGAAGATGTGGCCCCGCTTGGTGAGCGCCACGCGCAGCGGTCCGGCGTTCTCGATGATGCCGTTGTGGGCGAGGGCGAGCGTGCCGCCGCAGTCGGTGTGGGGATGCGCGTTGGCGGTATTGGGGACGCCGTGCGTGGCCCAGCGGGTGTGCGCGATGCCGGCGGTGCCGGCGGGGAGCCTCGCGCCCAGCTCGTGCTCGAGCCGGTCGATCTTCCCAGCCGCCTTGTGCACGTCGAGGCGGCCGTCCGCCACGAGCGCGAGCCCCGCCGAGTCGTAGCCGCGGTACTCCAGGCGTTTCAGGCCCTCGAGCAGGAGGGGCGCCGCCTGCCGGCCGCCGGTGTAGCCTACGATGCCGCACATGCTCGTCGTCCCTCCTCCACAAGTTGCCGCGCGAGCTCAGGCGCCGGGGCCTCGGCGATCAGGCGGACGACCGGCTCCGTATTCGACGGCCGCACGTGCAGCCAGCGGTCGTCCCAACCCAGCCGCAGTCCGTCCTGCTCATCCGGGGCCGCGTCGGGAAAGCGCTGCTTCAGCGCCGCGTACGCGCGCGCCAGCGAGAGGGGGAGGCCGCGCGGCACCTTTGCTTTGACGATCGTATAACGCGGCGCCGCGGCCACAAGTTCACTCGGTCGGCGGCCGTCCCGCGCCAGCAGCTCGAGGACCAGGGCCGCCGCCACCGGGGCATCGCGACCCACGTGCAACGGCGCGTACATCACGCCGCCGTTCCCTTCGCCGCCGATCACGGCGCCGAGCTCCACCATCTTCCGGGCAACGTGCGCCTCGCCCACGGGAGTCCGGACCACCTCCGCCCCGCACTCCCGCGCCGCGTCTGCGACGACGAGGCTGGTGGAGAGATTGCAAACGACGGCGGTCGGGCGGTCGGGCGGTCGGGCGGTCACCGCCGGCTCGCGACCGCCCGACCGGCTGACCGCCTGACCGCCCAAGACGGCTCTCACCGCAAACGCCAGCGTGTAGTCCTCTCCGATAGGTTCGCCGTTCTCAGCCACGATCGCCAGGCGATCGACATCCGGATCGACGGCCAGGCCCACGTCCGCGCCCCCGCGGCGCACCAGCGCAGCGAGCTCCGTCAGGTTCTCGGGTGTAGGCTCGGGGGGGCGCGGGAAGTCGCCGTCCGTCTCGAGGTGGATCCCGCGGACCGTGCACCCGAGCCGTTCGAGCAGCGCCCGCATCGGCGGGCCGCCGGCGCCGCGCACGGCGTCGAGGCACACGGTGAACTTCCTGCCGCGGATCCGCTCGACGTCCAGCACGGAAAGCTGCACCACGGCGTCCAGGTGCCGTGCGATCGCCGTATCGTCTCTGGCTATCTCCCCTTCCCCCACCTTCCCCCGCCTTCTCGCGCCCTTCTCCGCCAGCTCCCGCACGCGCGCCCCGTCGGCGCCGTCCAGGAAGATACCATCCGGTCCGATGAACTTGAGGGCGTTCCACTCGATCGGGTTGTGGCTCGCGGTGATGGCAATGCCGCCACCGGCGCCATGGTGCAGCACGGCCAATTGGACCGTGGGCGTCGGAGCCACGCCGACGTCGCGGGCGGAGCAGCCAGCCGCTTGCAACCCGGCGATCACGGCTTGGGTGAAGCGCGGCCCCGAGTTGCGCGAGTCGCGGCCTACGATGACGGACGGGCGGACGGGCGGACGGGCGGACGGACCCTCCTCCCCCCGCCCGCGTCGCGTTCCCTCAACTACCCAGGCCCCGAACGCCGCCGCCCAGCGGGTGACGACGTCCGGCGTGAGGTCCTTGTCGACGATCCCCCGGACCCCCGCCACGCCGATCATCAGGGTCCCGGTCAGGAGCGCCCGGCTTCCTCCGCGCGGACCGGGAGGTGCAGCGGCCGAACCTCCGCAGTCGCCACCGGGAGCGACGCCGCGTCGGGAAAGGCGGCGACAAACGCTTCCACCACCTGGGGGTCGAATTGCCGTCCCTTGCAGTCCTCGAGCTCCTGGACCGCCTGCTGAAGGGAGAGCGGGGGCCGGTACGGGCGCAGGCTGGTCATCGCGTCGAACGAGTCGGCCACCGTGACGACGCGGACTTCGAGGGGGATCGTCTCCCCGCCGATCCCGTCGGGGAACCCCTTGCCGTCGAGGCGCTCGTGGTGATGGCGCACGATCGCGAGCGCCAGCGGTGCGTCCCGCATCAACGGCTCGAGGATGCGTGCGCCGATCACCGGATGCTCCATGATGTGCCGGTACTCTGCCTCGGAGAGCTTGCCGCCTTTGTGCAGCACCGCTTCGCTCACGCCGATTTTGCCGATGTCGTGCAGCTCCGCACCGAGCGCGATGACGTCCACGACGTTCGGCGGGAGTCCCAGCCGCTGGCCGATCCCGACAGCGTACTTGGACACGCGCACGGAGTGACCCCGCAGGTACTCGTCCTTCTCTTCGAGGAAGTGGACCAGCGCCTGCAGCCGCTCGAGCGACAGCTCCTCGATGCGACGCGCCTGCGCCTGCACCCGCTCCTCCAGCTGCTCGCGGTAGCTCTTGTTTTCGAGGATGAGGCGGCGCTTGTCGAGGGCCTGCATGACGCGCGCACGCACTTCGTCGAGGTGGAACGGCTTCGCCACGTAGTCGAGCGCGCCCATCTGCAGGCAGGCCACGGCGCTCTCGACTTCGGCCACCGCGGTTACGACGATCACCGCGGTCTCGGGCCAGCGGGCCAGGATCTCCCGCAGCAAGGTCACGCCGTCCATCTGGGGCATGCGCAGGTCCGAGATGACGAGCGGCGCGGGCTGGCGCTGCAACAACTCCAGCGCCTCGGTGCCCGACCCCGCCTCGCGACAGGTGAAGCCGTCGCCCTCGAGCAGCCGCACCAGGACCCGCCGCAGGCGCGGCTCGTCGTCCACCACGACACACGACATGCTGTTGACCCCGCCCATGCGTGCTAACGTAAAGGTCGCTTGCTCGGCGCGAAAGGCGCCCTTACGTTCCCGCCATGACCGAGGTATCCGAGGACGACCTGACGCACCGCTTCGCCACGCGCGCGGTCCACGCGGGCGCCATTCCGGACCCGCTCGCCGGCGCGGTGATGACGCCGATCTACCAGACCTCCACCTACGTGCAGGAAGGGCTGGGCCGGCACAAGGGCTACGAGTACGCCCGCACCCGCAACCCAACCCGCGAGGCGCTCGAGCGCAACGTCGCGGCCCTGGAGGGGGGCCGCCATGGGTTCGCCTTCGGCTCCGGGCTCGCCGCGCTCGACGCCGCGCTCAAGCTCCTCTCGGCAGGCGATCACGTGGTGTGCGGGGAGAACGTGTACGGCGGCACGCACCGGCAGATGACTCACATCTGGGCGCGCCTCGGCCTCGGGTTCACCTTCGTCGACACGGCCGACCCGCAGCGGATCGCGGACGCGCTCACGCCCGCGAGCCGGATGGTCTTCGTCGAGACGCCCACCAACCCGCTGATGCGCCTGTGCGACCTCGCCGCGGCGGGAGACATCGCGCGACGCGCCGCGGCGCTGTTCGTCGTCGACAACACGTTCGCTACACCCTGCTTCCAGCGCCCGCTCGAGTTCGGGGCCGACATCGTCCTCCACTCGACCACCAAGTACCTGAACGGTCACAGCGACATGGTCGGCGGCCTGCTCGTGGTGCAGCGCGCCGACCTGGCGGAGCGGCTGGGATTCATCCAGAACGCGAGTGGCGCCGTCCCGGGGCCGTTCGACTGCTGGCTGGCCTTACGGGGCACGAAGACACTGGCCCTGCGCATGCGCCAGCACGACGCGAGCGGCCGGCGCATCGCGTCGTGGCTCGAGCAGCACCCTCGCGTCGAGCGCGTCTACTACCCGGGCCTGCCCTCGCACCCGCAGCACCAGCTCGCCTGCCGGCAAATGAGCGGGTTCGGCGGCATGGTCAGCCTCGAGCTGGGGACGCTGGACCGCGCCCGGCGGTTCGTCGAGCGCACCGGGATCTTCGCGCTCGCCGAGTCCCTGGGCGGCGTGGAGAGCCTGGTGGGTCACCCCGCCTCCATGACCCACGCCAGCGTCCCGCGGGAGATGCGCGAGGCGATGGGGCTGACCGACAGCCTCGTGCGCCTCTCGATCGGCGTCGAGGACACGGACGACTTGATCGCGGATCTCGAGCAAGCGCTTGAATAAGACCGGGATGCGGGATGCGAGAGGCGGGATGCGCGGAAACACCCACGGACGCGGGCCGTAAGGTGGGGGCGAGATCTCGCATCTCGCATCCCGCATCTCGCATCTCGCAAAATAGGAGCTTCGCATGACCGAACCGACCTCTCTCCCGACCCCCCGTCCCCGCAAGATCCTCACCCAGATCGCCGCGGTGTCGTGGGAGCACCCCGCCGATCGGGCGGCGCTCCAGGCGCTGCGCAGCGTTCCGGGGTTCGACGAAGTGGTGAAGAAGATCTACGGCTTCGTCGGGGAGCGCGGCGTGCGCCTCCTGTTCCAGGCCGACGCCGTGCGCGTGGGACCGACCCAGTTCCCCAGACTCAACGCGCTGTACACCGACGTGCTGACCTCGCTCGACTGGG
>WNGG01009034.1_pt1 | contig 13956 bp, 7 predicted proteins | sample 5400661 | NCBI WGS metagenome assembly WNGG01 (sample SAMN13153372, study PRJNA577476) | soil metagenome | isolation source: 100 cm soil or saprolite under Garry oak tree replicate 1 | place: USA:California | collected 2016-06-15
TACCGGCCGAATTCCCTTCCCGAGTCGAGCATCTCCGCGGTCATCACCTTGCCGCGGTCGTAGCGGCGCTCGTCGTCCCACTCGAGCGGCGCGGCGAGGCGCTGGTTCATGCCGATGTCGAGGTCGGTCATGAGGAAGACCGGCGTCTGCAGGCGGTCGGCCAGGTCGAGCGCGAGCGCGGCGAACTCGAAGCACTCGTGGGGATCCTCGGGGAAGAGCAGCACGTGCTTGGTGTCGCCATGGCTGGCGTAGGCGCAGGCGAGGAGGTCCGATTGCTGCGTGCGCGTCGGCATGCCGGTCGAAGGGCCGCCCCGCTGCACGTCGATGAGGGTGACCGGGATCTCGGCGAAGTAGGCGAGCCCGATGAACTCCTGCATGAGCGAGATGCCGGGGCCGGAGGTCGCGGTGAAGGCGCGCGCGCCGTTCCACCCTGCCCCGACGGCGATGCCGATCGAGGCGAGCTCGTCCTCGCCCTGCACGATGGCGAACTTGTTCCTGCCGGTGTCCTTGTCCACGCGCAGCCTCGAGCAGTACTTCTGGAAGGCTTCGGCGAGGGACGACGACGGCGTGATCGGGTACCACGCGCACACGGTCGCCCCGCCGTAGATGCAGCCGAGCGCCGCGGCGGCGTTGCCGTCGATGAAGATCTTGTCGCCGACGGCGTTGGCCTCGCCTTTCAGCGGGCGCACGCGGATGCCCAGGGGGCACTTCAGGTGCTCGAGCGCGTAGGTGCGGCCCAATTGCAGCGCGTTGAGGTTGGGCTTCAAGAGCGCTTCCTTGCCCTTGTACTGCTCGCCGATCAGCTCGGCGATCATCAGCGGATCGATGTTGAGCAGCGCCGAGAGCGCGCCGACGTAGATGATGTTCTTGAAGAGCTGGCGCTGGCGCGCGTCGGTGTAGGCCTGGTTGCAGATCTCGGTGAGCGGCAGGCCGACGACGTTGATGTCGTCGCGGAATTTCGATTTCGGCAGCGGCTTGGTGTTGTCGTAAAAGAGATAGCCGCCGGGGTCGATCTCTTTCACGTCGCTGTCCCAGGTCTGCGGATTCATCGCCACCATGAAGTCGACGCCGCCGCGGCGGCCGAGCCAGCCGGATTCGGAGACGCGCACCTCGTACCAGGTCGGCAGGCCCTGGATGTTGGAGGGGAAGATGTTGCGCGGGGAGACCGGCACGCCCATGCGCAGGATCGCCTTCGCGAAAAGCTCGTTGGCCGAGGCCGAGCCCGAGCCGTTGACGTTGGCGAACTTGACGACGAAGGCGTTGACCGATTGGATGGCCTTCGTCATGGGGATTTCACGCAGCTTTTTTCTCGGGTGCCCGGCAGGCGTGGCCGGCGTAGGTCATGTCCAGCAGGAACTTCTGCATGTCCCAGGCGCCGGTCGGGCAGCGCTCGGCGCACAGGCCGCAGTGCAGGCAGACATCCTCGTCCTTCACCATCGCCTTGCCCGTCTTCAGGTCGCCCGACACGTACAGGTCCTGGGTCGGGTTCTTCGCGGGCGCGGTGAGGCGCGTGCGCAGGTCCGCTTCCTCGCCGTTCCGCGTGAAGGTGATGCAGTCCATCGGGCAGATGTCCACGCAGGCGTCGCATTCGATGCAGAGCTTGTCCGTGAACACCGTCTGCACGTCGCAGTTGAGGCAGCGCTGCGCTTCCTTGAAACCGGTGGCCGGATCGAAGCCGAGCTCGACCTCGACCTTGATGTTCTTCAGCGTGATTTTCTTGTCCTTCCAGGGCACCCTGTAGCGCTCGTCCGGCGAGATCGCGTTGTCGTAGCTCCACTCGTGGATGCCCATCTTCTGCGACATCAGGTTCACCGTGGGCGCGGGGCGCTCCCTCAGGTCCTCGCCGTTGCAGAGCTTGTCGATCGAGATCGCGGCGTCGTGGCCGTGCGCGACCGCCCAGATGATGTTCTTCGGCCCGAACGCCGAGTCGCCGCCGAAGAATACTTTCGGCAGCGTGGATTGCATCGTCACCTTGTCCACGACCGGCATGCCGGACTTGTCGAACTCGATGCCGAGGTTGCGCTCGATCCAGGGGAAAGCGTTCTCCTGCCCCACCGCCACGAGCACGTCGTCGCATTCGAAGCGCTGGACGGGCTCCCCGGCGGGCACGAGGCTGCGGCGGCCTTGGCCGTCGTATTGGGCCTTCACCTTCTCGAAGCTCATGCCGGTGAGCTTGCCGCTTTTGTGCTCGAAGGCCTTCGGCACGAGGTAATTCAGGATCGGGATGCCTTCGTGCTGCGCGTCTTCCTTTTCCCAGGGCGAGGCCTTCATTTCCTCGAAGCCCGAGCGCACGATGACTTTCACGTCCTCGCCTCCGAGGCGCCTGGAGGAGCGGCAGCAGTCCATCGCCGTGTTGCCGCCGCCCAGCACGATCACGCGCTTGCCGATCCTGTCGGTGTGGCCGAACGACACCGAAGACAGCCAGTCGATGCCGATGTGGATGTTCTTCGCCGCTTCCTTGCGTCCCGGGATGTCGAGGTCGCGCCCGCGCGGGGCGCCCGAGCCGACGAAGACGGCGTCGTAATTTTCGGAGAGCAGCTTCTTCATGCTCCCGATCTTCGTGCCGCCCCTGAAGTCGACGCCGAGATCGAGGATGTAGCCGACTTCCTCGTCGATCACTTCCATCGGCAGGCGGAAGCGCGGGATCTGCGACCAGATCATGCCGCCCGCGCGCGGATCCTGGTCGAACACCGTGACCGAGTAGCCGAGCGGCGCGAGATCGCGCGCGACGGTGAGCGACGCCGGTCCCGCCCCGATGCAGGCGACGCGCTTGCCGTTCTTTTTCGACGCGGGCTTGGGCAGCCGCGGGCGGATGTCTTCCTTGTTGTCGGCGGCGACGCGCTTCAGCCGGCAGATCGCGACGGGCTCGGGCTTCTCGCCGTTGTTCTCCTCGACGCGGCCGCGCCGGCACGCGGGCTCGCAGGGACGGTCGCAGGTGCGGCCGAGAATTCCGGGAAACACATTGGAGTGCCAGTTGACCATGTAGGCGTCGCCGTAACGCCCCGCAGCGATCAAGCGGATGTATTCGGGAACAGGGGTATGGGCCGGGCAGGCCCACTGGCAATCTACGACCTTGTGGAAATATTCGGGAGCACCGATGTCAGTCAGCTTCACAACGCGCCTTCTCCAAAGGGACGCTTTTCATCTCGCACCTTCAAGTAGCCGTCATACTACAACCTCGTGCGGACCCTGAAAAGACTTGTTTTTCAATTACTAGGGATTCCTGCCTCAGAACGCGCCGCGCATCCCGCCCGTAGGCTTGGACAGCGTGGGGCCGGAACTGTCAGGGTAAAACGTATCGACCGATTAACGCTTACCGCGGGAACTCGTTCCAGTGATTTTTCGCTGACGGAAATGCCGGCCTGAGGGATGGTAGGGCGTGTAGGGATCGAACCTACGACCAACGGATTAAGAGTCCGCTGCTCTACCAGCTGAGCTAACGCCCCTTTGCGCCGGAAATTGCTGCTTGGAAATTTCGGAAACGCGCAAATTTTAACACAGCGGTATTGTCCTCCTGGGCAAACCTCCGTGCGTAAGGAGATTCCTCGGGCCTCGCCCTCGGAATGACAGGCTCTAGGTCACCGCGACCGGCGCGAGCGCCTCGATATCGGTCACCACGTCCACGATCACCGGGCGGTCGGCCGTGAGCGCGCGCTCGACCGCCGGGCCGAATTCGGCCGGTTTTTCCACGCGGATGCCGAGCGCGCCGATGTCCTCGGCGATGCGCGCGAAGTTGACCATCCGGTAGGTCCATAGCTCGCGCGCCTGCTCGGTCTGCTGGCCGCCGTAGACGCGGTCGAAGCCGCGCTTCGACTGATTGCCGCTCGCGTTGTTATTGACCACCGTCACGGAGTTGATCTTCCAGCGCACCGCGGTCTCGATCTCGCCGATGTGATACCAGAGGCCGGCATCGCCGGTGAAGACGACGACGGGCCGGTCGGGGCAGGCGCATTTGGCGCCCAGGCCCGCTGAGAACGCCCAGCCGAGGTGCCCGGCGCTGCGCAGGTAGCTCTGCGTGGGCGCGCGCAGATCGTACATTCCGCCCATCCACATGCCCGCGTGGCCGGTGTCGACGAGCACGATGCCGTCGTCGGGCACGTGCCGCGTAAGCTCGGCGCACATGCGCTCGGGCCGGATCGGCGCGGCGTCCGATTCGAGCATCGGGCGGTATTTCGCATACCACTCCTTGCAGATCGAACGCGTTTGCTCGAGCCACGGTTTTCTTCCCGCCGCCGTCTTGGCGTCCGCGTGCTCGAGCAGGCGCGCGAGAACGACCTTCGCATCTCCCAGCACGGAAGCCTTCAGAGGGTAGTTGCGTCCCAGCGATTCCGGCTCGATGTCGATCTGGATCGCTGGGGCGCCGATTTTCGGGACAGTCCAGAAATTCGTGGTCATCCCGCCCGTCTCGCTGCCGACGAAGCAGACGAGATCCGCCTGCCCTACGACGCGGTTCGCGCTCTCGCGCGAATACGTGCCGGTCACGCCCACCGACAGCGGATGCACGCCGGGGATCGAGTCCTTGCCGTTCAGCGAGGTCGCGACGGGGATGGCGAGCTTTTCCGCGAGGGCGACGAGGTCCCTCCCCGCGCCCGAGGCGCGCACGCCGCCGCCGGCGACGATGACCGGCCGCTCGGCATCCTGAAGGAGCTTGAGCGCCGCCAGCACGCCCGGAAGATCGGGCTCGGGACGGAACGGCGGCACGCGGGCGAACTGCGTCTCGACGAGCGGCTCCATTTCCGCTTCCTCGGCGTCGATCTGGCCTTCGTTGCCGCGAAACTGCAGGTGCACCGGGCCGGGAGTCCCCGACACCGCGACGCGGAACGCCTGGCGCACCATGTCGGGGAAACGCTCGACCGCGTCCACCGTCGCGTTGAACTTCGTCACCGGCTCGAACGCGGGGACGTCGTCCACCTCCTGGTACACCTTGCGGAATTTCGTTCTCGCATCGCGCCCGCCCGTGAACGCGATGACCGGCGAATGCGCGAGGTGGGCGTCGCGCAGGCCCGCGGCAAGATTGAGCGCTCCGATCACCTGCGCCATGCAGATGCCGGGGCGGCCGGAGGCGCGCGCGTAGCCGTCCGCCATGTACGCGGCGGATTTCTCGCCGTGGGTGTGGATGCGCTTGATCTTCGTCCTGCGTTCCATCTCCGCGAAAGTGCGGCGGAGCACCGCTGGAACCATGAAGACGTGCGTGACGCCGTAGCCGGCGAGCATGTCGGCGAGGCATTGCGCTCCCGTCATTTTTGCCATCGGGAGAGCCCTACTTGATGGCGAGAGGATTCGTCGGCGAGCCGACCGCGCCCGTGATCGGGATCGCCGGAGCGACGAACAGGAATTCGTACACTTTGTCCGCGGCGCAATCCTCGGCGAGGTCCTTTACATAGAAGATCTCGCCCATGGTCATGCCCATCATCGGGATGGTGATCCAGTGCCAGGGCTGGTTGATGCCGGGCTCGGTCTCGTTCGGCCGCACTTCGCAGCCCCAGGTATCGCTCGCGAGCGCCGCGAGCTCGGTGCGCTTGATCCACCCGAGCGTCTCGAAAGAAAACCCCGGCGCATCGCCCCCCGGATAGCCGTCCCAGCTTCCCGCCTCGAGCTTCGCCTCCATCTGCCCGGTGCGCACGACGACGAAGTCGCCGCGCTTCACTTTCACGCCCTGGGCGTCGGCGGTGCGGTCGAGGTCGGCGCTGGTGATGGCGTAGCCGTCCTCGAGGACGTCCCTGCCGAGCGCGCGAGGCACGTCTAGGAACACTCCGCGGCCGACCATCTTGCTCTTGGTCTTTTCGATTCCGCATTTCTGCGCGCCGTTGGAGGTGACCTCGCGGCAGTCGTAGCCGTTCCACATGGAGTTCTCGTAGAAGACGTGGCCGAGACCGTCCCATTGCGTGCCGCACTGGAGCGGCATGACCACCATGTCGTCGGCGGCGCGGATGCCGCGGTGATCGAGCACGCCCGAATAGGCGTCGGTTCCGGTGCGCAGCATGGTGTGCACCGGATTGATGCGGCCCATGGCCGGATATTTGCTCTTCGCGCCCTGCGGACCGTTGTTGTCGAAGTTGAGCGCGAGCGAGATCACCTTGCCCTTCCTGACCAGCCGCGCGGCGGCGACGATGTCCTCGGGCCGCGTGTGGTTGAGCGTGCCGATCTCGTCGTCGGGACCCCACTTGCCCCAGTTCTTGTATTTCTCGGCGGCATCGCGCAGGTCTTGCCTGGTGAGTTTGCGGCCCGGCATATGAATCCTCTCCGCGTCAGGACGTGATGGGGAAAACGGCGAGGCGCTACTTTATCGCACGGGGAATCGGCGGTCGAGCCTGCCGATGATAAGATGGCCGGACCGTCGGAGGAGCTCCATGAGGAACATCGTTTGCGTCCTCGCGTCTTGCGCCGCATGGCTGGTCTCGGGCGCGTGCCCCGCCCAGGCCTGGCCCAACAAGCCGGTTCGCCTCATCGCCCCGTTCGCGCCGGGCGGTCCGGTGGATATCGTGGGGCGGTTGGTCGGACAGAAGCTCTCCGGGTCCCTCGGTCAGCAGATCATCATCGACAACCGGGCCGGAGCGGGCGGCAACATCGGCACTGCGGCGGTGGCGAAATCGACCCCGGACGGATACACCGCGCTGATCACATCATCCGCGTTCGCGGTCAACGTGAGTTTGTTTCCCGACGCGGGCTATAACGCCGAGCGCGACTTCATTCCGGTCGTGGTCGTCGCTTCGCAGCCGAACTTGATCTTCGTGAACGCGAGCTACCCGGCCAAGACCCTCGGCGAACTTCTGAGCCTCGCCAGGACCACGAAGCCCGCTTTTGCTTCACCCGGAAGCGGCACGACGCCGCACCTCACCGGAGAAAACCTATTCAACGTTCTCGCCAAGCTCGGCATGACGCCGATCCATTTCCGCGGCGCCGGGCCGGCGGTCACCGCGGTGGTAAGCGGGGAGCCTCCGGTCGGCTCGATGGCAATCTCCGGCCCCCTGCCGTACATCAAGGCAGGAAGGCTGCGCGCTTTGGCCGTCTCGAGCGCAAAGCGAGTCCCATCGCTTCCCGACGTGCCGACTTTCGCCGAGGCGGGCTTCGCCGGCCTGCAGGACTACACCTGGGTGGGGATCTTCCTGCCTGCCGGCGTTCCTCCCGATGTCGTCCACAAGCTGAACGAGTCGGTCAACCGCGCGCTGCAAGGCGCCGACTTGCGCGAGCGGCTGGAAGCAAATGGTTTCGATCCCGTCGGCGGCTCGCCTGAACAGACCGCCGCATACGTGAAAGCGGAAATCGTCAAATGGGGCAAGGTGGTGCGCGATACGGGAGCGAAACCGGACTGAATCGCACGCCGAAGGCGGTCAACGCGGCGCCTGTAGCTCGACCGCGACACCACGTAGCTCGACCGCGACACCGCGCCGCCCATCGGAAGCGCGCCGGTGACTAATCACCTAATTCAACTGAATTATCGGGTTTGCCTGACGAACATTGTGGTACTTTCCTGACCGACACTGCCCACTTACTCATGTACAGAGAGAAGAGCAAGTGGACAAAGGAACGAAGTATCCCTCTTTACGCTCAAATTTAGACGGCCTCTCACACTTGCCGGAAGCGAGGGCCCAATGGATAGAACGCCGGTTCAGTTGTTGTTCGTCGAGGACTCCGAGCTAGACGCCGAGCTTTCCGTGCGCGCGCTCGAGCAGGGCGGGTTTGATGTCGCCTGGGAGCGCGTCCAAGCCGAGGACGATCTGAAACGGGCTCTGCAATCTTCGAAACCGCAGGCCATTCTTTCGGATTTCTCGATGCCGGGCTTTGACGGCATTCAAGCATTGCGCGTGGTGCGGGAAATGAGCCCGGGCCTCCCCTTCATTTTCGTTTCCGGCACGATCGGCGAGGAGCGCGCCATCGAGGCGATCCGGCTCGGCGCGACCGATTACGTGCTGAAAAACAACATGCGACGGCTCGGCACCGCGGTGAGACGCGCGCTTTCCGAATCTGCCGAGCGCGAGCGCATTCGCATCGCCGAGGAAGAGCGAGCGAGACTGGTGCAGATCCTCGAGGCGACGAGCGACTACGTCGGCATGTCCGATCCGGACGGAAAGATCATTTATCTGAACGCGGCCGGGCGCAAGTTGACCGGCCTCCCGGAATCGGGCGGCATCGACAAGCAGATCGGCGAGATCCATCCGCAATGGGCGCGGGAGTTGATCGAACGAGAGGGGCGGCCGACGGCGGCACGCGCCGGCGTGTGGCACGGTGAGACGGCGATTCTAGGGGCCGAGGGCGCCGAGATTCCGGTGTCCCAGGTGATCATCGCCCATCACGGACGGGACGGGGAGATCCGTTTCTTTTCGGCGATCTCGCGCGACATTCGGGAGCGAAAGGCGTACGAAGCGCGCCTTCGGTATCTCGTCAACTACGACGCCCTGACCGGTTTGCCAAACCGCACGTTGTTGGGCGATCGCACCGTGCAGGCGATTACACATGCCAGGCGTAGCGGCCGCCCGGCCGCATTGCTCGTACTCAACCTGGACCGGTTCAAGCTCGTCAACGAAAGCTACAGCCACGGAACGGGCGATGCACTGCTGAAAATGGTCGCCGACCGGTTGCGGGGCGTGGTGCGCGAGGGGGACACGGTCGCGCGGCTTGGAGCGGACACCTTCGCGGTTCTCGCCGCCGATCTCGCGCGCCCGGACGATGCGCTCGGGGTAGCGCGCAAGATTCAGGAAGCCATCAGGCCCTCCTTCGGTCTGGAGGGACGCGATCCTCACATCACGGTCAGCCATGTCACGGTCAGTCTCGGGGCGAGCACCTACCCTCGAGACGGCGAGGAGTTCGACATCCTGCTGCGCAACGCCGAAGCGGCGATGCACCGGGTCAAAGCCGATGGCCGAAACGGCTTCCAGTTCTACGCCGCGGCGATGACACGCCAGGCCACCGATCGGGTCGAAATGGAAAACGAACTGCGCCTCGCGCTTGGAAGAAGCGAACTGGAAGTCCATTACCAGCCCCAGGTCGACCTCGCTGACGGACGTATTGACGGCGTCGAGGTCCTGATGCGCTGGCATCACCGCGAGCGCGGGTGGATTCCTCCTGTCCAGTTCATCCCGGTCGCGGAGGACTGCGACCTCATCCACCCGCTCGGCGAATTCGCGCTTGTACAAGGCTGTCGCCAAATCGGCTTCTGGGACAGAGCGGGGCTCGCCGAACTGCGGCTTGCCGTAAACGTTTCGGCGCAGCAATTCCGCAGCCCGGGCTTCGTGGAGGCCGTCACCCGAGTTTTGTGGGCGACGGAGCTCGATCCACGCCGGCTCGAGCTGGAGCTCACCGAGAGCGTGCTCGTTGACAATCGCGATGAGGCGATCCTCATCCTGAAACGCCTGAAGGCCCTCGGCGTGCAGATTGCGATCGACGATTTCGGCACCGGCTATTCGAGCTTGAGCTATCTCTCGCGATTGCCGATCGACTGCCTCAAGATCGACCGTTCGTTCATCAATCGGGTCCACGAGCACGGCCACGACGCCGCGATTGCGCAGGCGGTGATTTCGCTTGCGCATTCACTGGGGCTGCGGGTGATCGCCGAGGGGGTCGAAACGGCCGAGCAGCGGGAGTTCCTGCGCGCGCACGCCTGCGATCAGGGACAGGGCTATCTCTTCTCGCACCCTGTGCCTCCCGACGCGATCATGCGGCTTGTCCCGGCCAGTTCGCTGCAGCTCGCGGAGACCTCCGCGCTGCACTAGCCGCCCGCGTCCGCTGCTGGTATGCCGCAGTAGGCGCATGTTGGTGAGGGCCTAGCTTGGCGTCCCCAACCGGATTCGAACCGGTGTTACCGCCGTGAAAGGGCGATGTCCTAGGCCTCTAGACGATGGGGACCGCGAATCTTTACGACGGCCCGAGGCCGGCTGGTGGAGGTAAGCGGGATCGAACCGCTGACCTCTTGCATGCCATGCAAGCGCTCTCCCAGCTGAGCTATACCCCCACGCGAGGGCGCGGATTATATCACGCGGCAAGATGCGCCTGCAGGCGCTCGACCACGCGCTTCTTGCCCGCGAGGACGAGCACGGGGCCGAGGTTGGGGGTCTGCGCGCGGCCGAACACGATCGTGCGAAGCGGCATCGCGATCTTCGGCAGTTTGAGCTTGTGCTTGTCCAGCACTATCTGGATCGCGCCCATGACGGTCTCGACGCGCCAGTCTCCGAGCGCCGCGAGCAACCCCGCAAGCTCGGCCAAGGCGGGGCGCACGTCGCCGGTGATGACTTGCTCGAGCTGCTCGCGCGTCGCGCGTGCCTCGCCGTAGAACATCATCGCCTGTTCGGCAAGCTCGTCGAGCGTTTCGGCGCGATCCTTGAACAGCGCGACGGCGGCGGCGAGCTCGGGGCCTCCCGCGAGCCGGACGCCGTTCCGCTCGATGCGCGGCTTGACGAGCTGCGCGAGATCGTTGTCGGCGCGCTGCCTCAGGTATTGATGGTTGAGCCAGCGCAGCTTCTCCGGATTGAACTGCGCGGGCGAACGGCTGATATTCGCGAGATCGAACCAGTCGATGAACTGCGCGACCGAAAATATCTCCTCGTCGCCATGAGACCAGCCGAGGCGCGCCAGGTAATTGACCAGGGCCTCGGGGAGATAGCCGTCTTCGGCGTACTGCATGACGCTCACCGCGCCGTGCCGCTTCGACAGGCGCTCGCCGTCGGCGCCGAGAATCATGGGAACGTGGGCGAATTTCGGCAGCGCCGCCGGATCTCCGACTATGGCGCGGAAAATATTGACCTGGCGCGGGGTATTGTTGACGTGATCGTCGCCGCGGATCACGTGCGTGATGTTCATGTCGAGGTCGTCCACCACGACGCCGAAATTGTAGGTCGGAACGCCGTCCGAGCGCAGTAGGACGAGGTCATCCAGCTCGGCGTTCGACACCGTGATCGAACCCTTGACGAGGTCGTGGAAGACGACATCCCCTTCGTCCAGATTGCGGAAGCGCACGACCGGCGGCCGGTCTTTCGGCGGCACCAGCCCCGCCGCTCTGGCGCGCTCCGGGCGCCAGCGGCCGTCGTAGCGCGGCTTTTCGCCACGCAATCGCTGCCGCTCGCGCATCGCATCGAGCTCGTCCTTGGTCGCCCAGCAGTGGTACGCCTTTCCTCGCTCGATGAGGCTGTCGGCGACCTCTTTGTAGCGGGCAAGGCGCTGCATCTGGAAAATCGGTCCTTCGTCCCAGTCGAGCGCGAGCCAGCGCATGGCGTCGAGAATCGCCCGGACCGAAGCTTCGGTGGAGCGCTCGAGATCGGTGTCCTCGATGCGCAGGATGAATTTGCCGCCGTGCTTGCGTGCGTAGGCCCACGAGAAGAGCGCGGTGCGCGCTCCGCCGACATGGAGGTAGCCGGTCGGGCTCGGAGCGAAGCGTGTTCGGATCATCGTCGCGGCTCGGATCGCCGCATTGTACGCGATGGCCTCACCGGGAGCGCCTCGCTCGCGGCGCGGCTCGGTGCGGGATTTGGTAAACTTCGCAGCCGCGGGTGGTTAGCTCAGCGGTAGAGCACTCCCCTCACACGGGAGGGGCCACTGGTTCGATCCCAGTACCACCCACCACGTCTTTCGTGCGGCGGTCAGGTGATCGGATCGACTGCAAAGGCCCGAGGCCGCTCGCCGCGCTGACAGATCTCCCACATCGTCACGTAGGCCGACTCGATGTGCCGGCGGAACCGGTCGGTATCGAACAGCGGGTGCGTCGATCGGTTGCGCGCGAGCTTGGCGTGCAGCGTCCCGAGCAGGCCCGGGTCCTGCGCGAGCTTCAATGCCAGTGCTTCATAGTCCGGCAAATGATGCGTCACCAGCTCGGGAAGTCCGACCGCATGGAGCAGGCTGCCGGAAACCCGGCCCGCGAAAGTGCCTCCCGCGCAAGTCAGCACCGGCAACCCTGCCCACAACGCATCGCTGGCCGTGGTGTGCGCGTTGCATGGGAGCGTGTCCAAGAACAGGTCCGCCAGGCGGTGCCGGGCGAGATGCTCGCCGAGGTCCATCCTCGGCGCGAAGATCAGTCGTGCCGGATCGACGCCTCTCGCTTGCGCCTCATGCCGCAGATTCTCTTTTGCCCAGCGGTTGTCCTCGAGGAGCCACAGGACGCTTCCGGGAACCCTCCCGAGCAACCTCATCCAGATATCGAACAGCCGCGGCGCGATCTTGTAGCTGTTGTTGAAGCAGCAGAAGACGAATCCCTGCTGCGGCAATCCGGCTTCGGCGCGGGTAGGGGTTTGACCCGATATCAGGCGCTTGGAGTCGTTAACCTGGTAAGTATCGGGTAGATGCACGACCTTTTCCGAGTAGAACGGCCGATGTTCCTCCGGCAGCACAAACCGGTCCGCAACGACGTAGTCGATGAAATCCGCGCCCGTGGTGCCCGGAAAGCCGAGATACGCCGCCTGAACGGGAGCCGGGCGGTGCGCCAGGATCCCCGGGCGCGCGGCTTGCGTGTACGCCTTCAGATCGATCGCGATATCTGCCTGCAATTCATGAACCAGCCGCGCCGCCTGAGCGTCATCGTGCGAACGGACGTCCATGAACCGATCGAAGCCCCCGACCAGCCTTTGCCGAATGTCGCTCTGGTCGTCGGGCCCGAAGGAGATTCCGAACACCTCGAACTTCGATCGATCGTGACGTTCCAGCAGTCCGGCGATCAGGAACGCCGTGGCGTGTTGCTGGAAATCCGACGACAAGTAGGCCAGGCGGATTTTTTCGTGGCGATATCGAGTCCCTTGCCACAGTGGCGGCGGAGGCACCGGAAACTTGTCCTGGAGATAGGCTTCGGCGCAGCTCCGCTGCTCTTGCGGCGAATCCGAAACCGCGACCAGGGTGAACGGTTCCTCGACCGTCGCGCGCTGACGAATCCGTTCACGCAAGGCGCCGATGTGCCGCTCGAGATTCGCCCATTGGCAGATCGCGATTTCGTTCCGGACCAGGTTACCCAGCGTGTAGGTCAGCCCGGGGGCGATGTTCAGGGCCTTCTGGAAGCTGGCAATCGCCTCGTCGTGCCGCTTCAGGTAGTGCAAGGCAAGCCCTAGGTTGTGATGCGCCTCGGCCAGCTCGGGCCTCAGCTCGACGACTTTCCGGAAACAGGAAATCGCCTCTTCGTGGCGGCCGAGCTCCGCGAGCGCGTTGCCGAGGTTGTTGTTCGCCTCGACCGATTTCGGATCGACGGCAGCCGCCTTGCGGAAGATCGACAGCGCTTCCTCGCGCCTGGACTGCCGGATCAGAGCGATGCCGAGGGCGTTGTACGCGTTGACCCGGTCCGGATGGAATTCGATTTCCCGCCGCAGCACCGATTCGGCGCTGCGGAGGTCTCCGAGTGCGAGATGGCAATACCCGAGCCGGTGTCCCACGCCCTTCTTGGGAGCCCGATCAAATACCTCCCGCAGCGGAGCAATGGCGTCCTTAAATCGGTCCTGATAAAACAGGCTGTCTCCGAGAAGGCGCAGGGATTCGAGATCCGAAGGATCTTCCCGCAGCGCGTTCCTAGCGATCTTCTCGGCCGCGGAAAAATCGTCGCGGTCGATCGCCGTCCACCCGGCAATCAAGCGTTGCGGGAGCGGGCTTGCGCTATTCATGGAACAAGTGGTGCGATTTCTCCGGCCTACTTCGGGTCTCAAAGGCGGTCAGGGAGCATACAAAATTGAAAAGCCCGGGCGCAATGCCCGGGCTTCCCACTTAGTAGAGGAGTCTGGCACTGACCTACTTTCGCGCGGTATACCTCGCACTATCATCGGCGCTGCCCCGTTTCACGGTCCTGTTCGGGATGGGAAGGCGTGGTTCCAGAGCGCTTTGGGCACCAGACATGGCTTGTCGCTTCGTTGCCTTCGCAACGAAGCCAATTCGAAAGAAGCGGGTTGAAATTGCAAAGCGTGACCTTGTGCGCATGCCCAAGGTTATAGGGTCAAGCCGCACGGGCAATTAGTACCGGTTAGCTGAAAGGATTACTCCTCTTGCACATCCGGCCTA